>OLPG01000640.1_pt1 | contig 33358 bp, 33 predicted proteins | sample 1672311 | NCBI WGS metagenome assembly OLPG01 (sample SAMEA3136670, study PRJEB25190) | human gut metagenome | biome: human gut; feature: human-associated habitat; material: faeces | place: Austria | collected 2013 | reverse complement strand
AACAATTTCAAAAAGCCAATTTCTGGATATACAGACGAAGGGAAATTCTCAGAAACGTCTGGTGCCAATGGTTGAGTCCTATCTTCAAGCCTGCGGGTACACAGGGGTGAATACCTGTGCACCGGGTGAGGTGCGGAACTATTTTTATCTGGATGATTGCCTGTTTACCGGATTGACGCTGCTGAAAGATGTGGGTCACTGGCTGGAGACAGAGAATCCCAACCCAGGCAGTACCTTAAAGATTATTTACATTGCCGGGTATAATGGCGCCCTTTCTTATGTGAAAAAGAGACTGGAAGAAATTTGTGCACCAAAGCACATAAAAGCGGAAATCCATTTGATGAGGGAATATAAAAATGATATGCGTCAGCCGCAGCCTTATGATATACTTTGGCCGAGAACGGTAAAAGGGGATCCTTATGTGGATCAGTATATGGCGCATCTGGAGGAACTCAAGGCGTCTACAGGACGTTCAGGAATTGGATTCCGAAAGGGTTATTCTGACGGAGAATCTGAATTGTTCACTTCAGGGTATAACCGCTATGTGTTGGAACAGGCATTGATGAAAAAAGGGGCTTATATCTGTTCACTTAGTGAGAATGGCAATGACAAGATGAAGCCAATGGGATATAAGCATGATATTTCATTGGGATTTGGTGCTTTCTTTGCAACAGATTATAATATTTCCAATAACTGTCCGCTGGCGTTTTGGTGGGGATCAACTGAAAAGACAGGAACAGTGTTGGAACAATGGTATCCATTGCTGCCCAGAGAAGTGAATGTGAAAACAATGCCGATTGAATATATTCAGGATGCGGAAAAGGTGCCGGAGGAACTTTGTGAGAAACTGAAAGGCATGCACTATAGTTCCTTCAGCTTTGAGCAGAGACAGTGGGCGATAGAGCCTTTGATAAAAAATGGTGCCTGGAATTTTGTAGGCGTGATGCGCGTAGATGAGCAAGTGTTTTTGTGCCTTCCGAAATCAGTGAGCGTGAGAAACGGAGAGTCTCAGGAAGAGAAAGAGCAACGGCTGCTGAAATATGCCAGGTTGTTGGAACAGTATTTTCAGGAAGTAAAAAAGTGTTCGGAGGATATCAATTTTGTGCCAATCTATCCTTGGTGTGTAGACACGCTGGTTTCATGGTGTGAGATAAGGAATCCATGGAGTAGGGAACAGAAGAATGTTGGTGTGATTGCGGCAGTGGAATTTGAAAAGGTATTTGAATGGCTGATCGGATGGCTTTATAGAAATCAACTTCACCTCTCAGGAAATGATGTGCTCTATGATAGCTTTATCTTACGTAGGGAGGATCTTCATATTAACCACCCGGCGTATAATATCTATGAATGGGAGCCGGTGAGTAAGAGAAAAGAAGACAGGACACTGGAAAATCGGAGAATTGTATTTGAAGATATGGATCGGTTTGATTCAAATGAAATTTTTGTTCGATTACGAGAAGTAAATAATTTAACAAATTTTCATAAAAAGAAATATTTAGAAGAAAATTCTGAGTCTAATAAATATAAACCATTACGGTTTTTTTATTTATTGCGTGATGATATTTTTACAACGAAGGATCGCACGAAATTTTTTGATTATATTATACCTGTTATTCCTATTCTGGATGCTTCCAATTCATATGATAAGTTTATATCACTTATGAAGAAAGAAAATCTTTTAACACATTTTGATGCAAGTTTTTTACAACGCTTATCTCTTTATATAGATGATATGAGAGTATTAAAAAATATATATAATGAATTTCGGATATATATGAACAGACTAAATAATACGGAATTGCAATGGGATAAAATGTTAGCAATCATTGTGTATAAAAATTTGTTTCCAAGGGATTTCAGTGATTTACAACTTGGGCGAGGTTATGTCCATGAGCTTTTTGGAAAAAAGAATTTTTTTAGTGCAAAAAAGAAAGAAATTTTGGAAAAAGAAAAGCAGTTACTTATAGAAGAAATTCAAAAGATGGATGCGGAATTACTAAATACTATTGAAGAATTGGATGATTTATATTTAGCAAAATATAATAAATTGCCACGTTATTATGGTTCCCTTACTTCGGAAGCACAAAAAAAATGGACAAATATGGAGAAAGAGAAGGAAGCAAGACGGCATACAATCCAAAGGCGTATAAATGGCGATAAATTAAAATATGAAAAGCGTATAGCTGATATTGATCATCAATTGATGGTTATAAAAACACAGCAATTACATGAATTGATTGATAGAGATAATGTAGATGAAATATTTATGATTAAGGGATCTAATGTAATAGGAAAGACATTTGAGTATAAAGAGATTAAAGGTAATTCATACTTTGATTTATTAAAATTCCTTATTCGGGATGGCTATATTGATGAAACATACAATGACTATATGACGTACTTTTATGAGGAAAGTATATCTGCCCATGACAAAATCTTTTTGAGAAAAATAACAGATAAATTGGGTGCGGATTTTGAATATTCATTAATGGATGTTAAAAAAGTTTTGGAATCTCCTGTTTTACGTGAAGTGGATTTTTCAGAAGAGGAGACTTTAAATTTTGATCTTATTTATGGTATTCTTATGCAACAGGATAATCCAAAATATCAAAAGTATTTGTACACAGTAATTGATCAAATTAGGGAAAAGCAGCGAATTGATTTTGTGGCAAAATTTTACGATTCAGGTAAATTTGATAGTTTGTTCATTTCAAAATTAAATCAGCAGTGGCCAGAATTTTTCTCTTTCGCAAAAATAAGCGGTAAGTTTTCAACGAAGCAAATTCGGAGATATTCTATAGATACATTATACTATACAGATGCTCCGATACTACAACTGGTTAATCATCGTTGTATGTATTGTTCTTATAGTTATGAATATTGCATTTTTTTCTGCTTACCCGACTACAGAGGATGTTCAGACACATGAAGAGACTATTATGTTGGAAGAATAGAGTTACGAACTTCCAGTTTGTAGAATTCAAAAAATTTAATATGAAATGTGAGATAGAGCGTATGGAAATAATCTATACGTTCTATTTTTTTGCCTTTTTTGGAAAAAAGTGATTAAAAAACTATTGACATTTTGTTACTGGTGCGGCAAGCGGGCACAGTGGAATAAAGCGGTAAAGTTAAAATCGGATGAGAGAACATATCCCATCATCCGATTTTTCGCGTCCGGTTAAGTTTCATGACTTCTTGTGCGGTACTGGGAAGGGGAGCAACCTTTCTGCTTATGAAAGATCCGGCTGAAATACAGGGCGTTGTTGTATCCGACAATGCGTGCAATCTCATTGATGGAGTAAGTTGTATTTTCTAACAGTACCTGTGCGTTGGTCATCCGAAGCGAAGTAATGAACTGCACTGGTGTTTCACCGGTATATTTTTTGAAATTGCGGATGAACCAACTGACACTCATGCCAAGGGAAGAAGCATAGGCATCAATATTAATCTCATGGTTGTAATTCTGGTTAAAGTAAGAGGCAGCAGTATCCATCTGCCGATCCAGAAATTCGTTTTTCAGGGTATGCTCCTGGAGCATTGCCCGGTGGAAGATGATGAGCAGGTGGCATAATAACAGCGTCAGCATTTCCTGGTAATCTGCATCGCATTTCTGTAATTCTAAGATTATGTGCTTAAAGGCGCGCTCATACTCTAAGGATGTCCCGACCGGGAAGATCCGTTCTTTATCGGTAAATCCATTTTTCCGTAGGATATTTTTTACTTCGCTGCCGGTAAAGTGTACCCAGTAAACTTCTGTTTTGTCTTTTCCATAAAACTCATACTTTTGCAGTTCCGCGGGACGGTAGAGTACGATGTTCCCAGCAGAGACGATGGTCTCGTTTTCTGGTTTGTCAAAATGAAAATGCACCAGTCCGGAAGCAATATAAATGATTTGGAAATCTTTTCGTCCTTTGGGGCGGTAAGTTGGCATTTTTGGATGGCTAGAGAGCCGGTAGGTGCCACAGCTTCCGACAATCAGGGGACGTGTCCGGTCTTTAAAATCCAGATGGGAATTGTTCAGGTAGCCGCTATTGATATACATGGGAAATCCCTCCTTTTTTTCATTGTATCATTTTGTGCATATTCTGTCTAATTCTGTTTATAGACATTTCTTGCAGGAATATTTAGAATGTAGTCAGCAAAAACAAGGAACGACAACATGTTTTTCCATAATAGGGAAAAACGGACGAAACAGCAGATGTACAAAATGATACATATGAGGAGGAGAAGGAAATGATCGTACCACGCTATTATGAAGATCTGGAAATCTTACACGATAACACCATGCCGGCAAGGGCTTATTATATCCCTGCATCCAAAAAGATGGATGATCTGATTGAACACAGGGAAACATCTGACCGTTTTCAGTTACTGGATAAAAACTGGAAGTTCCAGTATTTTGAAAGCATTTATGACGTAAAGGACCGCTTTTTTGAGACAGGATATGATACGTCAGGATTTGAAAATCTGGATGTATTACATGCCTGGCAGTTGTTCGGACATGATGTACCACAATATACCAATATCCGTTATCCATTTCCGTTTGATCCTCCATATGTCCCACAGGATATCCCATGCGGCGCCTATGTTGAGATTTTTACCTATCATACAGATGAACAGGCACCGATGGCATACTTGAATTTTGAAGGCGTGGACAGTTGTTTCTATGTCTGGCTTAATGGCAAATACTTAGGTTACAGTCAGGTATCCCACATGACATCTGAATTTGATGTGACGGATTTCCTGAAAGAAGGGGAAAATACCCTGGCAGTTCTGGTGCTGAAATGGTGTGACGGTTCTTATCTTGAAGATCAGGATAAATTCCGGATGAGCGGTATTTTTCGGGATGTGTATCTTCTGAAACGGCCGGAGCATGTGGTATGGGATTACCATGTAACGACCGGACTTGGAGCAGACCATGCAGATGTAACGGTTGCTTTTGATTTTAACGCTCCGGTAGATACAGAGGTTGTGATCGAAAACCGGGAAGGTGCCCGTATCGCACAAGGGGAGATCAGTGAGGATGGAACACTTGACTTTGAGATCTGCCACCCGGTGCTCTGGAATACGGAAAATCCGTATCTGTATACACTGATCATCCGGACCAAAGCAGAGACCATTGTGGATCATATCGGTTTTCGCCAGATTGAAGTCAGGGATAAATGTGTTTACTTTAACGGACAGAAGATTAAGTTCCGCGGGGTAAACCGTCATGATTCCGATCCAATCACAGGATTTACCATCAGTGTGGAGCAAATTAGACAGGATTTGATGCTGATGAAACAGCACAATTTCAATGCAATCCGCTCCAGTCATTATCCGAACGCACCGTTTTTTTACCAGATGTGTGACAAATACGGATTCATGGTCATTGATGAAGCAGACATTGAAGCACATGGACCGGTCATGCTGTACCGGAAAGTGGATACCGACGAGAACCGGTTTGACCGCTGGAATGAACAGATCGCGGATGATCCGATGTGGGAAACTTCCATTGTAGATCGCGTGCAGTTGATGGTGCAGCGGGATAAGAACCGCCCGTCTATCGTGATGTGGTCGATGGGAAATGAAAGTGCGTATGGCTGTAACTTTGAACAGGCACTTGCATGGACAAAAGTATTTGATCCGAGCCGCCTGACACAGTATGAGAGTGCCAGATACCGGAAAAGTGGGAAAACCTATGAATATGGGAACATTGACCTGTATAGCCGCATGTATCCTTCCCTGGATGAGATTCGGGAATACTTGCAGAAAGATTCCAGTAAACCGTTCCTGCTGGTAGAGTATTGCCACAGCATGGGAAACGGACCTGGGGATTTTGAGGATTACTTCCAGATAATCCAGAAATTTGACCGGATGTGCGGCGGCTTTGTCTGGGAGTGGTGCGATCACGCCGTTGCACATGGAAAAACAGAGAATGGAAAGACCATTTATTATTACGGCGGGGATCATGGGGAGGAGATCCATGATGGCAATTTCTGTATGGATGGTTTGGTATACCCGGATCGTACCCCGCATACCGGTCTGCTGGAATATAAAAATGTGTACCGCCCGGCAAGGGTAGTTTCCTACGACCAGAAAAGCCAGGAACTTGTTCTGCATAACTATCTGGATTTTGATGACTTGAAAGATTATGTAACGATTGGATATGAAGTAACACAGGACGGACTTAGCGTGGATTGTGGCACGCTGGCACCATTTTCGGTAGCATCACACAGCGAGGGACGCACCAAACTTGCGGTCAGTGTCCCGGCAAAAGGAAAAGTATATTTGAAAATCAGCTACTATCTGAAAAAGCAGGTGCCTCTGCTGGCAACTGGATGGGAACTTGGATTTGACGACTTCCTCCTGTCAAACCAGGATGGCAGGAACCAGCAGAAACTTGCATGGTTAGAAGAGGACAGAAACGGACAGGATATCAGTGTACAGGAATGCAATACGGCAGTCACCCTGCAGGGAAGTGATTTCTGCTATGTGCTCAGTAAACGGAGCGGACTGTTTGAGCAGATCCGGTTTGCGGGTAAGGATTATCTGGACCATCCGATGCAGCTTAACATCTGGAGGGCTCCGACAGATAACGATATGTATATCAAGAAACTCTGGAAGGATGCGCATTTTGACAGTGCATACAGCAGGGCATATCAGATGGAGATCACACAGAATGAAAAGGGTGTTTCCATCAAAGCAAAAGTCGGTGTGGTTGCAGATAGCGTACAGAAGATCTTAGAGGGAACGATCCTCTGGGAGATTGACGGGACAGGAAAGATCCATGCAGACATGCTCATGGAGAAAGACCCGGAATTTCCGGTACTGCCAAGGTTTGGCATACGCCTGTTTTTGGAGAAAGGCATGGAAGAAGTGACATATTTTGGCATGGGACCGCAGGAGTCCTACCGGGATAAGCACCAGGGTTCCTATCATGGACTGTTCCGGGCAAAAGTAGCAGAACTTCATGAAGATTATATCCGCCCACAGGAGAACGGAAGCCATTTTGATTGTGATTACGTGCAGGCAGAAGGCGCAAGATACGGTCTGACTGCGGTTTCAGACGATACATTTTCTTTCCAGGCATCCGAATATACCCAGGAAGAGCTGGAACGCTGTGCCCATAATTATGAATTGGAAAAATCCGGCAGTACCGTACTGTGCATTGACTATGCACAAAATGGCATCGGTTCCAATAGCTGTGGACCGGAGGTATTAGAAAAATATCAGTTTAATAACGTATTATTCCGGTTCCGGTTTACACTGGTTCCGTTCATTAAGGGATAATAAAATTATGTTGGTGTACTAAGGTACATAGGAAGAGAGAGGACTTCATGGAAGAAAAAATGTATTTGAAATGGTATAACAAAATTGGCTATGGATCGGGCGATGTGGCAGGAAACATGGTGTATGCTTTCCTGACCTCTTTCGTCATGATCTATCTGACGGATACCATCGGTCTGATGCCGGGCATTGTCGGAACACTGATCGCGGCATCCAAGTTGTTTGACGGTGTGTCAGACATTTTCTTTGGATCGATGATCGATAAGACACATTCCCGGCTTGGAAAGGCAAGGCCATGGATGCTCTATGGCTATATCGGATGTGCGATCACCCTGGTTGCGGTATTTGCAGTCCCGACCAGCTTTGGTGATACGGCAAAATATGCCTGGTTTTTCATCGCATATACCTTGCTTAACGGTGTGTTTTACACAGCGAACAACATCGCATACTCCGCGCTTACTTCCCTGGTAACAAAAAATGCCAAAGAGCGTGTGCAGATGGGGTCTTACCGTTTTATCTTTGCTTTTGCCACAAGCCTTGTGATCCAGTCTGTTACGGTTGGGTTTGTTGATAAATGTGGCGGTGGGGCTGCCGCATGGAGAACGGTTGCAATCATTTATGCAATCATCGGTTTTGTGGTAAACACGATCTCATGTCTGTCCGTAAAGGAACTTCCAGAAGAGGAATTAAACGATGGTGCGGTAACAGACAAGGAAGAAAAATACGGACTGGTACAGGCATTCAAGCTGCTGGTCAAAAATAAATTTTATATGATGATCTGTGGCGTTTATATCTTACAGCAGTTATACAGTGCCATGATCGGAGCCGGTATCTATTACATGACATGGGTACTGAAGAATAAAAGCCTGTTTGGTGTATTTGCATGGGCGGTCAATATCCCGCTGATCATCGCACTGGTATTTACCCCGACATTGGTAGGTAAGTGGAAAGGTATGTATAAGCTGAACCTGCGCGGCTATATGCTGGCAGTAGCAGGCAGGGCACTGGTAATCGTTGCAGGTTACCTTGGAAGCGTACCGTTGATGTTACTGTTTACGGCGGTCGCTGCACTGGGACAGGGACCATGGCAGGGAGACATGAATGCGGTCATCGCATCCTGCTCGGAATATACTTATCTGACACAGGGAAAACGTGTGGATGGAACGATGTATTCCTGTACGTCCCTTGGTATCAAGATCGGTGGCGGAATCGGAACCGCACTGGTCGGATGGCTCTTAGAGGTCAGCGGATATGTAGGTACGGCAGCAACACAGCCGGCATCCAGCTTACGGATGCTCTCATTTATGTACCTGTGGCTCCCACTGGTATTTGAGGTCCTGATCATGCTGGTTCTTTCCAGAATGAATGTGGAAGAGACAGTGGAAAACATAAAAAGAGAAAAAGGCATCGCATCTGACTGCGTGACGGATGAAGAATAACAGGCACGATGGATCGCGGATGGCAGGAGGCATTGTCTGAAAAACAAAAAAAGGCAATGCTTTTTGCTTTTTGGATAGAACAGGCAGGGGTTATGCATGGTAGACATGCAGGAAAAATGCGGTATAGAATGAAAGCAGTTGTTCAAAATAAGATGTCATCTGTTTACGCATGTGTTCCGATCTCCTTTCCTTACAAGTCTATTCTAGGATGAAACCAGACATCCTGCGTGCCAGATCAGCACAAACAGTGGACAAATGTTGCAGATGGAAAACGGAAGGGAGGAAAGACACCGATGCATTTAACCTATAAAAATACGAAAGATGAGATACTGGCAGTGATGCGCCAGGCAAAACATGAGCCGCCACACCTGCATCATGCCCTGGAGCTGGTGTGGGTAAAAAGCGGGAGCTTAGAGCTTGGTATGGGCGAGGAACTGTACCACATGCAAGCCGGGGATGTCGGGATACTTTTCCCAGATCTGATCCACCATTACCAGGTATTTTCTGCCGGACAGAACATGGCAGTCTTTGTAAATGCACCGCCCTTTATCGTGGGTGCTTATGAGGAAACGCTAAACCAGAAGGCTCCAAAAATCCCAGTGCTAAAAGCATCGGTCATCCCGGAAGATGTGTACCGTTCTTTTGATGCACTTTTAACAACAAAAGACATCCCCATTGCACAGGCATATCTTCAGATCATTCTTGCCAGGTGCATAAAGGAACTGACACTGACAGAAAAGAGCAATGTGGAAAGTGAGGACCTTATTTACCGGACGGTCGCTTATGTATCCGCACATTTTAATCACGCTGTTTCCCTAGAGGAGATGGCAAAGGCACTGGGTGTGAGCAAATATGTGTTATCCAGGATCTTTTCCAAAACCTTTCACCGGAATTTCAACCAGTACCTGAATGATGCAAGGCTTGGGTTTGCCTGCCAGCGGCTGGAAACCACTAATGATACGATCACAGAGATCTGTCTGGACAGCGGCTTTGAGAGCCAGCGTACCTTTAATAGGGCGTTCAAGGAACGTTTCAAAATGTCACCGAGCCAATACCGTATCCTGCAGCAAAGGCAGCAGGAAGAAAAGGAGGAACAATATGGAGTATTTGACAATGACGATCAGGGAACAGAAAAACATTGCACTGATCGCACATGATGGAAAAAAACAGGAGATGTTACAGTGGTGCATCGCAAACCGAGAGATCCTCAAAAAACATCACCTGTGTGGGACTGGGACGACTGCCCGGATGATCACAGAGCAGGCGGGCTTATCCGTCAAAGGGTATAACAGTGGTCCGCTTGGCGGGGACCAGCAGGTCGGTGCCAAGATCGTAGAAGGACAGATCGACATGGTGATCTTCTTTTCTGATCCGCTGACGGCGCAGCCACATGATCCGGATGTCAAGGCACTGCTCCGAATCGCCCAGGTTTACGATATCCCGATTGCCAACAACAAGGCAACGGCAGATTTTCTGATGCATTCCACCTTCATGGATACCTGCTATGAGCATCAGGTGGAAAATTTCAAACAGGCGGTGGAGCATCGTGCAGCAACATTATAAGCAGCATTATAATAAGAAGAAATACGACCGGATGCATCATCTGGCAGCGATCCGGATCTGGAGAGAACTATGAGCGGATTACAGGTCAATATGACCAAAGGATCCATCCTAAAGTCTCTGCTTGTCTTTTCGCTACCAATCCTGATGTCGAACCTGTTTCAGCAGTAATGATGCGATTGCTAAAAACACCGGAGGAGATCCTGGCAGAATCCTATTCCTATATCTCGGTTCTGACCATTTTAATCGGCGTCATGTTTGCCTATAACCTGTGTGCCGGATTGCTGCGTGCGATCGGTAACAGTCTGATGCCGTTACTGTTTTTGATCTTTTCCTCCATCGGAAATGTGCTCCTGGACCTGTTATTTATCACACAGTTTGACATGGGCATTCGGGGAGCTGCCATTGCAACGGTGGTGGCACAGGGGATATCCGTTTTGTTATGCATCTTTTATATTCTGCGCCATGCGGCAGTCTTGGTGCCGGAGCGGAGACACTTTGCGGCAGGAAAACATCTGTACGGGGAACTGCTTTCCCAGGGCGTATCCATGGGGATTATGAATGCAGTGGTCTGCTCCGGGACGGTGATCCTGCAGCGCGCGATCAATCATCTCGGTGCAGTTTATATCGCATGTCAGGCAACGGCAAGGAAGTTAAATTCCTTTATGATGCTGCCAAATACCACCATGGGTGCGGCAATCGCAACTTTCATTTCCCAGAATGCCGGTGCTGGAAATAAAGAGCGTATCAAAAAAGGGATGCGCATCGCCTGCCGGATGAGCATCTGTTGGGGCATTATCGCAACGGTGATACTTGCCTTGTTTGCAAAGGATCTGGTGGCATTGTTTGGCTCCAAACAGGCTGAGATCTTAGCGAATGCTGCCCTGTATCTGCGGGTGGCATCTCCGTTTTATGCGGTGCTTGGAATCCGTTATAATATGCGGAATGGTTTACAGGCCATGGGCGAGAAGCGGAAGCCATTGACTTCCAGTTTTATGGAACTTGTGGGAAAAATCGTATTTTCCGCCTGCATCATACCGGTCCTTGGTTACTGGGGCGTGATCATCTGTGAACCCCTGATCTGGTGCGGCATGACGGCACAGCTTGTATACTGTTACGTCCATGTGATGCGTGACAACCTGCAAAAAGTAGGTATGGAAACTTAAAAAAATATTTTGTACATAAGATTTTGACAGAGAGGAAAAAGTTGAACATGAAAAGAACATGCTATGCGTTTATGGTAGCGGCAGTTCTGACGGTCACATTTGTTGGCGGCTGTGGAAAGCAGGATGCCGCAACGACAACACAGGGGACACAAGCAAAGGAAAGCGGGGCACTGGCGCTCCGGAGATAGTATCGTCAGCTTAGCTATTAAGGGTTGGGCGGCTGACAAAACCTGCTTTCCATCAGTGCGCTCGGATCGGTAAAGATATCAGTGTTGATTCGTTGCAGGATATATCTGTGGGTATCCTTCCCGGTCACTGTCACAAGGTTTGTGTTATTGATGTGTCCCTCGCCATAAGGTGTATGGGTGATGGTTCCTTTGCCTAAATCATAGGCGAAGAGCACTTCGTCAAAAAGTTCCGGTGCGATCTGTAACATGATAAATTCTCCTTTCAATAAATGTGTGGTTACTGCCATAATGGAACCGGATAGAATCCGGCAGCGGTTTTCTTTCTGTAAACTAATGACAGTATACAGACCATTCCAGAGACAGGTAAGTAGATCAATATTATGCTAATTTAAGGAGTCAACAACAATGTATGATTAAAATCGTAAAAAATAGGGGTATACAAAGTATCTTAATTGATATTTTTGTATACCCCTAAAATTATTGATTTTCTGCAAAAATTGCATCAAATTCTTCAACTGTCATATAATCGATTAATCCATTGATATATTTAACTTTCCGATTTGTCGCTATAAATCTAATATCCGGTTTGGACAATCATACCGATAGAAAGCTTTATGGTTTTGTCGTAGAAACTCTTTAACTCCAGATATTCTCCAGTCTCAATTTCATCTTCGGCAGATGGGTGATATCCCCGGATTCTGCATGCAATGATGTGTGGGCCACCGTCCGGTTGACATCTTCTGAATGGGCGAGTGCTTTTAGTAACTCATCAATAGATAGATGAAATGCTCTAAGATTTTTGTTTACATCATTCATTTTTCTTTTACTCCTATTAACCAAACATTCTGCCTTCAATATCGCTTATCTGTTCCAATTCGATAATCGTATTATCTTCCATGATGAGCGCATGGTTATAGGTATCAATTTTTCTGACCACGCCGGTGCAGGTAACGTAGGAGCCGCCTGACTTTTTCAAATCCGGGACAAAATAGGTTATTGTTACTGTCTGCTTGGTACCAATGGTCTCTGCTATCAAATTCAGCTTTTCGTTCAGTTCAGCAATGGTATCTTCACTCAACTGATGCTTTTCATCCGTCCGTCTGGCAGTTTCCGCGATAGCAGCATCATGTCCGGTCAATGCTGCAAACGGTGAAAACTGTGTCGCTCTGTTGTAGAGTGGCATCCGTGGATGTGTTTTTGAGGTCGGGTGAGGCAGATTGATGATATCGTCATACCGATGTGTTTCCTGATTGTCCATATGATTTCTTCCTTCCTGTAAGTGGGATAATAGCAGCTGTTGATATGTGGCATTAGTCAACGACTTCGATGCTGCATCCGTATTCACCTGCATTTGCTGCTAGGCCTTATGTCCGCCAATTTGTTCATTCCGGTCGCGGGCGGTTGCACCTTCCTGTAAATTCATTCCTTTCAAGATGGCGTTTTTCCCAAATTTCTTCTTAATGTCCAGCATGGCCTGCTGCATTTTCTTTTCCTGTTCCAGAGCCGCTTTTTCTTCAGCCTGTTTCTGTTCTTTGGCAGCATAGTCCGTGAACAGATCCATCTGCTCAAAACTTTCCCTGTCTTTTACAGACACTTCATCCACCAGCTTGTTTGCTGTAAGTGTGATTCTACGGATGAGCAACGACGGGTCTACAATTCTACCATAGAGTGCCACTACAGCATCCATGATAAGTTTTGTGGAAGAGGTTTGTTTCTTCAGGTTTGTTGTCCCGTGTGCATGTTTTGGAATCTGCCGACCGTAATGGTCAGTTACGACTGGTCCGCGGTATTTCCGGCGGCGGTTCGGATCCGTCAGGTTTTCGATATCGTATCCAATGGTCAATACAATCTGGTCTGTGACTACACCTTTATCCACCAGGTCAAACACCATCAGGTCCGCCATTTCTTTGACAATAAGTTTGGTCTGTTCGAAATCACAGGGGCAGTGTAGCACCTGCCCGGAGCTGACGCTGTTGGTCTCCGGTTTATATGCTTTCATCAATTTCATCGGACAGGGTTCATATCCCCACGCATGGTCTATGAGCAGTTCGGCATTGATGCCAAATAATTTGTATAGCAGGTCTTCGTTGTAGGCATCGGTCGGTTTCCCAATGGAGCATCTGGCGACATCCCCCATAGTGTAGAGCCCATAAGATTCCAACTTCTTTGCGTAGCCGCGTCCAACCCGCCAAAAGTCAGTGAGTGGCCGGTGTCCCCACAGCTGCTTCCGGTATGATAGCTCATCCAACTCTGCAATGCGTACTCCATCTGCATCCGGTTCAATATGTTTTGCCACAATATCCATTGCAATCTTGCACAGATACAGATTTGTTCCGATGCCGGCGGTTGCAGTGATGCCAGTTTCTTTTAGAACATCACGTATCATGGTCATTGCCAGTTCATGCGCGGTCATATGATAGGTGCTTAGGTAATGAGTGGCGTCGATAAACACCTCATCAATGGAATAGGTGTGGATATCCTCCGGAGCAATATACTTCAGATAGACGTTGTAAATCCTTGCACTGTAATCCATATATAAAGCCATCTGCGGCAGAGCAACAATATAATCCAGCTCCAACGATGGGTTAGCATTCAGTTTTGTAATATCATCCGATTTCCCTGCGAACTGGTGTCCGGGTGCATAGTAGCGTCGCCTTGCATTTACTTCCCGAACTTTCTGCACGACTTCAAATAGTCTGGCACGTCCCGGGATACCAAAGCTTTTCAGGGATGGCGACACGGCAAGGCAGATGGTCTTTTCCGTCCGGCTTTTATCGGCAACAACCAGATTTGTGGTCAACGGGTCACGGCCGCGTTCCCGGCATTCCACAGAAGCATAGAATGATTTCAAATCGATTGCTATAAATACACTTTGTTTTTCCATCGCATCGTTGCTCCTTTCTGGTCAGTCCTTCTTTGTTATAATGTTGTCACCATTTGATGTCCATATTATAGCATAAAAGAGAACTGATGTTCTATGCCTTTTGTGAATTTTCTTTCGGACGGTTCGGACGGAGATTTTCACATACCATCACTTTCTATTTGCCCGGTCGATATCGCAAAATCATATAGGTATAGCATTTCCAACGTGTTACAATAAATACAGATGTTTCAAAGAATTAAAAAAAAGAAAAAATGTGTGGAGAAAAAACATGCGAAAACAAATAATAACTGCTTTGCTGACTATAAGTGTTTCAGTTGCCATAATCGCCGGATGCGGAACAAAAAAGCCGTTGCAAACTGACAACTCAGTTTCCAGTGAACAGGGCAGCAGTGTGGATGAGATGGAGCCTTCCTCTGATTATAGCGAAGATACACCGGAGGCCGGAACAGATCCGTCCGGGGAGCGGGAAAACGATGGAGAGGGTACTGCTTCCGGAACTGATATGGATGCTGCGGGCCGGGAGCTCTTTAAGGAAGTGCTTGACCGATATTGTGACTATGCAACCAACGGTTGGGATGAAGATGGGGAAGAAAGCTATATGTTCTGGCATAACACCGATGGAGCGATGGGACTGGATGACGTGGGGTATTATTTCTGCGACCTGAATAATGACGGGACACCTGAACTTATCATGGGAAGTGTAGAACCGGCATATGCAGAATGGCCGGACATTGCCTATGATGTATATGCGAGCGTTGATGGAGAGATTATCCATCTGGCAACTTCCTGGGAACGCAATCGGTATTACCTCTGTCCGGATAATAGTCTACTGTTGACCGGATCCGGTGGAGCTGGACTGACTTTCTGGAAAAAATTGGTTTGGAATGGTGGAGAATCACTGGAAACGGTAAAAGAACTGGTGTACAACCATGATGATTATCCGGATTCCCCGTGGCTGTACGGTGAAGGTGGCATTGACTGGAGTGAAATGCAACATCTGACGGAAGAGGAAGGAATGCAGCTGATTGATGAGTGGGAAGGTGAATGCGTGGATATTCAGGTGATACCGTTGAGAGAATACGCGGAAGCAAAATAGAGATACAAAAATACCCGGAGGTAATTACACTTCCGGGTATTTCGTTCATCCTTCTGTAATTTGGACGGTTCGGACGGAATACATCGCCAATTCAAATATTTTCATTTTGCCGCCAGATCTGCTGCAAGCGGATAACAGTAAAGTTTCTATTTTTCTTTCTGTATTAGTTTCATGATTCTTGGATGGATATGTTCAAAGTCACATTTTTCAGCTCCCATTTTGGGTTCTTTTGATTGTCTATTCATTATGTATTCTCCTCACAAACTGGAATTTCATAAATTCACGTATTAGAAAGTTAGTTTGTATCCATTGTCTTGTAAACCACTTGAAACTCTTCGCAAAGAATCCTTGTTTGTCCATTGAATTCAGTTTTAGTTTCTTCAAATTCTTTTGTAAAGAATTCTTCATGAACCGCTCTCCAATATGCAAGACTTCGGTCTCCTTCCCCTTCCTTGTAAGCGTGTTCCTCTGATACATTATTAAATGGAACCACTGTGGTTTTCGTGGTTTGAATAACACAAACGGCCTCATCCTTTGCGTTCAAAATAACACTATAGTCACCCGGTTGTGGTAATTGCGCCTCTTCTCCTTCCATAAAATACAAATCATATCCGGATGCAGTTGCAGTCTTGATTCCTTTTAATACAAGGTCTGCCAGTTTATCCGGAGCATCTCCAAATCTCCACGCTTCATAAGGTGTATCAATATCTATCTTCTCTTTCTCACAATATGTTTTCCACAATTCTTCTGCTCTCATAATTCTCCAATCTGCAAATTCCGATTGTTTTAATTTTTCTCAGTTCCACCTTCTTGCCCTTCGGACAAGAAGTATCCCTCGCTCAAAGAGCTCGGTCAATACCGATTTGCTATTATATCTCAATTTTTATAAATATTCAAGCCAAACGCATACGCATCTTTCAGATGATTGGTTTTATCAATCTGTGGCTTTCCATTTGTATCACCACAGCCACCAGCTAAAAGCATTCCCTTATCGTGAAAACCGATATAATTAATTACAGTGAATTTGTAATATGATACCGCCTGTTCATAAGTACAAAAGAAATCATCTGCAGATGTCATCAGTAGCGCGGCATCTTTTACTGGATATTTTTCATATCGACCCAATCGTGTCTCCCATATGTTTCGCCCCATTCGATCCGCTAGACTTCCAAATAAATTCCTTTTATTTCAGAAAAATCTAAACCTACTATTATCGGTGACCTGCATGTATCACTCAGAATAGAAATAATGATTGGAACCAGAGCTGAAAAAGTTTATGGAAGAAAAACTGAAGGCAGCGGATCTGCACGGTCACAGCGTGGATGTACAATTTTCTATCAGTAAGAGCAAGAAAATGCGATGCTCTGTACTTTGCTGGGTGTACAAACATGACAGAAAAGATAAACGAATGGTGGAAAATATCCTATGCTGCTATTCCAACGATGACAAGTGGATGAACAGTATTGATTCTGTGAAGCATCTGTATGACAATATTGCGCATCTTAACCATTGTGAAAATCTGGAGGACATGAAAGCAGCAGTAGAGCAGAATATTGATGAGATTAGCAGCAAAATGGAAGAACGCCGGAGAATCCTGTATGCAATAGGTGATGAAAGATATAAGAAAAACATTCTACAGTAATATGTTGATGACCGACTGCAGGCAGCAGGTGTTATCGATAAAGCCTATCTGTTACATGTAGCTGCCAGATCCGTTACAGCCTTTGTAAATATTTTACCGGTACTTCTTTTGTTAACCAGACACCGTTGACTGATAGGTAAAATTTATAGCCATCACGATACATCTGTCCGGTCGCTACCTGAAAAATGACCTCTTTTCCATGTCTTTTTCCAACTTTTACTGCTGTATCAATATCTTTGGAGAGATGGACATACAATCGGCTCTTCGGAATTAGTCCCTGCTGCAGAATGGAACTTACATATTTTTCACCGGTTCCGTGGAAGAGCAGTTCTGGCGGCTCCATTTCAGGTAATTCCACGTCAACCGGAATGGAATGTCCTTGGTTGGCACGGATTAATGTCTTGCCGGGATTGAAAGAGTAACGCTGTTTATTGTCTGTACGCACAATTTCTTCCAGTACATCCATGTCGAATCCTGGATTATTTTTCGCAATACCATCAATCAGGTCATGGACGTTCGCCCATCCATGTTCATCTAAGGTAATGTCGATAGCCTCCGGTTTGTGCCGTAGAATGAGGCTTAGGTATCGGCTCAGATTTGTTAGGTTCATGGTAACACCTCCTGTTTTGTAGCTATTTGTTCAGTAGCCAGTCCGCAATATCGTGTGTATCAACCACTTTTGCAGTTTGCCGCTTTCAAAACTTTAAAATTTTTCAATTTTCGAAACCGACATTTAAAAAAAGAGTAAAGAAAAAGATACAGTAACCAGCGCAAGCATTACTGATTATGTATCCTGTGTTTTCAACAAAAGAGCCAGATTTCTCTAGCTCCTTTAAGCATATATCCGCAAATATATACCGCAATTACTGCTATCATATCACATATAAATTGTTTGTCAAATGAACCGTTGGTTCAATGTGCGATGCATCAGATCCGGCAGCAGTGGTTATTATTCTTCGTTGGAATCCACATTACCGTCTCTTTTCTCATCATATTCATAGATTCCACCACCGTAATACCAACCATGGCTCTCTACAAAGTCAATGAAAGCATCGCAGAAAGCTTCTTCCGACATATCATCCGGGATTTCTACACATCCGTTCAGTACAATTTCTTTACTCATATGTTACCTCCATTATTTCCTCTATTTATAATAACATGGCGGTGGGGCGAATGCATTGAACCGGTGGTTGAGCTATTTACTTGCGATTATTTTATCTGTTTAGTACAATAAGTGAAAAGACTGTGGAGTGTGAGCATATGGAAGAAAAAGATAGAGGTCGCGCATTTTTGTTTTCAAAATACTATGGTTTTATAGATAATGAGGATGAAGATGGGGATTATCAAATATATTCCGATGGTAGTGGATATTACCATGGTTCTGACGGAAGCGAAGCTCAGATATATTCTGACGGTAGCGGTTATTTTCATGGAGCTGATGGTAGTGAAGCTCAGATATATTCTGATGGAAGCGGATATTATTATGGAGCTGATGGAAGCGAAGGACATATATACTCAGATGGAACTGGACGCTTTCGCGGAGCGGATGGTAGTACGGGGCACCGTAACAGTGATGGAAGCGGATACTTTGAGGATGAATATGGAGATACTGTGAGATATTGATGCTTGAATACGATAGAGAAATTAATATTCAGTATCACGCTTTTCCAGGAAGGTAACAGAAGAAAATGGCAGAATTAGGAAAATTAGAATATTATTTACTGGCAATCAATGTCATTGGTGCATTGGTTTATCTGATTAATATGCTTTTGTACAGACATACTGCAAGAGGACAGATAGATGTGGTAGTGACGATTGTATCTTTACTTGGCGGTTCGGCTGGCATGTTGCTTATGATTTTACTTTTTGACAGGAAAGCGGAAAAGGAAAATATGATGTCGCGGGTGTTTATTATATGTATTTTCGTCATCCAAGTGATTGTGCTGTTGATTTTCAAAGGGCATCATGCAGAGCATTTTACGTTTGCATTTTGGAAGTTCTTTGCAGAACACCGGATATTGCTGATATATCTTGGAATCATGAATCTTGTGACATTCATCGTATTTGCGATTGATAAGGCCAATGCCAGAGCAAATCGTTCCAGAATCAGAATTGTAACACTGTTGGGATTATCATTTGCCGGCGGATCTGTGGGCGGACTCATTTCTATGTATCTGTTCCGACACAAGACACAAAAGGATTACTTCACAGTTGGAATGCCGCTGATAATTGTAACGCAAATTGTTGTTTTATTCTATGCAATGAATACGGGATGGTAGACGTAGTGGTCATTATAGGTTATTTTCGAGAACATGTTTTATTGACTAAATCCATGTCAGAGAGTGGAATGAAAAGAGGATAAATAAGTGGGAAAGAGTTTATTGGATTGCATATTAGACAAAGTAGTAGATAAGACAATAGATGCCATGGGAGGTAAGGATGCTGTAAATGGAAAAGTAGGAGAGGCATATACAGCGCGTGAGTTGAAATTGTTGAATCTATTAGGCAGAAAGGGAAAGGTATTACGAAATGTATATATTCCAAAAGATAATAACGAGACATCGGAAATAGATGTTTTGTTTATTACTCAGAAGGGAATTTTTGTAATTGAAAGCAAAGAATCAAATTCTTTTGAATAAAAAATGAACACATTTTCCAATTGTAGTTTTGCTGCAAATAGGGCATAATAATAGCAGAGAACAAAAACGATACATTTTTTGCGGGACTGGTGCTTGCACCAAGCCCGCTTTTTTTCTTTTCAAGAACCGTAATATTGACCATTTCGATGCAATGCGGTATTATATAAAATAACTTATAATAAATAAACTTATAATAATATTATTTATAAAAAGGAGTCTGACAAATGAAATTCATCGGTAGAAAACGTGAAATGGAAAAGTTAGAATCAGAATATAGTCGCGATAGTAGTTTTGTCGTTATTTATGGTCGCCGCCGAGTAGGAAAGACCACACTGATTAAAGAATTCTTGAAAGATAAGACAGCTTTTTACTTTCTGGCCACGGAAGAAATTGAATCCCAGAGCATGAAGCGTTTGGCTGGAGTTGTCGCGCGAACAACAAAGAATCGTTTATTGCAGAATGCGACCTTTACGGATTGGCTGGATTTATTTCAGGTGATTGCAGATTACGAACCAGAAAAAAAGAAGGTCTTTGTAATTGATGAGTTTCCATATTTGGTGAAAACCAACTCTGCCTTCCCATCCATCCTGCAGAACGCATGGGATGAAGTGCTTAAGGATAAGAATGTGATGCTGATTTTATCCGGTTCGCTCATTGGAATGATGCAAAAGCATGCATTATCCTATGACAGCCCATTATATGGTCGTAGAACTTCGCAAATGCGATTAGCTCCGTTACTATTTACGGATATTTATGCAGTTCAGAGTTTATCATTTACCGAATCGGTGGAACAATACGCCGTAACTGGTGGTGTACCAAAATATCTGGAATTTTTCGAGGATGGAAGAGAACTGACAGAACAAATAAAAGATGCAGTTCTTTCCAAAAATGGATTCTTGTATGAAGAACCGTTCTTTTTGCTAAAAAGCGAGTCAATGACAGCAGTTAATTATTTTTCTATCATTAAGGCAATTGCAGATGGCAATCATAAGATTGGAAAGATAGCAGGAGTGCTTGGAATAGAATCTTCAAAGCTGACACCATATCTTTCTACGCTTTCTGATTTGGGCTTTGTAGAGAAAAGAACGCCAGTTACAGAAAAAAATCCGGAAAAATCCAGAAAAGGTTTATACTTCATTGCTGATAATTTTATCCGTTTTTGGTTTAAATACGTGTATCCATACAAGGGCGAGCTGGAACTGGACAATATGCAGATTGTGCTGGAAGAGATGAAGAAGGATTTTGAGACGAAGTTCGTTGCATTTGCGTACGAAGATATCTGTAAAGATATTTTTGCTAATCTGTGTAAACGAGGTGTTGTAGATTTTGTCCCGTCCCGGATCGGAGCCTATTGGTTAAATGATTATACTGGTGATACGGAAATAGATGTCATGGCAGTGGATAATCAGAATAAACGAATCTTTGCAGGAGAGTGCAAATATCATAGAAACCCGGTAGATGCTCCGGTATATTATGCACTGAAAGAGAAAGTCCTGGATGCGGGAGAAATCCGAAAATCATATCCGGTTTATGACGTTATCTATGGGGTATTTAGTAAAAGTGGATTTACACAACGAATGCTGGATGCCGCAAGGGAGACATCGAATCTGGTGCTTGTAAACGAAGATAATGTGATAGATGTGCATTAGGTTTCCATGTATCGGACAGGAGCAGCAGGGACTGACTGCCTTCGGAGAGGGAACGGATGGCCTCTTTTCCCGTGCACAGGGGGATAATAATACTGTAGAATACTTGCCGGTGGGCGACACACCGGATTCCATCCCAGATGTATAGAAGAAGCTCCGTTGCCGTAGTGGGCAGCGGAGCTTTTGTGATTGCAAGTCATAATGCAGAGGATATTCAAGTTTTGTGTGATGAAGTGTATGAGATGGAAAATGGAAAATTGGATGTAAATAGTATAAAACAGCAGATTTAGCAAGGAGAGGATGAAAATAATGAGATTGATTATTGCAGAGGGTTTTGCTCTCTGTAATTTTCTGCATAAAAAGATGCAGATAACATGCATATTCGACTTGATATGAATTTTAGAAAACCATTTGCAGGTTTCAACTGTCTTATATATGTAACGGAAAATGATAGAGAATTGGTGGACAAACTTATATGAGTGTAATGAATAAGGAAGAATTATCGAAGCTGATCTTGGAAAATCAAAAGGAAATGTATGTGCTGGCTTATTCCATACTGAAAAATCAGGCAGATGCTCAGGATGCAGTGAGTGAATGTATCGTGTGTGCATTTGAAAACCGGACAAGTCTCAGGAAACGTACAAGTGCAAGATCCTGGCTGATGAAAATTCTGATCAATGTATCCCGTTCGGCGATCACGAAACGACAGAAAGTTGTACTTTTTGCTGATCCGGAACAATACGAGCAGGAACCAGAAACAGCGGAAGACCATTTATGGTCAGTAATTCTGGAACTGCCGGAAAATGTGCGCGTTGTCATGGTTCTCTATTATTATGAGGGATTTTCGGTAAGGGAGATCAGTACACTGTTAGATATTCCGGAAGGAACGACAAAAACAAGGCTCTCATCCGGGAGAAAACAGCTGGAAAAATGGATAGAGGACGGAAAGGAGCATGGACGTGTTATCTGATGAAAAAATGGATCGAAAGATTCGGGAGCATGTAAAGGAGCATCCGGTGATTTTGCCGGAAGATTACCAGACAATGGTACAGGAGCAAATCAAAAAATGTTGTGAAGGGGAGGTGCATATGAATAAGAAAAAACAGAGAAAAAGGAAACTGATTGCAGCAGCTTGCGTTGTATTATGCGTTGGAGTTTGTGGTGCTGGTGGCGTGCGTGCTGGAATGAATTATGCAAAACAGCGTGCGGAGCAGACCTCTGAAAAGGAGCAGGAAGCTTTATGGACGGATGCTGCCAAAGCGGATGCAGATACATTTTCCAGAGAGTTATCACAAAAGGAGCAAAAGCGGCTGAATGAACTGGCAGAGAAATATCAGACAGAAGGTTTATTCCCAGATGGAAGTATTTTGCAGATTTCGGATAAATCTGAAATTGTATCAGATCAGATTTGTTTTCTGGCTCAGAACAGTACCTTTTATCTGCCAGAGAAAGCATTGAATGATGAGCAGATGTTGGAATTGATCGATTTTTATGCAAAGCGAGATTACAGTGTGACAGCACAGGGACAAAAAGATGCAGATATAACCAATGCTTCAGTAGATGATGTGACAGAAATTTCCCAAGAGGAAGCGTTAGAAAAAGCATCTACTTTGTTGAATCAATTATATGGGATTGATACGGATACGCTTGCAGTCGAAACAGAACATGATCAGGCATTAGACGAAAATGGAGAGACATTTACAACAGATCATATTACTTATCGGGATGAAGCGGCAGGTATTTCCTATATGGCATCTGTAAATCTGCAGAATGGAGAAATAAAGACTGTTTCAGCAGAAAAAGACACTGGTTCAAATTATTCCAAAGAAATAGCGGAAAATGCAGCACAGTACCAGGGACTTTCTTTGGATGCAGAGAAGATTGCGCATGCATATATGGGAAAAAATGCTGTGTGGACTGCAAAACAGATCGAATATATGCGAAATGAAAAGCAGATGCTTGGAACAGGAATTGTAAATTATATCTTTGTGACAGATGCAGATGCCTGTGTTATAAGTTATAGCTGCACACAGCAGTATTTCTATCAGATTCGGCAATTTTCAAAGGACGAGTTAGACAGCTACTTGTCAGATGAAAAAGAGCAGGGGGCATTGAGAAGCCTGGAACAGATAATAGCAGACGTAAAGTAGTGAAAAGTATCATATGAAAATACAGCTAATAAAAGTGGCAGGAGATAAAAAACTTCTGTCACTTTTATTAGCTGTATTATAGTCAAAAAGAGAACTGATGTTCCGTATCTTTTGTGTGTTTTTCTCAGACGGAGACTTTTGCATGCTATTGTTAGCGATTTATCCGTCCTGGTATCACAAAAGCATATAGGCATAGTATTTACAACAAAAAATAAATATTTTTTTAATTTTTTTGATATTCTATTTACATGGTATAAAGAGTAATATACTCTGAAAAAGTACATGCGAGTACTAATAATAAGAAGATGAGGTATTGTAATGAAGAAGAAACTAATTACGATCATAATTGGCATGGTGTTTTGTATCGGATGGATTGGAGGCTGTGCAAGTAAAGAGATAAATCACGATAATGTCGCAACAAGTGTTACTGAAGAATCTAAGCAGGAAGGCGTAAAAAAAGAGAAACTGCCAACAGCAACTTATATGGGAGGAAACAATACTATTACAGAGATTTGCAAAGAACTCAGTTCTGCGGGAGCTTCACATGTAGATACATTTCAAGAATGGGTGACTGATTTCGCAGATTCTGCCGGAAAAAATGCAAAGTTAAAAGATAGCTGGTCAGACCCTGAAAAAATGCATACTGATACCGGTAAATGTATGGATGGTTGGGAAAAAAATCATGGCTATTCAGACACCGATTGCAGAATGACAGCCTTTCTTCTGCTGGATGGGCTGCTTCACGCGGAATCAACAGAAGCTGACTATAACGGTACGTATTTGATGTTCGATACGGAAGCAATAGATAATGCAGACAGATATAAAATAATAAAACAGAAGATAAACATGTTTACTACACTATATGGGGAAAAGCATGTTATTGATGAGAAACATCCGGAAACAACATTTTCTGATAACTGGAAGCATTATGGATTTCAAATAGATAGTGACAGGATCTCGCTGCTTAGTATTGCAATATATGATCCGGATTCTGATGTTATTTTCGTAGGACATACTGGTTTATTAATAAAATGCAGTGAATATTATTTATTTGTAGAAAAAATTGCATTTGAACAACCGTATCAGGCAACAAAGGTGCATAATATGGATGAATTGCTTAATATTCTTTCACTGAGACCGGAGTATTTCGGAGAAGAGGGAGAAGCCGGTCCATTTGTATATAATAATGGAGAATATGTGGGAACATTAACGAATAAAAATAATTGACAGAGGATAAAAACCGGTAACCTCTCGTTATAGACAGACATTGGATATTTTTGATATAATGAATAAATAAAAATTGAACGCGAGGGATATAATATGTTTACAAAAGAAGATAATCAGGTATTAGATCGTATATTAAATGCCAGAAAAACTTGTCGGGCATTTGCAGAGAACGTGCCGACTGATGATGAAATCAAAGAAGTAATCCAGGCTGGATGTATCGCACCATATGCGTCCATTGATGCAAAAGCAGTTACACCGTTCCGCCATTTTTTTGTAATTAAAAAGGATGATCCAAAGATGGATCAAATTGATGCGTTTATCAGGCAGCAGAGCCAGGTAGATTTAGATGCAAGAATCAAAGAAGAAGAGACAGATCCTTTTTTGAAAGAAAATGGAGAAGGGGTTAAAAAATTGTGGAAACATGTTGCGGAATGCGGGGAAAGTACCTTCCCAAATCCACCCTGTCTGATCATTGCGGCCGAGTGGCGTGGTGCCAGAAGGGCAGAACATCAGAGTCTTGCACATATGATGCAGAATATGTGGATTAAAGCTACTGCATTAAATCTGGATTTTCAGATTATTTCTGTTACAGAAAATATGGTAAATAATCAGGATTTCTGCGATATGCTTGGACTTCCGGTTGGAAGGTATGGATTTCTTGCATGTGTGCTTGGATATGCAAAAGATAATAATGCACCGCAGCATCCAAGGGCAACGACACAGATTCATTGGTTGTAACCAGATGACAGAGTTATAATATATAGACAATCACAATTCATGAAGGCAAAAAACAAAGTGTGTAAGTTAAGAAACGCAATTTTCAAAACATACACACTTTGTTTGATTCTTCTCGTTGAAATTGTCCCAACTATTCGTTAAAGCTGTCTTTTGCGAATAGTTGAAACGATGCGCTCTATCGACCGAACACCGAGCCTTGCGCCTTTATAACGACCAATTGTCACCAAAAACATTGCTTCAGCATCTTTTTCAAATAGATATGCCGATCGCTCTTCCAGATATCTCTTAATCAAATCTGTTAATGCCTCAGACATTGTAATCCATGTAGATCGCTGTTTGGTTCTGTAAACATAAAATCTTTGATTCCTTAAATCAAAATCTTGTATATTTAATTCAGCCAGTTCAGAGATTCGAATTCCAGTTTCTTTCAAAATTTGGGAAATGATTTCGTCACGCAATCCATATTGATCATCAAATTGTTTTTTCTTTGCTGACAATGTTTGATTTCTATTTGTGTCTGCATTTAGATCTGTATCTATATTTGTATTAATATTCTTGTCTGTAGATTTATGTTTTTCAACTTTTTCAGTTATACCTGCCAAATATTCTTTATTTGTATTCTTCATCGCATTATTAACATCGGTGCCTTGATCTGGTCGATTTGAAAAAAGAAACGGATTTCCTGTTAATTGCCCATTTCGCGCAAAAAAGGTAAAAATGGATGAAATACAGGAAATGCGGGTTTTTACAGATGAAACAGACATTGTTTGCTGTAGCCATTCGATAAAATTATTAGCATCTTTGACGGTCAGATGCTCCAGATCATCCAGCGTATAGTCTGCAAGTTCACGATCATTAAAATATGGATGTGATTGTTGCTGATAAGTCAAAAAGCTCCGCATGGCTCTCATATAATCATATTGTGTTTTGGGTAAAAATGTAGTTTGATTTTTATCATAAAATACAGTACAAAATTCCGGTAACTCTGATAAAATAGCCACCGTTCGTGAAATATATCTGCTCTCCTGCTCTTCTTTATATTTTGGCATGTTTCGATTCCTTTATAATATTTTATTTTTAATAATAGACGTCTTGAATTTTTGTTAAATACGAAAAGTCCATTACCTTTTATATGAATACATATAGTCGGATAAATTTAATTATCCGACTATATTAGATTACAAAAATTATATCATAATTATGAAGCCATGAAAATATAAAAACATTATCTTTTGCTTTCGTTATTTCTATATCTCGTTCTATAAGGAGCTTCACTCCCGTCTCATAAATATCTAAAATTCCATGGTAATCCACTAACAAGTGGTCGAATAATTTAATTTATCCGACTACTTGCTATATAGATTAAAATATTTTATCCTAAAATCTTTTTCAAATCCTCTTCCGGTGTGCTGATCGGCGCAATATTATAATTTTCTACCAGATAATTCAGCACATTCGGTGAAATAAATGCCGGAAGTGTTGGTCCAAGATAAATGTTTTTAATTCCAAGATGTAATAAAGTAAGTAAAATACATACCGCTTTCTGCTCATACCAGGAAAGCACCATAGACAATGGAAGTTCATTTACATTACACTGGAACGCTTCTGCCAGTGCAACCGCAACCTGAATGGCACTGTACGCATCATTACATTGTCCCATATCCATAATTCGTGGCAATCCGCCGATTTCACCAAGATTAAGATCGTTAAAGCGATATTTTCCACAAGCCAGAGTCAAAATGATGGAATCTGTCGGTGTCTGTTTTACAAACTCTGTATAATAATTTCTTCCAGTTCTTGCTCCATCGCATCCGCCAACTAAGAAAAAGTGACTGATTGCACCGGATTTTACGGCATCAATGACAGTATCGGCAACACTTAATACGGTTCCATGTCCGAATCCGGTCATAACAAAATGACCGCCGTTGATGCCTGTTTTGTCCTGATCCGTGTCATATCCGCCCAGTTCCAGAGCTTTTTCAATTACCGGTGTAAAATCTTTCTTTTCATCGATATGAACCATTTCCGGATAAGATACGACCTCTGTGGTAAACACACGATCGGCATAGCTTGGTTTTACCGGCATCAGACAGTTGGTTGTAAATAAAACTGCCCCCGGAATATGGTCAAACTCTTTTTGCTGATTCTGCCATGCAGTACCAAAATTTCCTTTCAGATGCGGATATTTCTTTAATTCCGGATAAGCGTGGGCTGGCAGCATTTCTCCATGTGTATAAATGTTGATGCCTTTATCTTTCGTCTGTTCCAGAAGAAGCTCCAGATCTTTGAGATCATGTCCTGTGACAACGATAAATGGACCTTTTTCAATGGTAAGCGGCACTTTGGTTGGCACCGGTGTACCGTAAGTAGTGGTGTTCGCTTGATCCAGCAATGCCATGCATTTTAAGTTTACCGCTCCCACTTCCAGAACGACCGGAAGCAGATGCTCCATTTCCAGATCATAGCTGATAAAAGATAGCGCCTTGTAAAAGAAGCTGTTGACGGTTTCATCTGTATAGCCAAGAACCATTGCGTGATAAGCGTAAGCTGCCATACCACGAATACCAAATAAAATCAGGGATTTCAGGGAGCGGATGTCTTCGTCTGGCTCGTTCCACAGATTTTTCATATCATAGTTGGACGTATTTCCACATGGTGACATACAGCTGCTGCAGTTTGGTACAACTTTTGTTTTTTCTTCATTTACTGCCTGGATCATAGCAGTTAGTGTTTCTGCGTTAAAATTTACATTCGTGACGGTTGTAAATAATCCTTCAATGATGATGCGGTCGGTATTTTCTGTTTTTTGGTTATTTCCACAGGCTTTTGCCAGACCGATCAAGGCGCCGGTTAGTTCATCCTGTAAAGCGGCAACAGCTGCATCTTTTCCACAGACACCTGCGGCTCCTGTACAACCGTTGCATCCGGCAGTCTGTTCACACTGGTAGCAAAACATTTTCTGTTCCATAATAAAAATTCTCCTTTGCTGTAAATATGTTTTGGGTATATTTTGGATAAAATCAGTGATTAATAATTTAACATGAATGTATGTGATTTTGGTTGGCATAAACCAACATATTTTATTCAAAATCACTACATTTTATATATCTAAATTATTTTGTAAAAATCTCTGTTATCGAAATACTGATCACATTATAACCAAAAAGAAAAGCCCTGTATGTTGTTAAAACAACATATCGGACTTTTCCTGTTATATTTTTTACATATTTTTAATTTATTATTCCGGTTTTACTGCTGTGATAGCCTCAGCATAACGCTGTACTTTTGCTTTATACTCATCACTTCTTGCAGCAGCACCTGCATTTTTCTCATTATTCTGAATATCATCCGCATGAATGAACTGACCGCTTAAAGTATCATGTGCATACTCAATCTGTGATTCATCAAAGGTAAAGCGAACCTTGCCATCCTCTGTCACTAATTTACCGCGGATACCACGCGGAATGATCTGATGCAGAATATTTCCCGGACAAATGATGATGCAGCTACGATACAGACTATGGTTGCTGCAGGTATGGGAATCGGGATTTTGACGGAACTGGAAGTAGAAAAGGCACCTATGCCGTTAAATCTTTCTTATATACCATTGGAAACGGATGGTATCCAGGAGATTTTATATGTGATTTATTCAAGGAAAAATGAAAATCCACTGATTCCACTGTTTTTAGAAGAAATGAAAAAATAGGGATTCCGGAATAAAAATTATTTATTGTATATAGAATAGTAGCGAAAATTCCTAATTAAAAAAGATACATAAAAATGAGTTCCACTTATCTGTACATTATATACAGAAAGCAGAACTCATTTTTTATTATCTACAGTAAGGAATTTTTTTGCCAGTTATTACTTTTATGCAATAACAGCTAAGAAAGCCTTTAACCTTGTCACATTTAGATTCTTTTCAGCAGAATCCTATCTTGCTTTTGTCTCAATTTCAGTTGTCAGTTTTTCAACGAACTCGTCTAATGGAAGAACTGTAGTCTCTTTCTGACCATGGAGACGGTATGCAACGGTACCATCTTCTTTTTCTTTCATACCAATAACAAGAAGATAAGGAACTTTCTGAACCTGTCCTTCTCTCATACGGTAACCAAGTTTCTCAGCTCTGTCGTCTAACTCAACACGGACATCAGCTGCATCCAGTGCATCGTAAATCTTCTGGGCATAAGCATTCAATTCCGGATCATCTGTTTTAACCGGCATAATACGTGCCTGAACCGGTGCTAACCATGTTGGCAGATTTCCTTTTGTCTCTTCAAGGATATAAGCCATGAAACGATCCAGAGAACCAAGAATTGCACGATGAAGTACAACAGGTGTCTTTTTCTCACCATCACGGTCTACATAAGTCAGCTCAAATTTAGCCGGCAGACAGAAGTCCAGCTGACAGGTAGAAAGTGTATACTCATTACCTACTGCTGGTTTTACATTTACATCAAGTTTCGGTCCGTAGAAAGCAGCTTCGCCGATTTCCTCAGTATATTCGATTCCGAGAGAATCCATAACTTCGCGAAGTGCATTTTCTGCTTTGTTCCACATCTCATCATCATCATGATATTTCTCTTTGTCTTCCGGATCACGCAGAGACAGCACGCATCTGTAATCTGTGATACCGAAATCTTTGTAAGTAGAGAAAATTAAATCTACGACTTTGGAGAATTCATCTTTGATCTGCTCCGGAGTTACAAACAGATGTGCATCATTCTGGCAGAAATGACGTCCACGCTCAATACCTTTTAACGTACCACTTGCTTCAAAACGGAAGTCATGTGCAATCTCACCGATACGGATCGGAAGATCTTTGTAAGAATGAATTCTGTTTGCATAAATCATCATGTGATGCGGGCAGTTCATCGGTCTTAAAACGAAAGACTCACCCTCAACTTCCATAGCCGGGAACATGTTGTCTTTGTAGTGATCCCAGTGTCCGGATGTCTTATACAGATCTACGGTACCAACACATGGTGTCATGACATGCAGATAACCAAGTTTACGCTCTTTGTTTTTGATATAGTTTTCCAACTCCTGCCAGATTACATATCCTTTTGGAAGGAACATCGGAAGCCCACGTCCAACCAGATCGTCTACCATGAACAGTCCCATGTCTTTACCGATTTTTCTGTGGTCACGCTCTTTTGCTTCCTCTAATAACTGCAGGTGAGCTTCCAGTTCTTCAGCGGTTGGGAAACATACACCGTAGATACGCTGCAGCATTTTGTTCTTGCTGTCCCCTTTCCAGTATGCACCGGAGTGTCTGATCAGTTTGAAATGACGGCATAATTTTACATTGTCTACGTGAGGTCCACGACAAAGATCAGTAAAATCACCCTGTGTATAACAGGAAATATTGCCATCCTCCAGATTGGAGATCAGATCCAGTTTATAGCTGTCATCTTTGAACATTTCCAGAGCTTCCTCTTTGGTAATTTCATGACGGATAATCTTTTTACCGGATTTTGCAACTTTTTTCATTTCTTTTTCAATGGCTGAGATATCCTCATCACGGATAACGTCGTCGCCGAGATCGATGTCGTAGTAGAATCCTTCTGCAACAACTGGTCCAACCCAGAATTTTGCCTGTGGATACAGGTGTTTGACTGCCTGAGCCATCAGATGGGCACAGGAATGATTGAGCATGTTTAATTGTTCATCTTCTTTAAAATTAACCATTGTTTTTCCTTTCCAGAACCTTGTTTATTGATCTGCTACTATAAACTGAAAAAGCACCTTTAAGAATACCTGCTGCCAGATATACTTAAGGGTGCATATGATACACGGTTCCACCTTAATGTTTTACTTGATTTAGCCTGTAACGTGGCCATACGGTAACGCTTAAATAAATCCGGTACAATCTGCAACGGATATGATTTTTCACGCACAGCTCAAGACTGGTCTTCCTGCATGATTCGCATAAGCAGCTTTCACCAATGCTGCTCTCTCTGGAATGTTTCTGCATACAGTACTTGTTCTTTCATCGCTTTTTTCAATATCGGATAAAATTATAGCACAGTCATAAATAATGCACAAGAGGAAAGATACATAATCCGGGTGGATTTTTGAAAAATCACAATGAAATTCTGCAATCTATCAGGATTTTGTTTGTGGAGTTCCTTCTTCCTCTGTGTTTACCGGCTTTTCCCGTAGTTGTACAGCTCTTGCAGCCATTCGGCGGCGGCTGTCTGCCTGTGCGGCATAATGTTTCTTTGTCGTATTGACATCCTTGTGTCCCAATACGTCAGCTACCAGATAAATATCACCTGTTTCCTGATACAATGTTGTGCCATAGGTACTGCGCAGTTTATGCGGTGTGATGTTTTTGACTGTAGTTACCAGTCTGGAATATTTTTTTACAAGATTTTCCACACTCCGCACATTGATCCGGCGGTTTTGCATGGACAGAAACACTGCTTCCGTACTGCCTTCCTGTGGTTCCATTTCCAGCCGTTCATCCAGATAGGCATCCAGTGCTTCCGCTACTTCATCTCCAAAATAAACCATGACTTCGGAACCGCCTTTCCGGTGCACTTTAATGCCGTTGTTTTTTGGATCAATATCGTTCAGATCCAGACCGACACATTCAGATACACGGATACCGGTACCAAGTAAAAGCGTAAGAATGGCCATATCCCGCTTTTTTGTCTTGTTATGGTAGATTTTCTGGCGTTCTGTCAGTTTTTCACCGGATTCTGCTTCATCTAATAAAATGGCAATTTCATCCACATCCAGTCGAACGATATTTTTTTCATGCTGCTTTGGCATCTGCACAAGTGCAGCAGGATTTTTTTCAATGATTTCCTTGCGGAAAAAATAATTATAGAAACTGCGCAGACAAGCGAGTTTTCGCATCTGACCACGCTCATCATTGGTATATTCTTTCCCATTATGCGTATAAAATTTCAGATACTGCAGATATTCTTCAATATCCATCGGTGTGATCTGTTCCAGAATATCAATGGGAAAATCCGTGATTTCGATTTTCGATAGTGTGGAATTATTCTCATGCAGATAATGAAAAAATACACCAAGATCATAAGCATAGGCGATTCTTGTCCGGGACGATGTTGACGGCTCAATACCAATAAAATATTCTCTGCAAAACTGTGGCAATTCAGCTACAAGTGCGCGCAGTTTCTGTTCATTTTCAATATTGATTTGCTCACTGTATTTTCGTTCTTTCATATCAAATCATTCTTTCTAAAAAATTGTGTTCGGATACTGCTTTTTCGTTTATCAGCAAAAAAATGTTACTCATTTTGATCTTCCCAGTCCGGAATATGTCCATTGATCAGTGCGGTAAACAGGCGCGTCTTTGTTCCCGGATTTTCATGGTTGATAGTTCGGATAAGCTGTTTGATATATTCGCGTTTTGTGGCACCATCCGCTGGACATGGATTTTTCACTACTGGAAGATGGTATTTATTTTTAAAACCGATCACATCTGCTTCTTCAACATACAGAAACGGACGGATGATTGTCAAATCCATGCGGTCTAAATATGTTTTTGGTGGGAAACAGTAAAAATGTCCCTCATAGATCATGGACATCATCATTGTCTCAACAAAATCATCTTTGTGGTGGGCGTAAGCTACTTTGTTACACCCCAGTTCTTTGACAGCATGATATAAAGCACCTTTCCGCATTTTTGCACAGAGAGAACATGGATTTTTCTCTTTTCGTTTTTTAAAAAAAA
>OLPG01000633.1_pt1 | contig 33532 bp, 27 predicted proteins | sample 1672311 | NCBI WGS metagenome assembly OLPG01 (sample SAMEA3136670, study PRJEB25190) | human gut metagenome | biome: human gut; feature: human-associated habitat; material: faeces | place: Austria | collected 2013 | reverse complement strand
GACTGATACTAATAGGTCGAGGGCTTGACCGAAAAGGCAAGCGAGCTTGAAAGAAAGAGACTACTATCTGGTTTTGAGTGTCCTGAAGGATACTTGAAGAGAAGATCTGGTAATGATAGCATGATGGACACACCTGTTCCCATTCCGAACACAGAAGTTAAGCATCATCACGGCGAAGATAGTACTTCGGTGCGAAAATAGCTCGTTGCCAGTTCTTTTTTTTATATCTTTACTTTATTAAAACCACCTGACTTTCTTGCCAGGTGGTTTCGCTTTTTATTTTCAAATAATGAAACATTTCACTTTTTTATAAAAAAATCATTACACTCTTGTATGAGGTGAAAAAAATGGAATTAAGTGTATTACTTATTCAACAGATATGCCAACTGTTTATAATGATTTTTTTTGGTTACTTAATTGTAAAAACAAAAGTTTTAACAACTGAAAATAGTAAAGTTCTTTCAATATTACTTCTTTATGTAACTTGCCCTTGTGCAATTATTAATTCTTTCATGATTGAATTTACTGCTGATAAATTAATTGGATTAGGAATTTCTTTTTTAGGTGCAATTTTAGTACATATTGTTTTTATTCCACTTGCGAATATAATAGGAAAAATGTTTGGATTTACTCCTATTGAAAAAGCGACTATTATTTATTCAAATTCAGGGAATCTTATTATTCCTTTGGTAGGGGCTATATTAGGAAATGAATGGGTTATTTATTCAAGTGGCTATATGGTAGTACAAACAATTTTATTATGGACTCATGCAAAAAGTCTCGTTTGTAATGAACCTTCTTATGATTTAAAGAAAATCTTTTTAAATATTAATATCATTGCAATTATTATTGGATTAATGTTATTTATACTTCAATTACAATTACCTAATTTGATAGTTGAAACTTTTTCTAAAGTTGGAAGTATGATGGGACCTCTTGCTATGATTGTTATTGGTATGCTTATTGGTGATATGGATTTAAAAAGTGTTTTCGTGGAAAAAAGAACTTATTTGATTTCTTTCTTTAGATTGATTGTATTTCCTTTATTAATGGTGCTTATATTCAAGTTTACCGGGTTATCATCGTTAACGATGGATGCTGATAAGATTTTATTGATTACTATTTTAGCGGCATGTGCTCCACCAGCTGCAACTGTTACACAATTTGCACAGCTTTATAATAAACATCCAGGTTACGCAAGTATTATGAATGTTATGGGGGTTATCTTTAGTATTATTACCATGCCTTTCATTATTATGATTTATCAATTACTTTAAAAGGTATAAATACCTTTTTTATTTTTATTAAATTATGCTTTAATAAAGAAGAGAGGTTTATCATGAAAAGATTATTTGTATTTTTAAGTATTTTATTTTTAGTTGGATGTTCTACAAATACATCGCTTATAGAAATAAAAAAACATATTTATGTAGAAAAAGAATTTGAAGATAGTTGGTTAGAATTGAATGAAAAAGGAGATAGTTATATAAAAGAAGAATTACAGGGTGGATATCAATATTCTTATGATCAAAAATATTTAAAACAATTTTTTAAAGATGGAGGTCGGATAGAACTGTATAATTACAGCATCAAAAAAGAAAATTTGATTATTTCTGGGGAAATGAAACCACCTTCGACAATTCTTCTTGTTCATCCTAATATTGAAAATGTGACAAGTGAAGGTGTTATTCTTCATGAATTAGGACATTATTTTGATTATAAATATCATTTTAGTAAAGATAAAGAATTTATAGAAATAAAAAAACAAAATAAAAATCTATTTGATTCCAAATCTAATAGTGAATATTTTGCTGAATGTTTTAAAGAATATATAAGTCATCATGATGAAAAAATTTCTATGTTTCTTTCTTATATGAAAAAAGTAGATCAGAAAATCTTAAAAAAGAAATGACATGATGTAAAAGTCGTGACTTATTCATGAAAAAAAGTTATAATGTGTCTAAAAAAGAAACAATATTTTAAATGAATTCGATAAAAGATTTTTAAAATAAATTATGATAAGATGTTAGGGTGAGGTGAAAAGGATGGATGATTTTATTAGACCACCAAAAAAAGAAATAAAGAAAGAAACAAAACAAAGGCCTATTAAAGAAATATTAATTGTTATATTGATTATTGTATGTCTTGCGATTGGCTATTTTGCAGGTTATGTTTCTAAAAAAGATGTCGTTGTAAAAAGCACAAATAACAAGGGTGTCATTAACGAAGTATACGAAACACTTGATAAATATTGGGTCAATACAACAGATCAAGATATTAACTTGGATGCCTCTGCTATTGAAGGAATGGTTGCAGGTCTTAATGATCCTCATTCAAGTTACTTAACAAGTAAAGAAGCAGTCGAATTTAATCAAACAGTTGCAGGTAATTATCAAGGCATTGGAGTTGGCTTTTCAATGGTTGAAAAAGGAGCGATGATTACAAAAGTATATAATGATTCACCAGCAAGCAAAGCAGGGTTAAATGTTGGGGATATTATTATGCAAGCTGATGGAAAAGATTTAGCTAATTTAGATACCGATAAAGTTAAAGAGTATGTACGTGGCGATGATGGAACAGAAGTAACGTTAACAGTTTTAAGTAATAAAAAAATAAGTGAAATTAAAGTAACTAGAGGTGCTTTAGATACTTCATCATTTTATGAAATTAGAAAACAGAGAAATACATCTTTTGGTTATATTGAATTATCAACATTTGGAACTGATACAGCCAATCAAGTAGAAGAAGCTTTGAAATCTTTTAAACAAGCAAATGTTCAAACTCTTGTTCTTGATTTAAGAGATAACGGTGGTGGCTATTTAACAGCGGCTACAGATATTTTAGATTTATTCTTTTCATCGGATGAAGTCATTTATCAAATGAAAGAAAAAAATAGTGCAGCAAAGAAATATTATGCAAGCACAGATAGTAAATATGAATTTGTAAATGGATATATCCTTGTTAATGGAAATACAGCAAGTGCTTCTGAATTGACAGCTGGTGCTTTACAAAGTGAAAAGGGATATCAACTTGTTGGAACAACAACCTATGGTAAAGGAAGTGCCCAAACACAAAAAACATTATCAGATGGTTCTGTTTTAAAGTATACGTATGCAAAATGGATGATTCCTAATGGTACATGTATTAATGGTAAAGGATTAACACCTGATATTGAAGTAGAAAATGTATCACTAGATGGAATTTCTACGAAAGATGTAAAAGAAACTTTGAAAGTTGATTGTGTCAATACACGTATTAAATCAATGCAAAAAATGCTTAATATTTTAGGATATTCGGCAGATCGAGAAGATGGTTATTTTTCAGTTGCTACACAAGATGCTTTAAAGAAATTTGAAGCAGATAATGATTTAACCGTTGATGGTGAATATAGTCAAAATGATAAACAAATGATGATTGCAAGAATGATGATTTATATTAATAATCATGAAAATGATAAACAATATGAATATTTAATGAAAATAATAAAGTAAGGTGGTGTTATAATGTCTGAATTTAAACTCGTTTCTCCTTTTAAACCTATGGGAGATCAAGTTCAAGCGATTCAAGAACTTGTTGAAGGGTTAAAGGCAGGAAAGAAGGAACAAGTTCTTTTGGGAGGAACTGGTACAGGAAAGACTTTTACAGTTGCCAATGTCATTAAAGAATATAATAAACCAACTTTGGTACTTGCTCACAATAAGACATTAGCGGGACAGCTTTACTCAGAATTAAAAGAGTTTTTTCCAGAAAATAGAGTAGAATACTTTATTTCTAACTTTGATTTTTATCAACCAGAAGCTTATATTCCAGGAAGAGATCTTTATATTGATAAAAATGCGAAAACAAATTATGAAATAGAAATGTTACGTTCAGCTGCAATGAATTCACTTATTGAAAGAGAAGATGTGATTGTTGTTGCCTCGGTTGCTTCTATTTATGGATTAGGAAATCCTGAACAATATAAAGAAATGATTTTTTCTCTACGTGTCGATCAAGATATTGATCGTAGGGAGTTACTTACTTTTTTAGTGGATCGTCAATATCAGCGAAATGATATTGAACAATCTAAAGGAACCTTTAGAGTACGTGGTGATGTTATTGAAATTGTACCGGGTCATACAGAGAATTATTTAATTCGTATTGAACTTTTTGGTGATACAGTAGAACGTATTTGTGAAGTAGATCCACTTACAGGTCATATCTTGGGATCATATAATACCTATACGATTTATCCAGCTTATGGTTATGTCACTAAAAAGGAACAAATGTTGAAAGCTTGTGATACGATTTCTGAAGAATTAGAACAACGTTTACAATATTTCAAAGATGAAACAAAACTTCTTGAATATGAACGTTTGGATCAAAGAACGCGCCATGATGTAGAAATGTTAAGAGAAGTAGGAATGTGTCCGGGAATTGAAAATTATTCACGTCATATTGATGGACGAAAAGAAGGACAACGACCTTATACTTTAATTGACTATTTTCCTAAAGATTTTTTACTTGTTGTCGATGAAAGCCACGTAATGCTTCCTCAAATAAGAGGAATGTACAATGGGGATCGTTCAAGAAAAGAAACACTTGTTGAATATGGCTTTAGACTGCCAAGCGCTTTAGATAATAGACCACTTGTTTTTGAAGAATTTGAAGATCTCATTAACCAAGCTATCTTTGTTTCTGCAACACCGGGTGATTATGAACTTGAAAAAGTACATGGACAAGTTGTTGAACAAATTATTCGACCAACGGGATTACTTGATCCAATTATTGAGGTAAGACCAATTGATGGACAGGTGGATGATATCATTGATGAAATTCATCAACGTATTGAAAAAAATGAACGCGTTTTAATCACAACTCTTACAAAACGTATGGCAGAAGATTTAAGTGCTTATTTAGTAGAATTAGGATTAAAGGTTGCTTATTTGCATAGTGATACAAAAACTTTAGAAAGAACAGAAATCTTAAGAGATCTTCGTTTAGGAAAATATGATGTTCTTGTTGGAATCAATTTATTAAGAGAAGGGTTAGATTTACCAGAAGTTTCCCTTGTTTGTATTCTTGATGCTGATAAAGAAGGATTCTTAAGATCAGAAAGATCACTAATTCAAACGATTGGACGTGCCGCTAGAAATAGTAATGGGAAAGTGATCATGTATGGTGATAAAATTACTGATTCGATGCAAAAGGCTATTGATGAAACCGCAAGAAGACGTGAAATTCAAGAAAAATATAATGAAGAACATGGTATTATTCCACAAACTATCAAAAAAGAAATTCGTGATGCTATCCATGGACAAGAAAATATAGATGAAGCTGTATCTCTTGTACAAAAAGGTAAAAAAGCGAAGAAAAAAGATAAAGAAATACTTGTTAAAGAATTAGAAAAACAAATGAAAGAAGCTGCAAAAGCACTTGACTTTGAACGTGCAATGGAACTTCGTGATATGATGTTGGAGTTACAAGGTGAAGTTTAAGTTTGAGGGATTAGAAAAACAAGTATTAGATTCTTTATCAAAAAAAGGACGTATTTATCTTGTGGGAGGTATTGTTAGAGATTATCTTTTATATCATCAAGTAGATTACCATGATGTTGATGTTGAAATCTATGATTTAGAAATAGAAGAGATTGATGCTATTTTATCAAAGTATGGACATGTTAATCGCATTGGTAAAAGTTTTGGTATTTTGAAATTAGATACGCTCCCTCATTTTGATTTCGCAATGCCACGTAAAGAAAGTAAAAGTGGAAAAACACATCGCGAATTTGATGTCACAGTTTGTAAAAATTTAGATTTAAAAGAAGCCTGTCGTAGAAGAGATTTTACGATAAATGCATTTATGTATGATTATAAAAATGACCAAATTTTGGACTTTTATAATGGTAAAGTAGATTTACAAAAGGGAATCTTAAAAATGATTGATGAAAAGACATTTCAGGAAGATCCTTTAAGAATCTTACGTTTAGCCCAATTTATGGCTCGTTTTGAAATGAAGGCAGATAAAAAAACAAAAGAAGTTTGTCAAAGAATGGTACAAAAAGGGGAACTTGATTATTTATCAAAAGAACGTGTTTTGCAAGAATACAATAAACTTTTACTTTCAATTCATCCTTCAATTGGATTAAAATTTTTATTAGAAATAGGAGCTATTATTGAACCTTTAGAAACACTTGTGACATGCCCACAACGTTTAGATTTTCATCCAGAAGGAAATGTGATGAATCATACCCTTCTTGTAGTTGATTTGGCAGCTTTATGTCGTCAAAAAACAAGTTGGCCACTTGCTTTTATGTGGAGTGCTTTATTACATGATATAGGGAAACCACTTGTAACAACCCCTGAGGGAAAAGCACCTGGTCACAACGAAAGTGGCGTACAAGTATTTAATCAATATTTTAATCATTTTTTTGAAAATAAAAAAATAAAAAAATATATAAAAACGATGATTTATTATCATATGCATTTAATGAATATGGTAAGAAATCAAAGTAAAGATTACAGCTATTATAAACTTTTAAAGGGCATAGAAGGAATCTTTCCTTTAGAAGATTTAGTATGTATGTCAAAATGTGATAAATTAGGGAGACTGGCAAATCGCCCAGAAACTATTTTAACATTAGATGCTTATGTTGAAGAAAAAGTTTCAAGATTGGGAAAACACGCATTAAAACCAATCATTGATGGTAAAATCTTAATAGATTTAGGATTTCAACCAAATGATGAATTTAAAGAGTTATTAGATTGGGCCTATGATCTGCAAATGCGAGATCATGACTTTGAAAGTATTATTAAATTATTGAAAGGAAGACAAAATGGAAGATAAATTAATTATTCGTGGAGCAAGAGAAAACAATTTAAAGAATATTAATATTGATATTCCTAAAAATAAACTTGTCATTATGACAGGATTGTCTGGTTCAGGAAAGACTTCTCTTGCTTTTGATACCATTTATGCAGAAGGACAAAGAAGGTATGTTGAATCTTTAAGTGCTTATGCAAGACAATTCTTAGGAAATATGGAAAAACCAGATGTGGATACGATAGAAGGTCTTTCTCCTGCAATTGCCATTGATCAAAAAACAACATCAAATAATCCACGTTCTACGGTAGGAACTGTTACAGAAATTTATGATTATTTAAGACTTCTTTATGCCCGTGTAGGAAAAGCTTACTGCCCAAAACATGATATTGTCATTGAAAGTCAGACCATTAAACAAATGGCAGATACGATAGATCGTTATGATGACGGTGATCGTCTTATGGTTTTAGCTCGTGTCGTTAAAAGAAAAAAAGGGACTTTTAAAGATTATTTTGCAGATCTTTTAAAAGATGGTTACTTACGTGTTATTGTCGATGGTCAAAATTACATGCTTGATGAAGAAATTGAATTAGATAAAAATAAAAGACATGATATTGATGTAGTTATCGACCGTATTATAAAAAAAGAAGGTTATCGTAGCCGTTTAGTTGATTCGTTAGAAGTTGCTTTAAAACTAACGGGTGGCGAAGCCGTTGTTCAAAACTTAACGACAAAAACTGAAGAGCTTTTCAGTGAACACTTAGCTTGTCCTGTTTGTGGCTTTTCTGTTCCTAAATTAGAACCACGTCTTTTCTCTTTTAATAATCCCTTAGGAGCTTGTCCAGATTGTCGAGGACTTGGTATTAAAAATGAAGTAGATGATGATTTATTGATTCCAGATTGGAATAAGTCTATTAATGAAGGTGGAATACGTTATTTTAAAACAGCGGTAGGAACAAATCGTATTGAATGGCAAAGATTTTTAGTTTTATGTGATTACTACAATATTGATTTAGATAAACCACTTAAAGATTTTTCTAAACAAGAATTAAGTTATATTTTAGATGGTTCAAGAGAACCTATTAGTTATCAAATCGTTTCTGACAGTGGAAATGTGAGTAAAACAACAAAATTTATCGAAGGGGTTCGTACCTTAATTGCCCGTCGTTATGAAGAAACAACTTCTAAGTGGTCAAAAGAATGGTATGCTTCTTTTATGTCAGAACATACCTGTCCTACTTGTAAAGGAAGAAGACTTAATGAACAAGTTCTTTCTGTTAGAGTAGGGGACTTAAATGTTGCGGAATTTACGGAACAAGCTATTGTTGATGCTTTGGAATTTGTGAAAAATATAAAACTTACTGACTATGAAATGAATATTGCTCGTCTTGTACTTAAAGAAATTACCGATCGTTTAACATTCTTAAATAATGTTGGTCTTGGTTATTTAACTCTTGCTAGACGTGCAGGTGGACTATCAGGTGGGGAAGCACAACGTATTCGTTTGGCAACCCAAATTGGAACACGTTTAACAGGTGTCCTTTATGTTTTAGATGAACCTTCAATTGGACTTCATCAAAGAGATAATGAAAAGTTAATCAAATCCTTACAAGATATTCGTGATTTAGGAAATAGTGTTCTTGTTGTAGAACATGATGAAGACACAATGCGTGCTTCTGATTTTATTGTCGATATTGGACCAGGAGCAGGGGTTCATGGGGGACAAGTTATTTGTGCAGGAACCCCTGAAGAAATTATGGATTGTGAAAATTCGATTACTGGAAAATATTTATCGGGAAAACTAAAAATCGAAGTTCCTAAAAAACGACGTAAAGGAAATGGATTATTCTTAGAAGTTAAGGGAGCTAAAGAACATAATTTAAAAAATATTAATGTAAAATTTCCTTTAGGAAAATTCAACGTTGTTACTGGGGTATCTGGAAGTGGAAAATCAACATTAGTTAATGATATTTTAGGAAAATCACTCATGCGCTATGTTTATCAATCGAAAGAAAGACCAGGATTACATAAAGAAATACTGGGTATCGAAAATATTGATAAAGTTATAGAAGTATCACAAGATCCAATTGGAAGAACACCTCGTTCAAATCCAGTAACTTATACAGGGGTCTTTGATGATATTCGTGATTTATTTGCACAAACCAATGAAGCAAAGATGAGAGGGTATGATAAAGGAAGATTCTCGTTTAACGTTAAAGGTGGACGCTGCGAAGCATGCCAAGGGGATGGGTTAAAGAAGATTTCAATGCACTTTTTACCAGATGTTTATGTTCCTTGTGAACAATGTGAAGGAAAAAGATACAATGAAGAAACTTTACAAGTCACATATAAAGATAAAAATATTTATGATGTCTTAGAAATGACGGTAGAAGAAGCTCTTGATTTCTTTGATAATTTACCTAAAATTAGAAATAAAATACAAACTCTTTATGATGTGGGCCTTGGTTATATTAAACTTGGACAAAGTGCCACAACACTTTCTGGTGGAGAAGCGCAAAGAGTTAAACTCGCAAGTGAACTCCAAAAGAAATCAACAGGAAAAACAGTTTATATTCTTGATGAACCAACAACAGGGTTACACAGTCATGATGTTTCTAAACTTATTGATGTTTTACAACGAATTGTTGATCAAGGGGATACCATTATTGTTATTGAACATAACTTAGATGTTATTAAGGTTGCAGATCATATTATTGATTTAGGACCAGAAGGTGGTGCTGGTGGAGGAACTGTTGTTGTCACAGGAACACCTGAAAAAGTTGCTAAATGTGAAAAAAGTTACACAGGTCAATTTTTAAAAACAATGCTTTAAGGAGATAAAAAATGAAATCAATTACAGTAGAAAATTTATTAGGGAATCATAAAAGTTACACACAAGTAACAGGTGACGAAGAAGCATTAAAAAGAGTTATTCAAACAGGTGAAATTAATCGACCTGGTTTTGAATTAGCAGGATTCTTTAAACATAGTGATTTTAGAAGAATTATTGTTTTTGGAGATAAGGAAATGGCTTTTATTGCTGAAATGTCAGAAGAAAGACAAAAAGAAATTTTCCCATGTCTCATTAATGAAGAAGTCCCATGTATTGTGATTTGTAAAGGACATGAATGTCCAAAAGTATTAAAAGATGTGGCAAATGAACGTAATTTTCCAATTTTCCAAACAGAACTTATTACTGGAGCTGTTTCAAGTGAATTGATGAATACACTTGAAGAAAAACTTGCGAAAGATACATTAATGCATGGTGTTTTCTTAAATATTCATGGAAAAGGTGTCATTATTAAAGGTGATAGTGGGATTGGTAAATCAGAAATTGCTTTAGAATTAGTAAAAAGAGGACACTTACTTGTTGCCGATGATGCTGTAGAACTTTACCGTGTTGGACAAAAAATCGTTGGTAAAGCACCGGCTGTTCTTGCTAATCTTTTAGAAATTAGAGGAATCGGAGTTATTGATGTTTCTAAGATGTTTGGTATTTCAGCTATCTTAGATAAAAATGATGTTGATTTAATTATTCAATTAGAAAGATGGGTCCCATCTCGTGAATATACACGTGTTGGTGTCGAAGAAAATGATATTTCCGAAGATGTTTTAGGAATTAAAATTCCTAAAATCGTCGTTCCTGTTTCAAGTGGTCGAAGCATGTCGGTTATTATTGAAGCTGCCGTTATGAATATGCGTCTTAGAGATGTAGGTATTGATTCAAGTAAAGAATTTGTGGAAAGAATTCTTAAAAATATTGATCATAATAAACAAGAATCATGAGATTATTCCCAAGTTTTAATACCTTTATAGAAATTGGACCACTTTCTATACAATGGTATGCTTTATGCATACTTACTGGTGCAGCCATTGCTTATTTTATTGGGCAATATAACTTTAAAAAATTAGGATATTCAAAAGAAATTCTTTCAGATTATGTTTTTGGACTTTTATTTGTAGGAATCATTGGAGCACGTATTTGGTATGTGATCTTTATGTGGAATGAACTCTATGCAAGTAATCCCATGGAAATTTTTATGATTAATCATGGAGGTCTTGCTATTCAAGGGGGAATTTTTACAGGACTTCTTTATAGTTGTTTCTTCTTTAAAAAAAGAGATATTCCATTTCTCATTGCTGGAGATGCGATTATGCCAGGGGTTTTAATTGCTCAAGCATGCGGAAGATGGGGCAATTTCTTTAATCAAGAAGCTTATGGAAGTGCGGTAAGTCTCAACTTTTTAAAGTCATTACATTTACCTCAATTTATTATTGATAAAATGTATATTCATGGGACCTATTATCAACCAACATTCCTTTATGAATCAATTGGATGTGTTCTAGGCTTTCTAATTATTTTCTTTGTAATAAGAAAATTTCAAAAGAAGCAAGGAATTCAATTCTTTAGTTATTTTATTTGGTATGGAATTATTCGTTTCTTTATAGAATCTTTTAGAACAGATAGCCTTTATGTCTTTGGTTTAAAAACAGCACAGCTTGTTTCCATTGCTTTTGTCATTGTAGGAATGATTGGCTTTATATACTGTCATTTAAAAGGAAATAGAGTAAAAGATAGTGCATAACGCTATCTTTTTTTAATAAAATAGATATAATGTTTGAAAAGGAGAATTAAGATGAAAAAAGCAATATTATTTGATTTAGATGGAACACTTTTAAATACAGATTTACTTATAAAAAAATCTTTTATTCATACATTTAAAAAATACAAACCAGACTATACTTTATCTGAAGAAGAACTTTTATCTTTTTTAGGCCCTTCTTTAAAAAATACTTTTAGTCGTTATGTAGAAGCAGATCAAATAGATGAATTAATCCAATACTATCGTGATTACAATCATAAACATCATGAAGATTTTGTGACAATCTATCCTAATGTCAAAGAAATGCTAGAATATTTAAAAAAACAAGGTTTCTTACTTGGGGTTGTGACCACAAAATATAAAGAAGCAGCTTATTTAGGTTTAGATTTATTTAATATTACACAATATTTTGATGTGGTTATTGGTGAAAATGATGTAAAAAAATCAAAACCAGATCCAGAAGGTATCTTATGTGCCTTAAAGAAATTAAACTGTCGAGAAGGATACTATATTGGTGATAATGTGACGGATATTCAAGCTGGAAAAAGAGCGGGAGTAAAAACAGTAGGAGTTAAATGGTCACCAAAAGGATATCAATTGATTGAAAAAGAAAATCCAGATTTATTAATCAATGATTACAAAGAATTTATGGAATATATAAAGGAGAATGAGTTATGCTAGATTTAATTATTATTGGTGCAGGCCCTGCCGGGATGAGTGCCTGTCTTTATGCGAGTCGTGCAGGATTAGATGTTCTTATTTTAGATGGTTCAGCCCCTGGAGGAAAATTGAATGTTACAGCACAAATTGAAAACTATCCAGGATTAAAGCCAACACCGGGACCAGAAATTGCCTTTACAATGTATGAAAGTGCGATGAACTTTGGAGCAAAAATGGCTTATGAAGAAGCCTTGGATATCAAAGATCATGGTGATTATAAAGAAGTCATTACTGCCAAACAAACCTATCAAGCAAAATATGTTTTAATTGCGACAGGAACAAAAGAAAGACAAATGAATTTAGAAAAAGAAAACGAACTTGTTGGACGTGGTATCTCTTATTGTGCAGTTTGTGATGGACCTTTCTTTAAAGAACAAGATGTTGCTGTCATTGGTGGTGGAAATTCAGCTTTAGAAGAAGCCATGTATCTTGCAACTTTATGCCATAAAGTACATTTAGTAGTAAGAAGAGATGTCTTTAGGGCAGACAAAGTGATTCAAGATCGTCTTTCTAAAGTTGAAAACATTGAAGTGCATTTCAAAAGAAAGCCAAAAGAGATACTTGAACAAAATCAAAAAGTATGTGGTCTTCTTATTGAAAATAGTGACGATCAAACAACAGAAGAATTAAAGGTAAATGGGATTTTCCCATTTATTGGATTGGATCCAATGACACAATGTGCAAAATCTTTAAATATTGTAAGCGAAAATGGCTATATTGATGCCAATGAAAATATGGAAACAGCTGTTAAAGGTATCTTTGTGGCAGGCGATGTACGCAATAAACAATTAAGACAAGTTGTAACAGCTACAAATGATGGAGCAATTGCTGGACAATATATTGCTTCTTTAAAATAAATGACCAGATGTTCACATCTGGCTTTTCATTATTTAGGAATTTTGATAGAATAGAGACGAAAATGAAAGGTGTGGTTTTATGGATAAAATTGAAATTGTAATTGTGACAGGAATGTCAGGTGCAGGAAAAACAACTGCAATGGCTGCTTTTGAAAATATGGCCTATCGTTGTATTGATAATTACCCAATTGAATTATTAGGTGCTTTTTCTGAATATTTAAAAGATAATACGGCTTATTCAAGAATTGCGATGGCTGTTAGTTTGGATGATGCTCCTAAAGCAATTCGCTTTTTATCAAATGTAGATTGGCTTAATGTTTCCGTTATCTTTTTAGATTGTGATGATAATATTATTTTAAAAAGATATAAAGAGACAAGAAGATCACATCCAATCTTAATTTCTAATAAAGCATCCACTTTATTAGAAGCCATTGAATATGAAAGAAAATTGGCACGTCCTATTTCTAAAGAAGCCAATGTTGTTATTGATACGACACAACTTAAAGGAAATAAATTTCAACAAATATTAGAAAACCAATTTAATCATCAATCAATCGATCCATTTAGAATTAGTTTTGTTTCCTTTGGATATAAGCATGGAATTCCTAAAGATGCTGATTTATTATTTGATGTCCGTTTTTTACCAAATCCTTTCTATGTAGATGAGTTAAGAAATTTAACAGGAAACGATAAAGAAGTTTATGATTATGTAATTGATAAACCAGAAACACAAAAATTTATTAATAAAATGACAGATCTTTTAGATTATTTATTAGATGAATATGATAAAGAAGGAAAAACGCATGTTGTTATTGGAATTGGTTGTACAGGAGGACAACATCGTTCGGTAAGTTTAACAAACTATTTTGCTGATCATTATAGTGAAAAATATCATGTTCATCGTCTACATAGGGATGCGATTCATTAATGAAAGTATCATTTGCTAGACAAGTAAAAGAAGAAGTTGTTTTCAATGATTTTGATATTTGTTGTCAGAAAGCAATTCTTTCCGCAATTATTAAAGTCAATGGAACACTTTCTCTTTCTAATCAAGGTTTATTACTTACAATTAGAACAGAAAATGCAAAGATTGCATCTAAAGTGCATAAAATGCTCAAAGAAGTTTATCATCCACACATTGAATTTCTTGTATCTCGTAAAATGAAATTACAAAAAAATAATGTTTACATCTTAAAAGTATCTAAAGCAAGAGAAATCTTAGATGATCTAGGATTAATGAATGGTTTAGGTTTTCATACTTTACCTGATAAAAAACTTCTTGAAAAAGAATGTTGTAAAAGAGCATTTTTAGCTGGCATCTTTTTATCAGGAGGCTCTGTCAATAACCCGGAAACATCGAATTATCATTTAGAACTTTCTGTAGATGAAGAAGAATACGCTCTTTATATACAAGAATTAATGAATTATTTTAATTTAAATGCAAAAATGACAAAAAGAAGAAACAAATATCTTGTATACTTAAAATCAGCAGAGAAAATAGGTGATTTTTTAAGAGCGATAGGGGCAAGTCAATCGGTTATGAATTTTGAAAGTACCCGAATTGATCGAAGTATGTCTAATACTGTTAATCGTTGGAATAACTGTGATATTGCAAATGAAGTAAAATCAATGGCTTCATCGAATAAACAGTTAGAAGATATCAGTATTATTGAAATGTTCATGGGTTTGGATATGCTTGATGAAAAGACAAGAACGGTTGCTTTAGTTCGTAAAAAATATCCGGATTATACATTAAATGAACTATGTGTTGCTTATCAAGAAGAAACAGGTCTTTCTATTAGTAAATCTGGTCTTCATCATCGTTTTAAAAAGATTAGTGATCAAGCAGCGGAATTAATGCAAATGCAAAATGAATAAAGATGTTCACATTTTATTTGGATTACGAATTAAAGAACTACGTTTAAAAGCACATATTTCTCAAGAAGAATTATCATTTCGCTGTGGGTTATCAAAAAATTATATATCAGATGTAGAAAGAGGAACACGCAATATTTCTTTAAAGGCAATTTCTAAATTGGCTTATGGACTTCATGTCGAAATCAAAGATTTATTTACGTTTCCTAAATAGGAGAAAAAAATGCCAATTTATCAAATTATATTAATCATTGCTATTGTTATTTTAGTCTTAAGTCTTCTTTTAAACTTATTATTTAGTCCAATAACTTGGATTATTGTAGGTATTCTTGTTTTATATTCTTTTGTTAGAAGATATTTTTATGAAAAACAAATTAAAGAATATAATGAAATGATTGAAAAAGAAATGGCAGAAAAGAAAGCAGCTTATCAATCTGGAGAAGCTTATCGTCGAGGTAGTGAAGATATCATTGATGTAGATTATGTAGAAAAAGAAGAAAAATAAAGAAAACTATTGACATATAATTCATAGGGGTATACTATGGATATAACAATACAATAAAGACATTGAAAAGGAAAGTAATTTACTGAAAATGCCTAGAGAGTTCTTGGTTGGTGGAAAAGAAACATGGAAGGTAAACGAAAATGGCCTTGGAGTTGCATACCGAGCCCAAAGGGTTAGGCTATGACGGATTCACCCGTTAAAGTGATAGAGTATGATGGTACTCGATGAGGAAATAATCGTGAGGTTATTTTAAATTAAGGTGGTAACGCGAGGTAACTCGTCCTTTGTATAAAGGACGAGTTTTTTTATTTGTTGTATTGAATATAGAAGAAAAAGGGAGAATAAAAAAATGAAAAAAGGAATCAAATTATTATTATCAGCAGCATTTGCACTTTCAATCGTAGGATGTGCAGGAAATTCATCAAGTGATGAAAAAACAATCAAAGTAGGGGCAACAGCAATACCACATGCAGAAATCTTAAATGATGTGGTAAAAGATGAATTAGAAAAAGAAGGATATACATTAGAAGTCACAGAATTTACAGATTATGTCACACCAAACACGGCATTAGAAGATGGTGATTTAGATGCAAACTATTTCCAAACACTTGCTTATTTAAAGGAACAAAACAAAGAAAGAAAACTTCATTTAAAAGCAGTTGCTGGAGTTCATTATGAAGCAATGGCTCTCTATTCAGAAAATTTAAAATCATTAGATGATTTAAAAGATGGGGCAACAATTGCTGTACCAAATGATGGTTCAAATGAATCAAGAGCGTTAGCTTTACTTGCTAAAAATAACTTAATCGAATTAAACGATGATGCACTTTATACAGCATCAAGTATTACTTCTAATCCACATAATTATAAAATTGAAGAATTAGAAGCAGCCAACTTACCAAATAACTTACCTGATGTAGATGTTGCTGTTATCAATGGAAACTATGCATTAGAACATAACTTAGGAGACAGCGCAAATGTCTTACTTACAGAAAGCTTCACAGATGAAGAAGCACAACCTTATATCAACTATTTAGTAGTTAAAGAAGGAAATGAAAATACAGCTAAAACAAAAGTATTAAAGAAAGCATTACAATCTAAAAAAGTGAAAAACTATATTAAAAAATATAAAGGATCAGTAAAAGATGTCTTTACAGATCCGACAAAATAAGGAGATTTAAAATGAGTGTTATTTATTTAGCGGGAGGATGCTTCTGGGGCGTTCAAAAGTATTTTGACCAATTTGAAGGAATTATTAAAACAACAGTAGGTTATGCCAATGGACATACAGAAAATCCAAAATATGAAGATGTTAAAGCGGGGAAAACAGGACATGTTGAAACAGTAAAAATTGAATATGATGAAAATAAAAGAAGTTTAAAACAAATCTTAGATGATTATTATAGAATCATTGAACCAACTTCTTTAAATAAACAAGGAGAAGATGAAGGAATTTCTTATCGTACAGGTATTTATTATATTAATGAAAGTGATTTAGAAACAATTCAAAAAAAGACACAAGAGGTACAAAAAGATTATCAAGAAAAAGTGGTTGTTGAAATACAACCTCTTGATAATTTCTATGAAGCAGAAGAATACCATCAAAAGTATTTAGAAAAGAATCCACAAGGATATTGCCATATTGGACAATGTTTCTTTGGATAAGGGGATGAGATTTATGATTGAAATTCAAAATTTGTATAAAAGCTATGGAAATTTAGATGTATTAAAAGATGTTTCTTTTTCCATTGAACAAGGTGATATCTTTGGGATTATTGGACAAAGTGGCGCGGGTAAATCAACATTACTTCGTTGCTTTAATGGCTTAGAAAGTTTTCAAAAAGGAGAAGTAGTGGTTGATGGAAAAGCAATTTCTTCTTTAGATAAAAAACAACTAAGTTTTGTTCAAAAAGAAATGGGAATGATTTTTCAAAACTTTAATCTTTTAAATCGATTAAATGTTTATGATAATATTGCCCTACCTCTTAAATTTTGGAAACAAGATCCAAACAGTCAAGAAAACAAGCAGCGCATTGAAAATTTATTAAAACTTGTTGGTTTGGAAGAAAAAAGACATGCTTATCCTCGTCAATTAAGTGGTGGACAAAAACAAAGAGTAGCCATTGCCAGAGCACTTGTATTAAATCCAAAAATTCTTTTATGTGATGAAGCAACATCAGCTTTAGATCCACAAATCACCAGAGATATTCTCAATCTTTTATTAAAAATCAATAAAGAAATGAATATTACAATTGTGGTCGTTACACATCAAATGGAAGTAATCAAACAAATTTGTAATAAAGTTGCTTTCCTAAAAGATGGACGTGTTTTATCGGTTGGAAAACCAGAAGAACTTTTTGTAGCACCAAATCAAGAAATCCAAAAATTTGTGGGTGATGATGTTGAAATTCTTCCTCAAACGGGGAAAAATATTAAATTATTTTTTACAAATAATAATTCAAAATCACATACCATTACCCAGTTAGCGAGGACCCTTGATATCAACTTTGATATCTGTCAAGGAAAACTCGAAAACTTTAGAGGTTCAATGATGGGAAGCTTAATTATTAATATTGAAGAAAAAGATTTACAAGCAGTAGGAAATTATTTAAATCAAGAAGGAATTACTTGGGAGGAAATTGTATGAGTGATGTTATTTTAAAAGCAACTTATGAAACATTATACATGGTTATTGGATCAACGTTCTTTGCGGTAGTCTTAGGTTTTATTCCTGCGATTGTTTTAACACTCACAGCACCTGATGGATTAAAACCTAATAAAGTTATTTATACAATTCTTGATGTACTTGTAAATGTCTTTAGAAGTTTTCCATTTGTGATTTTAATGGTCATCGTAATACCTCTTACACGACTTATTGCCGGTAAAGCCATTGGAACAACCGCAGCCCTTGTTCCTCTTACTATTTCCGCAATTCCTTTTGTTGCCAGAGTTATCGAAAGTGCACTAAGAAGTGTTGATGTTGGTTTAATAGAAGCAGCTAAATCTTTTGGTGCAACTGATTTTCAAATTATTTATCGTATTTATTTAAAAGAAGCTTTTCCTGCTATTCTATCAGGAATAACACTTACTATGATTAGTATTATTGGATATAGTGCAATGGGTGGTGCCTTAGGGGCAGGAGGACTTGGAGATATTGCTATTCGTTATGGATATCAAGCCTACAAGATTCCTTATCTTGTTGTTACAAGTATCATTCTTATTATCTTTGTACAAATTATCCAAACAATCGGAAATCATTTATATAAAAAATTATCTTAAAAGACCAAAGAGGTCTTTTTTTATGATATGATGAAAAAAAGGAGGGAGAGTATGAAGTGTAAATATTGTGGGGTAGAAATTGGTAATAGTTTAAAATGTCATTTGTGTGGTCATAAACAAATTGGGAAAACAACATGTCCAGTCTGTTCTAAATTAATTTATCCCTATCAGGAATACTGTTCTAACTGCGGAAGTCCAACGATCTATCGTAAAGATCATACAATAAAAAAAGTAACACCAGATACAATTGTACATAGTGAACAAAGTCATAATTATAATACGGTATCAGAAAGTTATGATTATAAAAAAAATGCTTATGATTTCAAAGATTCATTTAAACAATTAAAAGATTTAAATAGTATGAATTATAAGGAAGCATTTAAAAAGTTTCAAAATCAACCAAGAAAAAAGAATATTCAAAGAAAGCCTAAACAAAAATCATTCATAAAAACAATGATTATTCTAGTAATCTTTGTAGTTTTCATTTTTATTCCAGTATCAGAACTTATTATTAATACAGTTACAAATATTGTTGAAACAACAGATGAAGCAACATCTTCTTTTGATGGTAATGGAAATACAGACTTATCAAGCTTTAATTTAAACCAAGATAGTTCTAGAGGCGATTATAATCAAAATTTTACAAATAGTGATGGCGGAGCTTTTGTTTATCAAAATAAACTCTATATTTCTTTAAATGGGCAATTAATAAAATATGATGCTCATTTTGAAAATTCAGAAGTTTTAGAAGAAAGCAGTTGTGATCATATTTATGTAGATGATCGTGGATGCTTTTATGAAAATGATAATGATTTTATCTTTTTAGATTTCAATGGAAAAAGAAAAACTCTATTAAATGAAGTCAGTCATTGTTATGTTTTAGATCAAAAAATCTTTTATATTAAAGATGAAACTCTTTATTGTTTAACAATTGATGAAAATATGAATGAAATCGATAATAAAAAAATGGTAGATGATACGTATGAATTTAATGTAGATGATCAAAATCAACATATCTTATATACCAATAATGATTATGAAAGTAAACTTATTGATTTTAATGGAACATCTTTAAAACAGAATGTAGATAACTATGGAAATGCTTATTTTATAGATGGGTTCTTATACTATCGAGAATATGATGGAATCTATAAGACAGACTTTAGTAGTGATGAGGGAGAACTTGTACAAGCAGCAAGTGATATTTATCGTTTTGGGGTAGGTCAAGATGAAGAAAATGAAAAATTCATTGTTTATGGTGAAAACTATGATAATGTTTTAAATGCTTATTTCGATGATGATAGTTATGCTTTATATGATGATGCTAGAGATTTCTATATTATTGGTGATAAAGTAATTTTCTTTACATATGATGATCATTATACGCGTCATTATTTTATCAGTAGCTATGATGGTGAATATGCACCTTTCGAAGAATGACAATTTAGTCATTCTTTTTATTTTCTTTGTATGGTAGAATAAGGACACTAGAGGTGAATAAAAATGTATTGTAGTCAATGTGGAACATATGTCGAAGATGATATGCTGTTTTGTCCTCAATGTGGAAAACAGCTTCAACCAATAAAAAAAGTATGTATTCGTTGTCATCTTCCTTTAAGCGAAGATGAAGAAATTTGTCCTGCCTGTGGAACAAGACAAACACAAGAGGAAATCATTGAAGAAGAGGATCCTTATAAAGACTATTGGAAAAAGCCAATTCTTTGGATCATTGCCCTTGTTTTATGCATTGCTTCTATCTTTTTAGGAAATTATATGACAAGTCATCCGCTTCAAGCAACCAAGTCGACATCTATCAATCAAGAAAGTTATACACTTAAAGGAAGAACAAGCATGTATGATTTAGCTTATAATAATCAATCAGGTGGTACAGTTATTAAAAATCAAAAATCTTTTTACTATGTAAATAATAATCAATTATATGTAAGTGATTTAAATCAATTAGATAATAGTGAAGTTCTTATTGATGATTGTGTTGGCTATTTAAGTATTAAAAATCATGTTCTTTATTATTGTGATTCAAATTATAATTATCAAGCATATGATTTAAATAAAAAAACAACAACACAAATATTAGAAAATATTTATTATCCTGTTATTAAAGGAAATGAAGTTTATTATCAATTAGATCAAGATGATGAAAGTTTGTATTGTTATGATTTAACAACAAAAGAAAATAAAAAATTAAATGATGAAACAACCTATGATATAACTATTGATGGAAAATATGTTTATTATCTTAGCAAAGATGATCAAGAAAAATATTCTTTAAAGAGAATGAATTTAGAAGATGAAAAAGTGGAAACTATTTATAATGAACAATGTGAATTCTTTATAAATAATCAATTTATTTATCTATCCAATGGTTCTCAAATCCTTCAAATGAATAAAGAAAATCTAGAAACAAAAACCATCAAAGAAGTAGAAAATAGAACAATGGTCCTTGTTGAAAATAAAATCATTTATGCTTCATCGACAAAAGTAAATTGTATGAATTTAAATGGAAAAGATGAGCATGTTTTATTTAAGAATGTTGTCGCTAGAAATTTACAAGTTTTAGGTAATGATATTTTTATGGAAGGTTATGAACAAAGAAATGGAGAAACCTTCTGTGTATTTAATAGTGAAGGTCAAAGATATTATTTAGGTGAAAATCAAACAGAAACATTTGAAAATGTACAAGATGCATAGGAGAAAAATATGAAAGTATATGAAATCGTAGAAGCAACACGAGGAATTCTTGTGTCAGGAAATAAAGATGATGAAATTAATTTCTTTAGTCAAGATAGTCGTCAAATGACAAATGGAGGCATGTATATTCCTTTAAAAGGAGAAAGATTTGATGGGCATAATTTTATTGAAAGTGCCTTTCAAACAGGAGCACAAGCAATCATTAGTGAAAAAGATGTCAACTATGAAGATAAAATCGTTATTAAAGTAAAAGATACGTATCAAGCTTTAAAAGATATGGCAAGTTATCTAAGAAACCATCGTCCTGTTAAAGTTGTTGGAGTTACAGGAAGTGTTGGAAAAACAAGTACGAGAGATATGGTTTATAGTGTTGTTAAACAAAAATATAAAACACTTAAAACTGAAGGAAACTACAATAATGAAATTGGCTTACCTCTTACAATTTTAAGATATCATGATGAAGAAGTTCTTGTTTTAGAAATGGGAATGAATCATTTACAAGAAATGTCACGTTTATCCATGATTGCTCGTCCTGATATTGCTTGTATTACGAATGTTGGAACAGCACACATTGGGGAATTAGGAAGTCGTGAAAATATTTTAAAAGCGAAACTAGAAATTATCAATGGAATGAAAGAAGGTTCAACTTTAATTATCAATCAAGATAATGATATGTTACAAACTGTTGAACTTCCTCATTTAAATGTTGTTCGTGTAGGTAAAGGCAAAGAAGCTTCAATTCAAGCAAGTCATATCGTTCTAGAAGAAACAAAGAGTTCATTTGAAGTGGAATATCAAGGAAAAAAAGAAATTATTGAAGTTCCTGTTCAAGGAGAACACAATATTTCAAATGCACTAATTGCGATAGCGGTAGGTATTGAATTAAATATTTCTTTAGAAGATATTAAAAAAGGAATTCAAGAATTTAAATTAACGAAGAATCGTATGGATATTCTTGAAAAAAATCATAAAACAGTTATAGATGGAACCTATAATGCTAGTGTTGATTCAATGAAATCAAGTATTGATGTTTTAGCTAATTATAAAAAACGTAAAGTTGCTATCTTGGCAGATATGTTAGAACTTGGAGATTATAGTCAACAACTTCATGAAGAAGTAGGAAGTTATGTGGCTTCTAAAGGAATCGATATATTGGTGTGTGTTGGTAAGGAAGCAAAATATATTTACCAAAAAGCAAGAGAAAGTATGAAAGATGTTTATTATTTTGAATCAAATCAAGAAGTTATTGCTCGTTTAGATGAGTTATTAAAAGAGGATGATGTGATTTTAGTTAAAGGAAGTCATTCGATGAATTTAAAAGAAGTTGTTGAAAAGATTTAAAATGAAAAAGAAAAAATATAAATTAAAAAAACCATTTCAACTTCTTTTAGCATCTCTTTTATTTCTACTAGCATTTTCTTTCTATCAATTGATTAAAAATCAATTTAAACAAGAGAATCCATTGGTTTCAACTCAGGTATTGAATTATGAAGATTTAATGCTAAAATATGCTAGAGAAAATGATATAGAAGAATATTTAGAATTATTACAAGCGATGATGATGCAAGAATCAGGGGGGCAGGGAAATGACCCTATGCAATCTTCAGAATGTGAATTTAATACACAATTTGAAAAGAAACCCAATGCCATCAATAATCCTGAATATTCCATTCAAGTAGGTATTCAATACTTTGCAAAGTGTTTAAAACAAGCAAATGTGACTTCAATAAAAGATGAAAAAAACATCTTTTTAGCCTTACAATCTTATAATTATGGTATTGGATATATTAAATATGTTGAACAAACTGACAAGCAATACACTTATCAAAATGCTATAGCGTTTTCGCAAAAATGTAAAAAAGAATATAATGTATCCGTCTATGGAGATAGTAAGTATGTATATCATGTTTTACGTTATTATACAGATACTTCTCTTGTTGATGATTGGTTAGAATTATATCGATAAGGAGATTATTATGAAACAAAAATTAATGGTTGTTTGTGGCGGACAATCGAGTGAACATATTGTTTCTCGTATGTCTTGTACTTCAGTAATGAATAATTTAAATAAAGAAAATTATGATGTGACTTTAGTAGGAATTGATCAAGATGGTTCTTGGTATATTTTAGATCAAAATCAAGAAGATCTTGCTAAAGATACATGGCTAGAAAATGCAAAAGCTCTTCAAGATGTTTTTGGTTTATTAAAACAACAAGATGTTGTTTTACCAATTTTACATGGAGCTTTTGGCGAAGATGGAACAATCCAAGGTTTATTTGAACTTGCTGGAGTTCCTTATGTGGGATGTCGTGTTTTAGCTTCAGCAGTATCTATGGATAAAATCTATACAAAGAAGATTTTAGAAACAGCAGGGATTCCTCAAGTAAAATCATTATATGTTAAAAAAAGATATGATGGAAAACTTGTTGTTGTAAATAAACAATTTGATGAAATTGAAGATATTGAAAAAACAGTCGAAGAAGAATTAGGGTTCCCATGTTTTATTAAAGCAAGTCGTTCAGGCTCAAGCGTTGGATGTTATCGTTGCGATCATAAAGAAGATTTAATGACTAAACTTATTGAAGCTTCAAAATATGATCGCCATATTGTTGTAGAAGAATGTGTAGATTGTATTGAACTTGAAACAGCTGTTTTAGGAAATGATGATCCAGTTGTATCACGTGTAGGACAAATTATGCCTCATGGTGAATTCTATACTTTTGAATCTAAATATGAAGATGAAGAAAGTAAAACATGTATTCCTGCTTTAGTTGATCAAGAAATTCAAGATAAGATTCGTGAATATGCTTTAAGAGTATTTAAAGCAGTTGATGGACATGGTCTATCAAGAGTTGATTTCTTCTTAGATAAGAAATCAAATCAAATCTATTTAAATGAAATTAATACTTTACCTGGATTTACAAAGATTTCAATGTATCCACAATTAATGAATGATTTTGGTATTTCTTATAGTGAATTATTAGATAGAGTCATTAAACTTGCTTTTGATAAATAGATAGTGTTCCTATTGTACATTCGTACAATAGGATTTTTTTATTTTCTATGTTAGAATATTAAAATGATTTAAAGAAAGAGGAATATCTATGAGAAATTATCGTCTTGTTGTTAGAAAACATGAATTAATTGAATATCAACAAAGGGAATTCTATGCGATTAATCATAATTTTTATTATCAAGATAAAATATATGATAAACATTGGCATAATAGCATTGAAATAACCTATGTTGTTAAAGGTAGAAAAATTCAAACATCTTGGGAAAATGGTCAAGAAAATAAAGTGATTGCTGATGAAGGAACATTGTTACTTGTTAATTCAGGAATAAGTCATAAAATAGAAGTTTTAAATGGTTTAGAAGGAATTGTTTTATTGATTGATAAAGGAGTTATTCGTGAATTTTATTCTGAATGGAATGATGAACATTTTAATTTATCTTTAAATTCAACTATTGAAAATAAAATTATTGAATTGATGTTATTATTGTCTCAAGCTAAAGATCAAGATCAAAAGATTCAACAACATATTTATGTTTTGCAAATTATTTCATTATTAGTAGAAAATCTAATTGATGTAAATGATCATTATCGTGAAAGACATGATGAAAATAGTGAATTGATTACTTCTATTATGGAATACATAAATTATAACTATTTTAAACCAATCTCTTTAGATGAAATAGCAATGTATACAAATTATAATAAATCTTATTTGTCAGCTTTATTTAAAAAGAAAATAGGAATTACAATATTTGAATATTTAAAAAATATTCGATTAGAACACTGTTTAAAAGAATTAAAAACAACAGATAAGAATATTGTAGATATTGCTTTGAACAACGGGTTTGCTAATATTCAATCATTCAATAAAGTATTTAAAGAAGTTTATCATCAAACGCCTTTACAATATAAAAAATCCAAATAAATATGAATAGTAAAACAAATAAATCACAATAAACAAAAAATTTTCTATGCTATCCTATTATACGAGGAGGAAATAGAGAATGAAAAAATTATTCACATCAGTTATAGCTTTATTAGTAGCTATGGTTATGTCAGTATCAAGTGTTTTTGCTGCAACAACTAGTCAATTTGTGCAAAATCTTGATACTCAAAACACATTAGGGTACGTAGATCCAGAGGTAGATCAATTTGAAACGTATAGTGAAGTAAAAAAATCAGGAGATACTTATACAAGTATTGCTTCAAAAATTTATAAACCAGTTTCAGGAGATACACTTATTGTATGTTTTCATGGAAATGGTGAAGGTGGAGTAGATGGTAGTTGTAATAACTATTCTCCATTAGCTGGAAATCAAATGGCAACAACATTTATTTCGAGTGAAGTTCAAAAAGCTTATCATGGAGCTTATGTATTAGCTTTCCAAGCACCAGATTATTGGTACAATGATTATACAGCACAAGCCAAAGCAATCATTGATCAAGCTAAAAATGAATTTGGAATTAAACAAGTTTTTGTAACAGGTCTTTCTGCAGGTGGATTAATGACAGAAAGAATGCTTAGCAAATATGGAAATTATTTTTCAGGAGCACTTATTTCATGTGCAGCTATTGCTAAAAATGGACAAGCAGTTGAAGGTCTAGGTGGAGATTATTCTGCTGATAATGGTTATTTAGATGAAACATTAGGACTTAAAAAACCAGTTGATTATGATCAATATGTTTCTAATTATACAGGTTGGTTAGAAAAAATTGCAGAAAGTAATGTACCAATGTATTTAGTTCATTGCTTAAAAGATAATACAATTTCTTATACTTGGTCAAAACTTGCTTATGAAACAATTAAAACATATAGAGATGAACATCAATTAGATGGAGATATTTATTTCCAAACAATTGAAAGTACAGGTATCAACAAAGATACAGGAAATGAAATGTCAGGACATTGGGCATGGGTCAAAATGTACAATAATGAAATTTCAGTAAATGGTATTTCTACATTAGATTGGTTTGAAAGTTTATCAACTTCTACAAATTCATATCAAGAAAAAGAATATACACTTCCAACTGCTGGAGCAAGTCAACAAGAAAATACTTATAAATTTAATTTAATTGCTCAAGTAAGAGAAGACGGTGAAAAAGTAGTTGCTATTGAAATTGATATGAATGGTCAAAAAGTAGATGCATCAAAATTGACAAAAGATATGTTTAAAATTAAAGCGTACAATAAAGATGCTCAAGCTGACTTAGGTTCAACTGTTAATTATGGATTATTTGATGAAACTGAATTAGAAGTTGCTCAAGTATCTGTTAATGAAAGAGGAAATATTGTTTTAGACTTAGCTGTAAATAGTTATAAAGGTGTATTAAATTGGAGTGGAGATCTATCTCGTAATTTAACAACACAAATGATGTATTCTATTGAACCAGTTGCTTTACCAATTGTTGGACAAATAACTGATAATAAACAATCACCAACAACATCAACAAATAAAAAAACACAATCTATTAAAACAGGAGATAATAGTTTAACTGAAGTATTTGCAATGCTTTCATTATTATCAGCTGGAATGTTTGTTTATGTAAAAAAACATCAAATGAATTAAGCGCTTAGGCGCTTTTTTCTTTCTAAAAAAGAAAATAAGAGGATTTTATAAGCAAAAAATGTTATCTTGTATATACAAAGGGTATATTTTGGAGGAAAAGTGAAATGAGCATCATTGTTAAATTAACAGAAAAGAAAGGCTTTTCTACTGCTGAAAGCAAAATCGCAGATTATATTATTGCCAATAAAGAAGAAATATTACATTTAACAGTAAGAGAACTAGCAAAAGCAACGTATACAGGCTCATCAACTGTTATGAGAGTAGTTAAGAAAATCTATGATGGGAGTTTTTCTGATTTTAAAGTAGATTTAGCCTATGAATTTCATAATGTACGTAATAGTGAACAAAAAATACAATTTCAAATTCAAAAACAAGAAACGGCTTTTTCTGTTATGGATAAAATTGCTCGTGTAGAAAAAGATACAATAGATCAAACAAGATCTTTACAGGATTATCAACAAATTGAAAGAGTGACAAAACTTATTAATGAAGCCACAATCATTTATATTTTTGCTGATGGCATTAATGAACAAGTAGGTCATGAATTTAAATATATGATGGCACGTATTGGTAAAGCAGTAGAGATTGCAAAAGATAACTTTTGGGTATCTTTAAATTGTTTAAATGAAACAGCACAACCTCTAGCAATCTATATTAATCATCGTGAACATCATCTCTCTTTTTTAGAAAAAGTAAGACTTAATCATAAAATAGGCATTAAGGCAATTGCAATTACTGGTTATACAAATTCAACATTTGAAACATGTTGTCAAGAAATTGTGTCTATTCCTACAGGCATTAGTTATTCAGATTTGGCACCTGTTATTTATACAACAGCTATACGTTATGTATTAAATATTATTGTTAGTTGTGTAATAGCAACTAATCATAGTAAAAGCATGGATAAATTAGTAGATTATACAGAGCTTTCAAAAACAGTTAAATAGTTAAGATGGTACAATGTGCCGTCTTTTTTCTTTATAAAACTCTAAAATATAGAATATTGTACCAAAAGACATACAATCTATATGATAAAAAATACAATATGTTATAAATAAGAATAGATGATAAATGCCATCTTATTTTATTTATAATCAAAAAAATAATGGGAGGAATAGGAATGAAAAAATCTAAAAAGATTTTGGCTACTTTAATTGCTACTATGACGGCAGTCTCGCAAATAGTACCAACAATTAAAGTTCAAGCTGCTACAGACAGTATTAGACTTGCAACATTCAATATTGCAGCTAATAAAAAACCAGATGTTGTTAAATTAAATGAATTATTAAAAAATAATCAAGTAAATGTCGTTGGATTACAAGAAGTGGATGTTAATACAACTCGTAATCCATATGATATGTTAGAAAAGTTCACAGAACAAGGTGATTATGAATATAGTTATTTTCAAAAAGCTATTAATATGAAAGATGGTGTAGGAGAATACGGAATAGGTTTATTGTCTAATTTAGAACTTTCTAATAGTACCGGCGGTTCTTTAAATAGTAAAGGTATTAATGAAGCGCGAGCTTGGCAAAAAAGCGAAGTAGAAATCAATGGAAAAGTGATTGCTGTTTATAATACGCACTTAACACATGAATCAGTAGATGCTCGTGCAAAGCAATTATTAGAACTTAAACAAACAATGGATCAAGATCCAACAGAATATAAAGTTGCTTTTGGTGATTTTAATGTGGATCAAAGTCATGATGAAATTTATCCATTTTTAGAAGATTATAATATTGCTAATGGTAAAGAAGGCAAATGGTATGATACATATAATGGTGTAGATGCTTCTATGAAAACCAATGCTATTGATAATATTATTACATCTAGAAATATGGAAATTAGTAATATTACCATGGTAGAAACAACTTTATCAGATCATAATATGCTTTATGCAGATGCTAAATTATTAGATAAAGCAGTAACTTCTAGAGAATATTTAGATTTAGTAATCAAACAAGCAAATGATTTAGATGAAGATCATTATAGTAATGCAACTTATAAAGCATTAGATGAAAAATTAACAGCGGGTGAATTACTTGATGAAAATGCTTCTCAAGAACAAATCAAACAAGCTATTAAAGATATTCAAAATGCACAAGAAAATTTAAAAGCAAAATATGAAAATCTTGCTTTAAATAAAAGTGTCAGTGTTTCAGGGCTTGAAGTCAATGATGGGCGTTTTACTGCACCAATGGCAGTAGATGGTGTTGTTTCAAAAACAAGCCGAGTATCTTTTGCTAAAGATAAAGATGAACAATGGTTACTTGTTGATTTAGGTGGAAGAAAAACAGTTTCTGAATTTGTTATTAATTATGAATCATGCCCACCAGCTTTTAAAATTCAAGTATCAACAGATGGTGTTCATTATCAAGATGTTTATAAAGAAGAAAATCTTGCTGATGGTGGACCAAGTGCTGTTAAAGAAATTCAAATTGATGCAACGAAAGCACGTTATGTAAAATATGTACAACTTAAACGTTGGAAACATAGTGGAAATGGAAGATATTATAGTGGTAGTATCTATGAATTTGAAGTTTATAAAGAAAGAAATCATGCAACAGCAAGTGAAGTATTAAAAGCTGCTAATAAGGAAACTCCTCAAATTGTAGGAAATAAACTTGTTTTACCTACAGTGCCTGAAGGATTTGAAATTAGTTTATATGGTTGTGATAATAAGCAAGTTGTAACAATGGATGGAACAGTTATTCAACCATTAGAAGATATGAATGTTAATGTTTTATATCAAGTTAAAAACTTAAAAGATAAAAGTGATGTAGCAACAAGTGAAGAAGATATTAAATTTGTTGTTCCAGGAAAATATAGTAAAGAAGAAAGTATTAATGCAAAACCTAATGTCATGCCTGGATTACGTGAATGGAAAGGAAATGAAGATGAATTCACTCTTACAAAGAATTCTAAAATCGTTGTTAAAGATGAAAGTTTGAAAGCAACAGCTAAACAAATTCAATTCTATTTAAAAGAAATGGTTAAAAAGAATTTATCAATTGTAAGTAGTGGAGAAACAACAGGAGATATTATTTTAACTAAAGATAGTAGTTTAGATATTTTAGGTAAAGAAGGCTATACTTTAGATATTAATGATTTAATTGAAATTAAATCTAATTATGAAACAGGTATTTTATATGGTGGTATTTCTATTACTCAAATCTTATCTCAAGATGAAGGTAAAAATAATATCGCAAAAGGAATTGCTAGAGATTATCCAAAATATGAAGTAAGAGCAGGTATGTTAGATGTTGCACGTACATACATTCCAATGGATTATTTAAAAGAAATGACAATTTATATGGCTTACTATAAATTAAATGAAGTACAAGTCCATGTTAATGATTATTGGGGTGCAACAGGATATTCAGCATTTAGATTGGAATCAACAACATATCCAATGATTACTTCTACTGATGGAAGTTATACAAAAGAAGAATATAAAAATTATCAAAAAGAAATGAAAAATTATGGTATTGATGTTATTACAGAAATTGATACACCATACCATGCAGAATGTTTTAGAAGTATTCCAGGTGCAAAAATGTTAAAAACAGGTGCTTTGGATATTAGAGAACAATCATCTTATGATATTATTGAAAATCTTATTGATGAATATTTAGATGGTGATGATCCAGTTATTGAAAGTGATAAATTCCATATTGGTACTGATGAATATGATAAAAATTATTCAGAACAAATGAGAAAATGGACAGATCATTTTATTAAATATGTTAATAATAAAGGTTATAAAACAAGATTATGGGGTTCTTTAGGTAGTCGTGGATTTAATGGAACAATACCAGTTTCTAATAATGCAACTGTAAACTTATGGGCACCATATTGGGCTGATGTTAAAGAAACATATGCTTCAGGATATGATATTATCAATACATGTGGTGGATGGTTATACATTGTACCAGGTGCAAATGCTGGCTATCCAGATCGCTTAAATATTTCTACATTATATGATAAATTTGATGTTAATAACTTCTCACCAAGTAGAAATGCAGGACAAGGAACAGCTATTATGCCAGTTGCTCATCCACAAACAAAAGGAGCACAATTCTGTATATGGAATGATATGACTTCTTATGGTGGAGGATTTACATGGTTTGATATTTATGATCGTTTTAAAGACGCTGTTATGATTACAAGTGAAAAAACTTGGTATGGTGAAAAAACAGATGGCCAAACTGCTGCTCAATTTGTTGAAAGAGTAAATAAACTAAATAGTGTTGTCCCAGGAGCTAATCCAGGTAGAGTTGTAGAATCAGCTGATAAGAATGTTACAACGATTGATTTTGAATCAATCAAAGATAATAAAGCTGTTGATTTATCAAAGAATGGTTATGATGCCTCATTAAAGAATGTTACAATTGAAAAAGGTAATGGTGGTCATGTTGTTACATTGAATGGTGATGGTTATGTTTCATTACCATATCAAACAATTGGTTATCCATATACAGTAATGATGGATGTTAAATTAGATAGTAATATACCTGAAAATACAGAAATCTTTAGTGGTAGTGATGGTGTGATGTATGCTAATGTTGATGGAACTGGAAAAATTGGTTATAAGAGAAGTGGTTATACATTTACATTTGATTATGAACTTCTTAAAGATAAATGGTTTAATTTAGCACTTACATGTGATCAAAAGAATACAACTTTATATATTAATGGAAAAGCAATCTCAACTGGAATTAATATGAAAACAGCAATTAATAACAGAAAAGATTCAAGTACATTTGTATTACCAGTTGAAAAAATATTAAATAACGCTAAAGGTAGTGTAGATAATATTAAAATCTATAATCAAGTATCTAGTGCAAGTGAAATTGTTGATGAATTAGGTTATATTTCATTAGAAAACTTAGCACTTCATAAAAATGCAACAGCATCTTCTGTCTATCCAGGAAGCAATAAAACACCTGATTTAGCAGTAGATGGTGATAACAGTAAATCTGCTGATAATCGTTGGTCAAGTAAACGTGCTACAGGCAATGGAAGCAATGAAGATAGTGGACAACATGGTACAAAAGAACAATATCTTACAGTAGATTTAGGAGATGTTTATAAAGTTGATAAAATCTTTATTTCTTGGGAAGCAGCTTATGCTACAAATTATACAATTCAAGGATCATTAGATGGTGAAAACTTCTTTGATATTAAAGTTGTTGATGATGGCAAAGGTGGAGAAGAAACACATGATGGTTTAGGAAATAAAGAAGCAAGATATATTAGAATTTTATGTCGACAAGCAAAAACAGCTAATTATGGATATTCAATTTATGAATTAGAAGTTTATCAAAGTGCAAATGAAGAATTAAGAAAACTTGCTCAAGCTGGAAAAAATCAATTATCTCAATTTGAAGCAGGCAATAAAAATGGAAATATTGCTAAAAAAGATTATGACGAATTAACAAAAGCTTATAAAGATTATTTAGATTTAGCTAAAGGTGAAAATATTTCTGATGAAGAAATTGGAAGATTATTAAAAGAAGTAACTGAACTTAATAGTTCAATTGAAAGTTATGTTATTTATTCTAAAAATGAATTAAATAATCTTTATAAAGCAATGAAAGCTTATAAAGAAAAAGATTATACAAAAGATAGTTTTGTAGGATTTGAAGATCAATTAAATGCTCTTAAAGATGTTGTTGATCAAGCAGATGATTATCAAAAAGTAAATGATGCTTTAAAACAATTAAAAGAATTAGATAGTACTTTAGTTAAATTAGATAGAAGTAAACTAGAAAAGATTATAAAGAAATATCAAGAATTAAAAGAAGAAGATTATACTGTAGATTCTTGGCAACAAATGAAAGAAATATTAGATGCTACACAAGCTGTTTATGATAATCCAAGTTTAAATCAAGAAGATATTGATCAAGCAATTGCTTCATTTGATGGTATTCAATTAGTTCAAAGAGGAAATATTGATAAATTAGAAGAATTATTAGCATCTATTAAAGAAAGTGATTATACAGTTGTTTCATGGGCACAATTTGATTCAATTTACCAAGAAGCTAAACAAATGGTAAATGATTCTTGTAATGTTGATCAAAAAGATGTTGATGAAATGATTGAAAAAGTAAAAGATTCTATGCAATTACTTGTTAAAGCAGGAAATATTGATGATTATCAAGAAGCTGTAGATAAAGTAAATAATAAAGTAGGTCAATTAGATCAATCTAAATATACAAAGGAATCTTGGGATAAACTTCAAGAAACATTAGAAAAAGCAAAAGATTTAGCTACAAAAGAAGATGTTTCTCAAGAAGAATTAGAAAGTATGTTAGCTTCATTAAATGATGCATATGATGCTTTAAAAGAAACTAAAACAGATACTATTATTACAGATACAAAAACAGATACAGCTAATAAAACAGATAAAACAAATACAACAAATAAAAATACAGCAAAAACAGGTGATGATGTTTCATTATTTGGCTATGTAGGATTATTATGTATTGCTTTATTAGGGTTCATTTATAGTAAAAGATATGAATAAATAGTAATGAAAAGGGCGCTCTAAATAATCGAGTGCTTTAGCGAAATTCGCTCTAAATTATTAAGGGGG
>OLPG01000629.1_pt1 | contig 33612 bp, 30 predicted proteins | sample 1672311 | NCBI WGS metagenome assembly OLPG01 (sample SAMEA3136670, study PRJEB25190) | human gut metagenome | biome: human gut; feature: human-associated habitat; material: faeces | place: Austria | collected 2013 | reverse complement strand
GTCAAAGAGTTTTGAAACATTCTCAAACCGAGTTCCGGCCTTTGCTACCATGGTATCATCCACACAAAGAAATATCGGCTGTGTTGCCAGTGAATCCGGTATCATTCTCAAAGCAACTTTAGCTGTGATATTCATAAAGTGGGAATAATCAACTTTTGCATAGGAACATGCGTGGTAAAAGGTATTGAGGGATTTTGTGGTAATCCCAGACAAAAAGGCAGGAATATAGTCAATATCAACAGAGTTCGTGTTGACTAATTTGTATCGTAGATGATAAAATTACTGTATCTGATTCACGCATCTGTGAAACATTTGGTGAAAAAGAAACAACAGTAATTAATGAAAACGATTTTAATACGAATAAATAAGAAAACTCTGACGGCAAGGAGAATCCGAGCGGAAATAGTTGCTAAATAAGAATTTACAAAACCATTTTTCTGACAAAATGCCAGGAAGGTGGTTTTTTGTATATTTGGAATATTTTGCAGTCAGAATTTTATTTGAGTGGTATTGAACCGGGTCAGATAAGAGCCTGCTTTCATGGTGAAAAACGTAAGCGAAAAAAATATCAGTGGCAAAACAACAGGAGGGGTAACATGTTAAAGGTAGCAATATACGGAAAGGGCGGCATCGGAAAGTCCACAGTGACTTCCAATCTGGCGGCCGCTTTTGCAAATATGGGGAAGCGTGTCATTCAGATCGGCTGTGATCCGAAAGCGGATTCCACAATCAATTTATTAGGAGGAGAACCGCTTCGTCCGGTAATGAATTTTATGCGGGAAGAGGACGAGGAGCCGGATGAGTTGGCTCAGATTTCAAAGGAAGGCTACGGAGGAATCCTCTGCATTGAGACTGGCGGACCGACACCGGGACTTGGCTGTGCGGGGCGCGGAATTATTGCAACGTTTCAGCTTCTTGAGGATATGGAATTATTCGAACATTATAAACCGGATGTGGTTTTGTATGATGTACTGGGTGATGTTGTGTGCGGCGGTTTTGCAGCACCGATCCGTGAAGGATACGCGGATAAAGTTCTGATCGTTACCTCAGGAGAGAAGATGGCACTGTATGCGGCAAACAATATTTCCAGTGCTGTCAGAAACTTCGAGGATCGCAGTTATGCCCGTGTATTTGGCATTGTGTTAAATCACAGAAATGTAGAAAATGAGACAGAGAAAGTGCAGGCATTTTCCGAAAAAATCGGAGTGCCGATCGTGGGAGAAGTGCCGAGAAGTGATGAAATTATCCACTGGGAGGAACAGGGAAAGACAGTGATCGAGGGGAATCCAGACTCAGAGATCAGCAAATGTTTCTTGGATCTGGCTGCATTGTTATGGAAAGAAGAGGAAAGCGTATGAGACAGGAAGCTTATTTTTGTACAGTAAAAGAGCTGAATGAACTGGGAAAAGATAAGATTCCACAGCAGCTTATTTCCCATACACATCTGATCTACAGTTCACCGGCAACGCTGGCGTTCAACTCACCGGGAGCAGAAGGATTTGGCGTCAAACGTGCAGGTCTGGCAGTTCCGGATTCTATTATGCTGATCGTGTCTCCGGGATGCTGCGGCCGTAATACATCGGTGCTCAGTTCCATGCGGGTCTATCATGACCGCTTTTATTATCTGCTGATGGATGAGACAGACATTGTAACAGGAAGACACCTGAAAAAGATCCCGAAGGCAGTGGCGGAAATCTGCGAAGGACTTGAGAAAAAGCCATCTGTCGTGATGATATGTATCACCTGCGTGGATGCCCTGCTTGGCACAGATATGGAGCGTGTCTGTCACAAGGCAGAGGAATATGCTGGGATTCCCGTAAGGCCATGTTATATGTATGCGTTGACCAGAGAAGGCAGAAAGCCGCCGATGGTGCATGTGCGGCAGTCCATTTATTCCCTGCTGGAGCCAAAGAAGAAAAAAGGAAATGTAGTGAATCTGCTGGGATATTTTTCCCCGCTGGTGGATGACTGTGAACTGTATGATCTGCTTCACAAAGCAGGGGTAAAAACGATTCATGAGATTTCCAGATGCAGGGATTATGCAGAATATCAGACCATGTCGGAAGCAAACTTTAATCTGGTGCTTCACCCGGAAGCGCGTTTTGCAGCAGAAGATTTTCATGACAGGCTGAAAATTCCATATATTGAACTTCGCAGACTGTATCAGATCGATAAAATTGCCAGTCAGTATCGTGCTTTTGGAGCAGCGTTGGGGGTGGAATTTGATGATGAAAAACCACGCAAGGCAGCAGAGGATGCGGTGGCAAAATTCCGGGAATCACATCCGGATGCAGCGTTCGCAGTTGGAGAATGGATGAACGGAGATCCGTTTGAACTGGCGCTTGCACTGGTGCGCTATGGATTTCGGGTGCCGGAGATTTACGGAACTTTATCCGGTGAAAATTTCGTCTATGTGAAACAACTGGCGCAGATCAGTCCGGAGACGAAAGTATTTTCCAACCTGGAACCAACCATGCTGTATTATGACGGAAGTCAGTCCGGCGTCAGTCTGACTATTGGAAAAGATGCCGGATATTATCATAAAGAATGTTCAAACGTGCTCTGGAATGAAGAATGGCAGCCATATGGTTATGCCGGTGTGCGCAGACTGTTTGAGTCACTGGCGGAGGTATAACACAATGAGAGGACTGAGAAAATATCTGACACCTTTTGCACCGGATCAGTCCGGCGCGGTATCTGTATTATATGAATTTGGCGGCATTATCGTTATCTGTGATGCCGGAGGCTGTACCGGAAATATCTGTGGATTTGATGAACCGCGATGGTTTGAGAGCAAAAGCGCACTGTTCAGTGCGGGACTCCGCGATATGGATGCAATCCTTGGCCGTGATGACCGTCTGGTGGCAAAACTTGCTGATGCAGTGACAAAGCTGGATGCAAAATTTGCGGCGATCATCGGGACGCCGGTTCCGGCAGTGATCGGAACAGATTATCATGCGTTGAAACGTATGACTGAGAAGAAAGTGGACCTGCCGATCCTGACTGTAGATACGGATGGCATGGAATTATATGACAAGGGTGAAGAAAAAGCATGGATGGAGCTGTTTCGTGTATTTGCAGGCGAAAAGGAAGAGGTGACTCCAAATAGAATAGGAATTCTCGGTATGACACCGCAGGATATCAGTGATCTGCGTGCAGCAGACCGCCTCCGGGAACGTTTTGCAGCAGAAGGGAAAACAGCAGTCTGTTATGGAATGGGAAACGGACTTGAGGATGTGAAAATAGCTTCCGGTGTGGAAAAAAATATTGTGGTTGCACCGTCAGCTCTGGAAGTGGCGAAATACCTGCAACGAACTTATGGAACACCGTATGAAACTGGCTATCCGCTGGTGGATGAACTGGTCCGTGATATGGATTATCATGGAAAAAAGGTGCTGGTCGTACAGCAGCAGGTGATCGGAAATGCTATCCGTGAGGAAATATTAAAGAAAGCACCGGATGCACAGGTAACAGTGGCAAGCTGGTTTATGATGAAACCGGAGCTTCGCAGGGACGAAGATCTGCACCTGCGGGATGAGGAAGATTATATTAAGCTGGTGGAAACCGGAGCGTATGATGTGATTTACGCAGACCCATGTATGGCGAGAATGACACCGAAGTTTGAGGGAGTATTTGTGGATACGGTACATTTTGCTGTGTCAGGGAAACTTGTAACAGTGGAAGCAGCGAAAGAAGCAAAAGGACCATCGTATGAGTCCGGTGGGAGAAGTGTATGAATAAAGAGGAGATAACCTGGCGTATCCGGGTATACGGTATCGTTCAGGGAGTTGGATTTCGGCCAACAGTAAGCCGCCATGCGATGACCCACGGGATTCGCGGAACTGTCTGTAATAAAGGACCATATGTGGAAATTTTTGCGCAGGGTGCAAAAGAGCAGATTGACGGATTCCTGAATGAACTGAAAGAACATCCGCCGAAACGTGCGGCTATTTTAAAAATAAATACAAAAGATATTACTGCTGAGACAGCAGTACATTTTGAGGCATTTGATATCATCGAAAGTGAGAAAACAAAGGGAGAGATCTTCGTTTCCCCGGATATTGCAATCTGTGAAGAATGTAAGGAAGAAATGTTTGATCCGAAGAACCGGCGGTATCTGCATCCGTTTATCAACTGTACCTGCTGCGGACCGAGGCTTACGATTCTGGATTCTCTGCCATATGACAGGGAACGTACAAGTATGAAAGAGTTTCCGATGTGCCCGGACTGTGCGAAGGAATATTTCGATGAGAAAACAAGACGGTATGATGCACAGCCGGTTTGCTGCAATGAATGTGGACCGGAGGTGTATCTGATCGGCAGGTCCGAGAGGGGCCGGGAGGCAATTACATATACCCGAAGGATGATCAGTGAAGGAAAAATTGTGGCGATCAAAGGAATCGGAGGATTTCATCTCTGCTGTGACGCGACAAATGAAAAAGCGGTTGAACGCCTGCGTACATTAAAAAAACGTCCTGCCAAGCCTTTTGCAGTGATGGCAAAGGACGAAGCGGCAGTGAAACGGGAATGTGTTGTGACACCGGAGCAGGAGGAAATCCTTACCGGACATCAGAAACCAATCCTGCTCCTGGACAGAAAAAACAGTGGCAGACTGGCGGCTTCTGTAGCTCCGGGAAATCCGAAAGTTGGCGTGATGCTTCCTTATGCACCGGTACAATTGCTGATTTTTCAGTATGATGATGGAATTAAAATGCCGGATCTTCTCGTGATGACCAGCGGAAACACATCCGGTGCTCCGATTTGCCGGGAAGATGAGGAAGCGGTTGCAGAATTGTCACATTTGTGCGATGCGATGCTTTCACATAATCGAAAAATCAGAATCCGGGCAGATGATACAGTGATGGATTTTTATAAGAATGAACCGTACATGATCCGGCGGTCCAGAGGTTATGCGCCGCTTCCGTTTATGACATCAACGGACTGGAAAGGACAGGTGCTCGCGGTTGGCGGAGAACTGAAAAATACTTTCTGTATCGGTGTGGACAGTCGGTTTTATCCGTCTCCGTATGTGGGAGATCTGGAAGACCTGAGAACTGTAAAAGCATTGCAGGAAACAATTCACCGGTTTCAGACATTACTGGAGGTAAAACCGCAGGTGGTGGTCTGTGATATGCATCCGAAGTACAATTCCACAGTTGTAGCGAAGGAACTTGGTTATCCGATGCTCCAGGTGCAACATCATTATGTGCATATCTTATCTTGCATGACAGAAAATGACTGTCATGATCCGGTCATCGGAGTTGCTTTTGACGGAACCGGATATGGAACGGACGGTACGATCTGGGGCGGAGAGATTCTGCTGGCAGATTATGAGAAATTCACAAGATTTGGAAGTATTACCCCGTTTTTACAGATTGGCGGTGATGCTTCTGCGAAAGAGGGCTGGCGTATTGCGGTATCTATGATTTATGGATATACGAAAGACCGCGAACTGGCATGGAAGATCATTGAAAAGCTTGGGCTTTGCAACGAACAGGAAAGCAAAGTGCAGTTTACCATGGCAGACCGGAAGATTAACGCAGTGATTTCAACCAGTGTGGGAAGGCTTTTTGATGCAGTCAGTGCGATACTCGGAATCCGGCGCCAGTCAAGTTTTGAAGGTGAAGCATCGATGGCACTTGAGTTTGCAGCAGAAGCATATGAACAGCAAAATATTATACAGGGACGAGACGAGAAACCGGATAGACTGGTATATGAAAAAGAAGAACGTTTCATTTTAAATACCAGAATGCTGGTGCAGCAGATCGTAGAAGAAAAAATGCAAGGTGCAGACAGCGGCAGGCTGGCATATCTGTTCCATCAGGTACTGGCAGAGCAGATTACAGCAGCCTGTATCGAAGCCCGCAGCAACAGCGGCAGAAAGAAAGTCGCACTGAGCGGCGGCGTCTTTCAGAACCGGTTACTGCTGCGCCTGACGGAAGAACAACTGGAACAGGAAGGTTTTGAAGTATTACGACATCACATGATCCCGCCAAATGATGGAGGAATCGCGATCGGACAGGCCGCATATGGAATGTGGCGCTTGAACAATCATGGATTACAGGACAGGAGGATATAAAAAATGTGTGTAGGTTTATCAGCAAAAGTAGTAAAAATCAGTAACGGCACAGCACTCATTGACGCAGGCGGTGCCAAAAGAGAGGTTTCTTCTCAGCTTCTGGAAGATCTGGAGCCTGGAGATTATGTTATGGTTCACGCAGGTGTGGCAATTGCAAAGATCACCGATGAAGATGACAGTGAAACAGATCAGCTCATGGAGGAATTTTTATAATGGCAGACGAGAAATGTGAAAAGAAGAGCGAAGAGAAAACCGAAAGGAAAACCGCCAGAGAGATCATTGAAAATTATGATGGCCCAAAGGTGCGGATCATGGAAGTATGCGGCACGCACACCCATGAGATTTTCCGGCTGGGAATCCGCAAATTGCTGCCTGAGCAGGTGGAACTGATCTCCGGACCGGGATGTCCGGTATGTGTAACTCCGGTCAGCTTTATTGACGAAGCGATTTATCTGGCACTGGAAAAAGGAGTTACCATTTGTACATTTGGCGATCTGGTACGTGTGCCGGGAACAAAAATGAGCCTTGCGGGAGCCCGCGAACAGGGAGCAGATATTCATGTGGTATATTCTCCGGCAGATGCGGAAAAATATGCCGGAGAACATCCGGACAAGCAGGTGACATTTCTGTCTGTCGGATTTGAAACAACGACACCGGCAAGCTGCCTTTCAGTGAAAGCTGCAAAAGAAAACGGGCTGGATAATTACTCGATATTAACTGCCAACAAAACCATGCCTCAGGCTTATGAGGCGTTAAAGGGCAGTGCGGATGTCTTTTTATATCCGGGACATGTCAATGCGATCACGGGAACACGTCTGTGCGAAGCCCTGGCAGAGGAAGGAGTCAGCGGTGTTGTGGCTGGCTTTACGGCAAAAGAACTGATGACAGCGCTGGCAGTTGTGCTGGTGAAATTTCAGGAAGGAAAGCCATTTTTTGTAAACTGTTATCCGCGTGTGGTGACACAGGATGGAAGCAGGGAAGCACAGATGCTTGTAGACGAGATGATGGAAGCCTGTGACTGTGAATGGAGAGGTCTGGGTGTGATTCCTGCATCCGGCATGAAATTAAGACAGGAATGGCAGAATTTCGATGCACGTATCAAATATCAGATGCCGAAAATAGAAGGAAAACCGAATCCGGCCTGTCGCTGCGGGGATGTGTTACAGGGGAAATGCAAACCATCTGACTGTAAAGTATTCGGAAAAGGCTGTACACCGCAGCATCCGGTCGGAGCCTGTATGGTATCCGGGGAAGGTGCCTGTTCAGCATACTATCAGTATTCATAGCTGTTCAGCACATTCACAGTTATAAGCAAAAATCCATTGAAAATCGCCGTTGGCGATGAGAGTTATCTTAATGAGAAAGAAGGAAATCATCATGGAAAATAAAACAGTAACAATGGCACATGGTGCCGGTGGAAAACAGACATCTGAACTGATCGATCAGGTGTTTAAAGCACATTTTGCAAACAAGGATCTGACAGCAGATGATGCTGCGGTATTAGTTCCGCCGACAGGTAAGATGGCAGTATCTACCGATGGTTTCATTGTATCTCCGGCATTCTTTCCGGGAGGAAATATCGGCAAATTGTCTATCTGCGGAACTGTCAATGACCTTGCCTGTATGGGCGCAAAACCACTGTACCTGACCTGCGCATTTGTAATTGAAGAGGGATTTCCGATGGAAAAACTGGAGGAAATCGCTGCTGCCATGGAGAAAACAGCAAAAGAGGCAGGCGTACATATTGTATCAGGAGATACAAAGGTTGCCGGAAAAGGACAGGTGGATGGAGTTTTTATCACCACAACCGGAATGGGTGAGATCGAAGAAGGAGTAACCGTTGGCGGAGAACTGGCGAAACCGGGGGATGCGATCATTGTAACCGGTGATATCGGACGCCATGGATGTACGATCCTGTTAGCGAGAGAAGATTTCGGAATCGACGCGGACGTGACCAGTGACTGTGCACCTTTATGGAATACGATAAAGGCGGTTATGGATACCACACACAATCTGCATGTGATCCGTGATGCGACCAGAGGAGGCGTCGGAACTGTCCTGTATGAGATCGCAGGTCAGAGCAATGTAGGCATTCGCCTGAATGCGGCAGCAGTTCCGGTACAGCCGGAAGTAAAAGGGGTCTGCGGAATGCTTGGACTGGAACCTTTATATCTGGCATGCGAAGGAAGACTTGTTATCATGGCACCGAAGGAAGAGGCAGAAGGCATTGTGGAAACATTACGAAAATGTCCATATTCCGAAAATGCAGCGATCATCGGTGAGGTGATCGCGGAGGAAGCGGGAAGAGTTATCATGGAGACTGAGATCGGCACACAGGCACTGCTTCCTCAGCCGGGAGGAGAGCTGTTGCCAAGAATCTGTTAAACAGGAGGAATCAGGGCATGGACACCAGAGTGGCAGTTATTTCAATTATTGTAGAACAGGAAGATGCAATCGAAGAATTAAACACCCTGCTTCATGAGGCACGTCAGTATATTATCGGCAGAATGGGGATTCCATACCGCTCGAAGGGGATTAGTATTATCAGCATTGCGATTGATGCACCGCAGGATAAGATCAGCGCACTTTCCGGAAAAATCGGACATTTAAAGGGAGTATCTGCAAAAACAGCATATTCAAAGGTTATTACTCCGGCGGAAGGAGGAACAGAGCATTGATCAGGATAGCAGTATATGGAAAGGGCGGGATCGGAAAATCCACGACTGTTTCCAATGTAGCGGCAGCACTGGCAGAGATGGGGCTTAAGGTGATGCAGATCGGATGCGATCCGAAAGCGGATTCTACGATTTTACTCCGCCATGGGGAGGCAGTTCCGGCAGTGCTTGACTTATATAATGAGAAAAAGCAGTCATTACAGTTGGAGGATATGATCCGCATCGGCTATAACGGTGTCATCTGTGTGGAAGCCGGCGGTCCGACACCGGGGCTTGGCTGTGCAGGCCGCGGAATCATCACGGCGCTGGAAAAGCTGAAAGAACTGGGAGCCTATGAGAGATATAAACCGGATGTGGTTTTATATGATGTACTTGGAGATGTGGTCTGCGGTGGATTTTCCATGCCGATGCGAAATGGTTACGCTGACAAGGTATTTATCCTTACATCCGGAGAAAATATGGCAATCCATGCGGCGGCAAATATCGCCATGGCAGTGCAGAATTTTAAAAATCGTGGATATGCAGGGCTTGGCGGACTGATTTTGAACCGCAGGGATGTTCCGAGAGAAGAAGAAAAAGTGTCAGAACTGGCAGATGATTTCCAGACAGCAGTCATCGGTACGTTATCACACAGCAGTCAGGTAGCACTGGCAGAAGAACAGCAGAAAACATTGATGGAGTGTTATCCTGAAAGTGAAATGGCAGAGGAATATCGTGCGCTTGCGGTTCAGATGTACCGTATATGCGGTGGTGTTCTGGAAAATGAAAACGATGCTGTAAGGGATAAATATATGAATGGACAGACACAGGAGGATGTGTAATGTTACGTCGCGTGGGTGAAACGATTGATCCGAAAGGTGCAGTGGTAAAAATAAAAGATGCTTCCTTCCCGGCACCATTTGCTTCGGAACTGGAATATAATTCTCCGGTGCATGGCAGCTGGAATATCGTACATACAGGGATGCAGGTCCCGGAATCCATTCAGATTTATGTCTGTGCAGATAACTGTATGCGTGGCGTTGTGCTGACAGCGGCAGAAATGAATGCAGCAGACCGTTTTTCCTTTGTGATTCTGGAAGAACAGGATCTCTTAAACAGCAACCTGGAAGATATTACCATTGAGGGTGTGACAGATGTGCTGAACAAACGCGGGGAGCATCCGAAAGCAGTTCTGTTGTTTACAGTCTGTCTGCATCATTTTGTGGGAAGTAATCTGGACTACATTTACAGTGAACTGGGGCATCGTTTCCCGGACATCTGTTTTATCCGCTGTTATATGGATCCGATCATGCAGAAGCATGGATTAACTCCGGATCAGAAACTGCGCAAAGCAATGTATGATCCACTTCCGGCCTGCGAACCGGACAGGAAAACGGTATCGATATTTGGCAGTGATTTTGCGCTGGATGAGAGCAGTGATATCAGGCGTTTATTAAAACGATATGAGTATACCGTAAAAGAACTGCCAGCCTGTAAAACATGGCAGGATCTGCTGGATATGAGCAAAGGCAGTCTGTTTATTGACTGCTATCCGGCAGGGAAATACGGAATGGAAGCGCAGGCGGAGCGTCTGGGACGTAAACACCTGTACTTACCGGGCAGTTTTGATTATGATGAAATCGAAAAGCAGTTAAAACAACTCACAGATATTCTCGGTCTGCCGGAACTGACGGGAGAGGAACTGGCGCGCGAACGGGAATCCTGTGAGGAAGTGCTGGCAAAAGCTAAAACTCTGATCAAAGATATGCCCATCACTTTGGATTATCTGTATCACCCAAGACCTCTGGGGCTGGCAAAACTGCTTCTGACGCATGGTTTTTGTGTGAAAGCAGTTTATCTGGATGGTATCAGCCCGGAGGAAAAGGAGGAGTTTCTCTGGCTGCAGGAGCATGCACCGGAACTTGAGCTGATCGCAACGATTCAGGTGAAGATGCGTGTACTGCCAAGAGGCGGCAGCAAAGAAGTGCTTGCCATCGGACAGAAAGCCGCCTATTTCAGCCGAAGCCGTCACTTTGTTAATCTGGTACAGGGAGAAGGACTGTACGGATTTGACGGGATCAGAAGAACAGCAAAGCTGATGATGGATGCGTACCGGGAAGAAAAGGATACTGAGAAACTTGTAGTGCAAAAAGGATGGGGGTGTGAGTGCTGCTTATGAGACAGTCTTATCGAATGATACCGATTTATACGGCGGATGTGTCCGGTGTCTGTTCCGCATTGTATGAACTTGGCGGAATGACAGTGATGCATGACCCTTCCGGATGCAATTCTACTTACAATACCCACGATGAGATCCGCTGGTACGACCAGGACAGTCTGATTTTTATTTCCGGACTTACAGAAATCGATGCGATCATGGGAAATGACCGGAAATTTATTGATGATATCGAACATGCAGCCCGTGAACTGCATCCGAAATTTATCGCACTGGCAGGTTCACCAATCCCATTTATGAATGGAACGGATTTTCCGGCAATTGCGCGCGTGATCGAGACAGAAACCGGAATTCCGACATTTTCTGTGCCGACAAATGGCATGAATGATTATATCTATGGAGCAGGAATTGCACTGGAACAGATCGCCCGGAGGTTTGTAAAAGAACCTGACAGGCAGAAGAAAGACCGCTTTCCTGTGCGCAGTGTAAATCTGTTAGGCGTGACACCACTGGATTTCGGACCACAGGAAAACGTAGAGACATTAAAAGAAAATCTGAAAGAATACGGATGGAACGTTTTATCTACATGGGCGATGGGAGATGACCTGGAAACTCTGCAAAAAGCAGGGGAAGCAACTGTCAGTCTGGTGGTATCTGCTGTGGGACTGCTGGCGGCAGAGGTTCTCCGGGAAAAATACAAAATACCCTATGTGATTGGAACTCCAAACCAGTGGCTGGCAGAAGATATTTCCAATGCACTGGAGACAGCAATCACGCGATACGCTGCAGTAACACAGCAGTCAGATCCTGCGGCTTTCTATCTGAAGAACCGCATGCAGCAGGAAGCAGAGATCACTCTGATCGGTGAACCTGTCACGATGGGTTCATTAGCAGCCGGTATCGAAAAAAAATACGGACATTCGGCCCGCGTATTCTGTCCGTTGAAAGGATGCGAAACACTGCTTGGCAAAAAAGACAAAGCAGTGTTTGGAGAAGAAGCAATGGAAGAGGCGTTGAAAGATGCCAGAATCATCGTGGCAGACCCTCTGTACCGTCCGGTATGTCCAAAGGACAGCATCTTTTATGAACTTCCGCATGTGGCATTTTCAGGAAGAATATATTCAGGTAAAAATAACAGGTAAACGAAATTTGGACAGGCCGGCAGAATTTGCAGAAATGATAAAATAGGTGCGATAAATTTTATTTGTTTATAAAGATAATATTCATTGAGAAATCAGATTCTTTACAGTATAATAGAATGAATACGCCTCTGAAGGAAACGGGTGTTTCTCTGAGATTCCGCGTCCGGATGAAAAAGGGTGTAAGAAAATGATTTTTGAATGAGGAAAAAAAGAAATGAAAGAATTTATCAGTGAGACAATTATGGAAAAATATGAATTCCGTAATATCAGACCGGAGGAGACTGATCAGGCAATTATGGTTGAAAAGATCTGTTTTCCACCAAATGAGGCGTGTTCAGACAAGGACATGAAAGAGAGAATATTAAAAGCACCAGAACTGTTCCTGGTCGCAGAGGACAGAAAAACAGGAAAGATAGCAGGTTTCCTGAATGGAATAGCCACAGATGAAGAGGTTTTCCGGGACGAATTTTTTACAGATATTACATTAAATGACCCAAAAGGAGAAAACATTATGCTCCTGGGGCTGGATGTACTGCCGGAACACCGGAGACAGGGACTTGCCACAGAGCTGATGTTTCAGTATCTGAACAGAGAAAGAGAAAATGGAAGAAAGAAAGTCTTTCTTACCTGTCTGGAAGGAAAAGTACAAATGTACAGAAAAATGGGATATAAAGATCTGGGAATTTCCGCATCTGTATGGGGCGGCGAAGAATGGCATGATATGTCATATGAACTGTAACATTACCGTCTGAGGTAAAATACCCTGCACAGAAAGAGCAAATGATGAAAAAAGAAAAAGACCACGCATTTTACAGTAAATTATGGAGCCTGATGATTCCTATCGTGCTGCAGAACCTGATGCTTGCCCTGGTTGCTGTAGCAGACGCATTCATGCTGGGAGGAATGGATCAGAACTATATGTCTGCCGTTTCCCTGGCAACACAGATCCAGTTTATTCAGAATATGTTTCTGTCAGCAGCAACGGCAAGTCTTGGAATCCTGGGTGCACAGTACTGGGGGAAAGGAGATATCCGAACTCTGGATGCCATCTTCTGTATGGCACTTCGCTTATGCGGGCTGGTGTCTGTGATATTTTTTGCAGGCTGTGTTTTCTTCGGAAAATACCTGATGCTTATTTTTACAAATGAGAGTGTACTGATCGATTATGGTATCAGTTACCTGAGAATCGCAGGATTTTCTTATCTGCTTACAGGAATTTCCCAGTGTTACCTCGTAATCATGAAGACCAGTGAACATGCAAAGACAACCGCAGTGATCAGTTCAGCAACAGTATGCATCAATATTGTCCTGAATGCAGTATTTATCTACGGCGCGTTTGGAATCGCACCGATGGGAGTGCGAGGTGCGGCAATGGCAACACTGATCGCACGAATCATTGAGCTTACATGCTCTATAGCAGTATCTTACAGAAAAGGCTACATTCACCCGAATATGGGACAACTGTTTCAGCGGAATAAGCAGCTTTCACAGGATTTCAGAAAATGTGCACTTCCGCTTCTGGGAGCCTGCCTTTTCTGGGGAATCGGATTTACTTCCTATTCTTCTTTTATGGGACATCTCGGAGTAGATGCGGCGGCAGCCAACTCTGTGGCTGCGGTTGTAAGGGATGTGATCTGTTGTTTCAGTGCCGGAATCTCCAGTGCAGCCGGAATCATGGTCGGAAACGAGCTGGGAGCCGGAAATCTGGAAAAAGGAAAGGCCTACGGTATTCGTTTGCTGAAGATTTCTTTTGTATGCGGGATCAGTGTAGCACTTCTGATGTGCATATCCGCACCGGTTATTCTGCACTTTGTCAGATTGACGCCGCAGGCGACGGCATATCTGAAAGGAATGTTCGCAGTGATTGCGTTTTATATGATCGGACGTGCAGTGAATGATGTGACGATCAATGGAATTTTCGGCGCAGGCGGCGATACGATGTTTGATATGTACAGCCTTGCTGTGTGTATGTGGTGTCTGGCAATTCCGCTGGCAGCAGCCGGAACTTACTTTTTCCACTGGCCGGTGGTACTGGTGTATGCATGCACCTGCATCGATGAAGTTGGAAAACTGCCGTGGGTACTGCATCATTTTCGCAAATACAAATGGGTAAAAGACCTGACGCATTAAAAAGCAGAAAAAGAAGAAGCATGTGGAAGATATAAAATTTAACTGATATAAAACTTAACTGAATGGAAGGTGAAAAAAGGTGAATGCATTACAAACCTTAAAAACTTATTTTGGATATGATACATTCAGAGAAGGGCAGGAGAGTATTGTGGAGTCCATCCTGGAACACCGGGATGTGCTCGCAATCATGCCGACAGGAGCAGGAAAATCCATCTGCTATCAGATTCCGGCACTGATGCTGCCGGGGATCACTCTTGTGATATCCCCTCTGATCTCGCTGATGCAGGATCAGGTAAAAGCCCTGAATGAGGCGGGAATCCATGCAGCTTTTATCAATTCTTCCCTTACTGAAAACCAGATCAGCAAAGCACTGTATCTGGCAGCAGGGGGAAGATATAAAATCATCTATGTTGCTCCCGAACGTCTGGAAAACTATGAGTTTCTGGAATTTGCCAGACATGTGGAGATCTCTATGGTAACGGTGGACGAAGCACACTGTATTTCGCAGTGGGGACAGGATTTCCGCCCGAGCTATCTTAAAATTGTAGAATTTGTCCGTAACCTTTCCACAAGACCAATTGTCAGTGCTTTTACAGCGACAGCAACAAAAGAAGTAAAAAATGATATTTTATGTACCTTAAATCTGATCAATCCTGCCGTAGTAGTAACCGGATTTGACAGAAAGAATTTATATTACAGTGTGGAAAATATCCGCCGGAAAGATGAGTTTGTGATGGAATACATAGACAGACATCCGACAGAAAGCGGAATTATCTACTGTGCAACAAGGAAAAATGTAGACAATCTGTTTGAGGAACTTTTCAAAAAAGGCGTTCCGGTCACCAGATATCATGCAGGCCTTGATAATGAAACCAGAAAGAAAAATCAGGATGATTTTATCTACGACAGAACGCCTGTGATCGTGGCGACCAATGCTTTTGGAATGGGAATTGATAAGTCTAACGTGCGTTATGTGATTCATTACAATATGCCGCAGAGCATGGAGAACTATTATCAGGAAGCAGGACGTGCAGGCCGTGATGGGGAAAATTCCCGGTGTATTCTGCTCTTTTCCCCACAGGACACCATGATAAACCGTATGCTTTTGGACAGCAAAGATTTTTCGGATGTGGATGGAGAGGATGAATATCTGATCCGGCAGAGGGATATCCGGCGGCTTCAGATCATGGAAGGATACTGCAGGACAACAGGATGTCTGCGCAATTATATTCTGGAATATTTCGGAGAAAAGACTTCCGGTCCGTGTGAAAATTGTGGAAACTGTCACAGGGATTACCATGAAACAGATATGACAGCAGAAGCGAAGCAGATCGTCAACTGTGTGGCTGAGACAAGAGGACGCTATGGATTGACGATCGTACTTGGTACCCTGATGGGGGCAAAGAGAGCACGTCTGAGGGAACTGGGAACAGATAAGTATAAAACATATGGAGCATTAAGCGGGCACAGTGAGACAGAACTCAGAAATCTGATCAGTCAGATGACAGAAATGGGATATTTATATCAGACGCAGGAACGCTACAGTGTTCTGAAACTGGGAAATATTGCACCTTTGAAGGATGAAAATACGCATGTGGTCATGCAGACCTACGAAGAAAAAGAACCGGATAAAAAGAAAAAGACATCAAAAACGGTCAGAAAACGCAGTACGGATGCACTTACCTCTGCAGGATATGACCTGTTTGAAATCCTGCGGAAACTTCGCCTGGAGATTGCAAAGGAAGAGTCCATGCCGCCGTATATTGTATTCAGTGACAAGACGCTGATTGATATGTGTGTGAAAAAGCCGACGGATGAAGAAGAGATGTTGAATGTATCCGGTGTTGGAGAAAATAAATTGAAAAAATACGGGCAGAGATTTCTGAAAGAAATACAGGAATTTACTTCAGCGCGCCCGGAAGCTGTTTTGAGCATGCCGGAAGAAAATAAAGACGGAATAGATTAGTCAGGCGGATATTCGCAATCAATCCGCTTCGCTGCCTGCGCATAACCAAATAACTGAAAATACAGATGGGAGGATATATGAATATACGAGATTACACAGAGGAACTGATCAGTCTGAGACACCATTTTCACCAGCATCCGGAGCTGGCACTTCAGGAAGTGGAAACTTCGGCATATATCCGCAGATATCTGGAGAAGCTGGGCTATGAGATCACTCCTGTGGAACCTACCGGGCTGATCGCAGAACTTCCCGGTTTGAAGGACAGAGAGAAACTGGTGGTTCTCCGGGCGGAGATGGATGCCCTGCCGATACAGGAGCAGACGGGACTGCCATATGCATCCGTGAATCAGGGATGTATGCATGCCTGCGGACATGATTTTATTCTGGCGGCAGCACTGATCCTCGCGAAGATCATAGCAGAGGAAGAGAATGAGGAAAAGAAAAGCTGCGAAGGACAGAAGGAATATGAAACGCAGAAGAAAAAAGAAAGATTCCCGGTAAGGATTCGCTTCCTTTTTGAACCGGCAGAAGAAATCGGAGAAGGTGCCAGAAGGATGCTCCAGGCAGGAGCTTTGCAGAATCCGAAAGCGGATGCATTTCTCATGTTCCATTATGCAGCGGACATGACTCTTGGGATGGCGGTTCATCAGGGGCAGGCGTCTTCCATGATCAACAGTATGCAGATCCACGTCCATGGAAAATCTAGCCACTGGTGTGAAGCAGAGAAAGGAATCGATGCAATCTATGCAGCAGCCCGGGTGGTGGATGCCATTCATGACCTGAATGAAAATTTCAAAAAACAGCATCCGGATGCCGGAAAATATATCATCGGAACCGGAACAATCCATGGCGGGGAATATACAAATATCATTGCGGATCATGTGGTACTCAACGGAAATATCAGGGCAGTTCATGAAGAAACCTATGCAGCACTGGAAAAAGAACTGGAAAACTGCCTGCGTGAGATTGAAAAGCAGACCGGAGCCCAGATCCGCATGGAGTTCCCGAAGAGTCCGGTATATGCATTTGCCAATGATGATGAACTGGTGGAGATCGCAAAGGCGGCAGGGACAGAAGTGTTTGGAAATCAATTTGTCCTGGAGGGAGAGGATGAGCTGTTTTTGTCCGGGGACAATGCATACAGATATTTCAGAGAAACCAGAGGACTTTTTTCTGTATTCCTTGCAGGAATCCCGGGAGAAAACCATCCGCTTCATCATCCGAAATTCCAGCTTGATGAGAGGATACTGCCGTACAGTGTGGAGGCATTGTATAAAATGATTACAAAGTTATAAGCAGCAGCCAGTACCTGATCTGGTTGTTTCTGGAAATAATGAAAAAAATTTTCCAGAAAAGACTTGAAAGCTGGACTGAAATAGTATAGAATAAAACCATAAACAAAACAGCAATACATAAACATTTATAAAACGTACAATATACACTATATTAAGAAAGAATCGAGGGCGCAAAACTATGAAGATTACAGATACGATCAAGTATGTCGGAGTAAATGATCATCAGGTGGATTTATTCGAGGGGCAGTATGCAGTGCCAAATGGAATGGCATACAATTCTTATGTGATCCTGGATGAGAAGATCGCAGTTATGGATACCGTAGATGCGAATTTCAAACATGAATGGCTGGACAACCTGGAGCAGGTACTGGACGGACGGAAACCGGACTACCTGATCGTACAGCATATGGAACCGGACCATGCGGCAAACGTAGCCAACTTCCTGGAAGTATATCCGGGCACTACAGTAGTAGCCAATGCGAAAACATTCGTTATGATCAAAAATTTCTTCGGTCTGGATCTGGAAGGACAGAAACTGGAAGTTGAGAACGGTTCTACATTAAGCCTTGGAAACCACAACCTTACTTTCGTATTTGCACCAATGGTACACTGGCCGGAAGTTATGGTGACTTATGACAGCACAGACAAGGTTCTCTTCTCCGCAGATGGATTCGGTAAATTCGGCGCTCTGGACGTAGAAGAAGACTGGGACGACGAAGCAAGAAGATATTTCATCGGTATTGTCGGCAAATACGGTGCACAGGTACAGAGACTTCTGAAAGTTGCAGCAACACTGGATATCCAGATCGTCTGTCCATTACACGGACCTGTACTGACAGAGAATCTGGGTCATTATATCGGACTTTATGATACATGGTCTTCCTACACACCAGAGGAAGAGGGTATCGTTGTTGCCTACACTTCTGTATATGGACATACCAAAGCAGCAGTCAACCAGTTTGTTGAGAAATTAAAGAGTAAAGGCTGCCCGAAAGTAGTTGTCTATGATCTGGCAAGAGATGATATGTCCCAGGCACTCAGTGATGCGTTCCGCTACAGTAAACTGGTTCTTGCGACTACCACTTACAATGCAGGAATCTATCCGTTCATGAATGATTTTATTACCCGCCTTGTGGAGCACAATTTCCAGAACCGTACCGTAGGTCTGATCGAAAATGGCTCCTGGGCACCTCTGGCAGCGAAAGTGATGAAAAATATGCTGTCTGAATGCAAAAAGATCAACTGGCTGGATACCACTGTAAAGATCATGTCCGCGGTCAACCAGGATAACAAAGATCAGATGGAAGCAATGGCTTCTGAACTCTGCCAGGAATATATCGCAAAGAATGATGAACTGGCAAACAAGAACGATATGACAGCATTATTCCGCATCGGATATGGTTTATATGTAGTAACTTCCAATGACGGCAAAAAAGACAACGGTCTGATCGTAAATACAGTGACTCAGCTTACAGATTCTCCGTTCCGCGTAGCAGTCAACATCAATAAGACAAACTATTCTCACCATGTGATCAAACAGACAGGTGTGATGAACGTTAACTGCCTCTCTGTGGAAGCACCATTCTCTGTATTTGAGCAGTTCGGCTTCCAGAGCGGAAGAAGCGCAGATAAATTTGCAGGACAGAAGGTAAACCGTTCTGACAATGGACTGGTATTCCTGGATAAATATATCAATGCATTTATGTCTCTGAAAGTAGAGCAGTATGTAGATCTCGGAACTCACGGAATGTTCATCTGCAGTGTGACAGAAGCCCGTGTCGTAAGCGACCAGGAAACAATGAGCTACACCTACTATCAGAAGAATGTAAAACCAAAACCAGAGACAGAGGGCAAAAAAGGCTTCGTATGTAAAGTCTGCGGATACATTTACGAAGGCGATGAACTTCCGGAAGATTACATCTGCCCGCTTTGCAAACACGGCGCAGTAGATTTCGAACCGATCGGATGATTCTGTGAGATTGTGCGGAAACGATCAGTAAGTGAATAAAAGACAGCGACAGAAGAAACGAAAACAGACGGTGGAAAAAGCCGTCTGTTTTTTACGTGGGTAAATAACGAATATCCCTTGCGAAACAAAAAAAGTCTGATAAAATAGAAAGAAACAAAAAATTTTACTGAATGTTCATGGAAAATAAGGAAAGCAAGGGAAACACTTATGATAACATTAAATGACTATTTATATTCCGGAGATACCGTACTGAAAATATTGCAGAGATATACAGAGGATCTGAGAAAAGATGCAAAGAAGAATCGCAATGAGATCGATCTGATCCACTGCAACTTTCTGATTCAGATCGAAGAACTGCTGGAACACAACGATTTCCTTACTGCACAGTCACAGAAGATCAGAGAATTTTATAAATATATGACGCAGGAATATCCGTTTCTGGCCTTTACAGTAAAAGGAAGGATCAAGTCACTGATTCGTGCTGAGGAGAAATTTAACGGATATATTGTGGAGTACATCTATGATTATTACAGCAAACACGGAACGTATCCGCCGATCGCAGATTTAAAGAATAAACTGAGCTGTTTCCGTGACCTGATCGCATACCGCATTGTGATCTCTCTTCCGAAATGCCATCTGAAAGCGGGGGAGGACAGAGAAAACGCAGAACTGAAATATCTCTATGATATTGCAAATAAACTTCCGGGATTTCTGGAAGAACGGGGATTTACGGCAGAGCCTGCCAATGGAGTAAAAGAAAGCCATTCAGAATTAATGGATGAAGCAGCAAAGCCCTATTACAGGGACTATATTTCCGAGAAAAAAGATTCTGATTATCAGTCGTTACATATTACTTTTTATGATAACAGCTCCAGATCGTTTCTGGAAGTGCAGATCCGTACCAAAGATATGGATGATGTGGCAGAAATTGGTGCAGCCAATCATCTGGGATATGAAAAGAAACAGGAAAGCGAGCGGGCAAGACGGGATGCAATTCCGAAAGGAGGATGCAGATATTTTGATGATGCATATGAGAGAGGAATCCGGCTTCTGAATCTGGATCTGTCAAAACTGGATGTAAATATGTTTGCGGCAGTCAATAACAGTCTGATCAATGACGGCTGCGGACTGTACAGAGGACGGCTTATTCTGCCATATGAACATCTGTCAAGGTTCCAGAATGACCTGATCGACTGAGAGAGTGAATGGGAAAAATTATGAGTGGAGCAAAAAAGAGAAAAAAATAGTTCGGGATAACGGGAATTTTTCTGTCAGAGAAACAGGTGAAATATCTGGAAAGGATGGATACGATAGAGGTACTCTGCGTGGATGATGATGCACCTTATATTTATCAGAGAGCTGGAAAAGCAGCAGGTATGATTGTGTCAGTGCTGGATCATTTTGCTGAAAATTTCGACGGGACGGTTCATTACACGTTCTGCAGCAACGCAAAAGATGCGGAGCAGAAATTAAAAGAGGGAAATTTTGATATTGTGATCGGCACGAGTTTTACCTCAAAATACTGTGCGAAGAATGGGCTGATCCGAAGTGACCTGCTGATGGAAGCCGGACTGGCATCTTTTTACAGAAGAGGTAACGGAAATAAGGATGTCCTGGCTGTTGTGGAAGGACTGGAAAATGCAATCGACACTTCTGAGTGGAGAACGGTTATCATATTCAGCAATACGGAAAAATGCGTCAAAGCTGTAGCAGAAGGCGTGGCTGATGCCGGAGTGGGGGATCATAATTCGGTTGAATATTATACCTATGATACTTCCAACAATCTGATCGTCAGTACCATATCCGGGCATACTTCAAGTATCTGTCTCGCTGTGAACAAAAAACGTGATATGGAGTTTCTGGGAATACTGAATGCCTATCTGTACAGCCTGTCGGATACGGAAAAGACGGCATATTTAAGTGATGGAAACATTCATCTTCGCAAGATTTCTCTGAAATATTTTGCAAGTCAGTATCTGGGGGAAACTACAGCGGCAGATTTCCGCACAGGTCACAGAACAGGATGTGGATCATGTCAGTTGCAGATTTAAAGTGGCAGATACCGGAATCGGTATGAGCGAAGAATTTCAGAAGCACATGTTCGAACAGTTTACCCAGGAACACGAAGACGGCAGAACTGAATACAAAGGCACCGGACTGGGACTGGCCATTGTAAAAAGGATTGTCGAAAAAATGGGCGGAGAAATCCGAGTAAACAGTAAGAAAGATGTAGGAACGGAGTTTATATGGACGCTGACATTTGCAACTGATAAGGATTTTGTGGAAAAAGTGTACGTGCAGGAAGAAGGAACGGACAGTCATTCAGACTGCATGAAAAGAAAGAAAGTTCTGATAGTCGAAGACAATGATATGAATCTGGAAAAGAAATCCGCCGCCTTAACAGACCAGATGCCACAACAATCCCGATCATTGCCATGTCTGCCAATGCGTTTGCGGAGGATGTGGCGAAGGCAAAACAGGCAGGGGTTACAGAATATCTGGTGAAACCGCTGGATTTGAAGAAACTGCAGAAGATTTTGAAAAAATAAAAAACTAAAATGGATTTTTCCATAATAAGACTGGATGATCTGATTGAAACGTATATAAAAATAGAGATTATTGTAAAGTGGATTTGATAATTCAATAAACAATAATCTCTATTTTTATTCCAATATGGGACTATTAAAAACTAGATGACTGGTTCATTACCAGTTTGATTTTACATTCCAAAATGGTTATTATAGCAATAAAACAATTTAATTATAAATCAAAAAATATATAAAGTCAAAAAATTAATATGACACAAAATATATTTTCCATTAAAATGGTATTGAAGAACATAAATGAAATGATATAATAAGAACATAAAAGATGGTAAAAAGAAGGGAGGAATAAAAATGACCGAATTAAAATTGGAGTTTCAATTAGAAAATCCAGAATTACCTGTTGATTTGGATAAAGTGATACTGAGTTTTTTGAAAGCTTCGATAGAGAATTATTCACAGGATCTATTTGAGAAACTCTATAATAAAAGACAGTCTGTCGTAAAAATGTGTTGCTGGTCGTGTTATTTGCCGCAGGCACAATTTGCTTCGGACAGAATCAGGCTGGGAATGAATAAATTTACAATAAATTTTTCAGATGCTGATATTGGTGAACTGGTGATGTTTTTTAATGCATTTAGCCTTATGAAATATAAAACATTTCACATGAACAGAAATTCGATGAAACTGATGTCTGTTAAAACAAAGAGGCTTAGGGAAATTGAAGAAACTGAAATAATTGTAAAAATGCAGAGCTCTTTAGTGGCGAGAAAACATAACAGTGATGATAATACGGATATTTATTATACCTGTGATGATCCAGAGTTTCCGGAAATAGTGAAAGAAAACCTTAGGATATTTTTACAAAAGGTAAATATAGAAAGAAATATAAATGACTTTTCTATTACACCTGTGAAAGGTAAGAAAGTAGTTGCAAGGATTATGGAAAGATATGTAGACACAAGTATCGGTATCTATAAAATAACAGGACACCCAAGGTTATTGGAGTTGCTGTATGCTGCAGGAATTGGAACAAGACGCTCTGAAGGACATGGAAAGTTTGAAATCATATATTAGGGAAGGAGATGATTTCTTGGACAAATATGTGATAACTTTAGGCGATTTTTTGAAAAATGCCGGTATTGTAGGATTCAGATATATGCTGGAATCGGCAGAAGCAAAAGAGAACGTGGATTTTGGAATTACGGAAGATGGTCAGGGCTTGTGGCTTGATATGAATTTTGCATTAATCGCTGATTGGACTGACATGTATTTTAAAGCTTGTGTACAATATTTTGGACCATCTACGGTTTATCAAGGCGTTCTTGACAGAATTGAAAGGTGCCTTGATAAAATTCAGACTGGAAAGTGGAATCCGGGAAAAGAGGAGAAAGAGGATTTAAAATTTATCAGTGATAAATTACTTTCTAACAGTTATCAGGCTGGTTTTGAAAATATAAAAAATGGGATTGATATGCCGGAAGTTTATCAGACTTTAAAAAAAGATAAGCTGAATGATAAGCTGGAAACAGAAAAATTAGAAGAACGGTTAATTGAGTTAGAGAAATTTCTTCAATATCCAAAATGCAGAGAAACATTCATTATGAAAAGTGTGGTATATACATATATCAATCGCTTTTGGAGTGGAAAATGTTTTTTGCTTCGTGCAAATGCGAAGAAGGATATGCGTGAATTATTTGAAAAGGATTTCTCAGAACCATTTCGGAAATATCTGGAAGCGGATCATAAAAAAGCGAAAGATTTATGCATTGACTGTGGCATGCCGATAGGACCAAAAGAAAAGAATTCGATAGCATTTATGAATGAAGTTGGAGATGATTTTACAAGAAAACGTTCTGCTTTCTGGGATTGTAAAGCAGATGCATTTCTTTGCCCGGGATGCACATTTGTTTATGCGTTAAGTCCGCTGGGGTTCCGCCTGTTTGCCAATAAATTTGTTTTTGTAAATTTAAATAATAATATTCGGGCTTTATTGGAATCTAATTCAAAAATAGACAAAGACAGTGCAAACAGTGAAAAGGCAGAGGGTGAAAAATATTCACAATGGTTTGCAAAAACAATTAATATCCTGTTAAAAGAAAAAATGCAGGAAATATCCAACATCCAGGTGATTCTGCGCGGAATAAGAGCAGAAGACAGATATTTGTTGGGGATTGTTCATAAGAGTATGCTGGATATTATAAAGGTTTCAAGCGTATCAAAAGCTTTGCAATTATTGGGAAAGTTTCCTTATGTAAAAATCAGAAATGAATTTGTCAATGCACATGAGACAGCGGTTATTAATTTGCTTCAATATCGTAATCAATATCAGTTATTAAACCAGTTATTGAAAGCCGCCATTGAGGATGATGCGTTTAATTTTTATGCAAATTGGATATACGAAATTCAATTGCAGTCAGAAATTATATATTTCATAGAAGAAGAAAAAAGAAAGGAGATTGCTATGTATACAAGTATGAAAAGAAGCGGATCAGATTTAAGAAAAGCAATTATGGTGTCTAAGGGAGAGTCTTCAGGAGACTGCCTTAGAGGAATAGAATATCAGTTATTAAATGCCTTATCTGTAAGAAATGTTGACAAATTTATGGATGTTGTATTAAGACTGTATAGTTCTTACGGTTCACAGAAAAATGAAAAAGGACAGCAGTTGTTAGTTCCAACAGGATTAGTGCAGATGCTTGGTGATCAGGAAAAATTTACAAGATACGGTTATGCATTTGTAATGGGCCTGGAAGGATGCTATGAGAAAAAGGAGGATAAGCAGTCATGAAAAGAGAAGGATTAACGATTACAATGGTTTTTCTGGCAGAAAGCGCAAACTATGGAGAAGGGATTGGAAATATTTCCTCTCTGAAAAAAATGACACGAGGAAATCATGAGCAGTATTCTTATATTTCCAGACAGGCTATGCGATATAATATCGTACAGCAGGCAAACTGGGACAAGACTCCAGTGGATGAAAAAAGTGGAGTTATTCAGTTTGCACCGTCTGCTACGATTGAAGATTATCCGGAAATTGATCTGTTTGGATATATGAAAACAACAGCAAAAGGTGATGATCAGAAAGGCGGAGCAACTACCAGAAGTGCGGTTGCAAGGCTTAGTAATGCCATTGCATTGGAACCATTTCAGGGAAACTTGGAATTTCTTAATAATATGGGATTAGCTTCCAGAGGAAACATAGAAAATAATATTGCACAGAGTGAAATCCACCGTTCTTATTATGCATATACAATGTCGATTGATTTGGACAGAGTAGGTGTAGATGGCGATATTAATATTAAAAAAGAAGAAAAAGCAGAACGAGTAAAAATTCTGTTGGATTCCATGCATTATCTGTATAGAGATATCAAAGGAAGACGAGAAAATTTAAGTCCGTTATTTATTATTGGAGGAAGGTACAACAGAAAGAATCCTTTCTTTGAAAACAGGGTAAAAGTTGATGATAATAAAATAAATGTAGAAACGTTACAGGAACTGATAAACGACAATGAACTTGGTGAATATACCTTTACCGGAGTCACTGCAGGGATTTTTGATAATGAGGAAAGGATAAAGAAAGAATTAAAAGCGGAATCTGTAGGAACTACATTCAGGCATTTAAAAGAGGAAGTGGATCTGTATTATGGAGAAAGCAATTAGATTACAGTGTTTTCAGAATCTGGTCAATTATAGAAAACCAAGCAGCTTTATTATCAAAGAAACATTTCCGTTGCCTCCTTACTCCACTGTTCTGGGTATGATTCATGCGGCATGCGGTTATACAGAATTTCATCCAATGAAACTTTGTATCCAGGGAACAAACAGTGGAACGGTATCAGAACTTTACACACGATATTCTTTTTCGGCAGGAGCGAAATTTGAGGAAGGCAGACATCAGATTTGTATTGAAGACGATGAAAAATATGGAATTTTCCGTGGAATTGCAAATGTTGAACTCATATGCGAAAATCATATGGTTATTCATATCGTTCCAGGTGAAGAAGACTTTGATACGGTTTATCATTCATTGAAAAATCCACCCAGATATTTGTCCTTGGGACGTTATGAAGATTTACTGGATATAGAAAGAGTCGATATCGTGAAAATTCATCAGGAAGATGAAGTGGATCTGGAAAGAGATATGTATATTCCAGTGGAAAATGAATGGAGAAATGATGAAGAAAAAATAGAAATTTTTAATGGTGGGATGACAGTGTATAATCTTACCAGAGAATATGAGATTACAAAACAAGGGTTGCGGCGTTGGAAAAAAGAGACTGGAAGAGTAAAGGCTTATTATTGCCACAGAGGGATGACTTTGGACCAAAATGCATATGTAGATGATTTTGAAAAAAAAGCAGCATTAGTATTTTTTTAAAATGGAAACGAAAAGTAATTTTGAAGAGCAAGGCAGGTATATAACTGCCTTGCTATAGAAGGAGAAGTTGCTTATGGAATATTATGCGAAGTCAAAAAAGAATTCATTATCGTCAGAACAGATGAAGAAAGTGAAAAATAATCTTCAAAATATAATAGAAAAACTTGACGAGTATTTTTCGGAATCAGAAATAGATATTTTAAATCATAATATCGTAAATATATCAAAAACATCACAAGAAAAGCAGAAAACATTAAAGGAACATCATGAGGACATTGTGAAATGTGCTGAGATGTTTTTTTTACAATATGGAGAATATTTTACAGAAAAAGAAAAGAAACTGGTAATAGAAGCGTGCAGAATACATGATCTGGGAAAAGTAAATCTCGTTTTTCAGGCATTAATATCTCCAGAAATGGCAAAAAAATTTCAGATTGATATTAAGTACATTCCTCAGATACCTCATGGATTTTTGAGTGGAGTTACTATTTCACCGAAAGAATTTCAAAAATTATCGATATTGTTTACAAGTAAAGATTTTTCGCCATTTATTACAGCAGTATATTATCATCACGATCGGGAAGATCATTATATAAGTCAGGATATCAGAGAGTATACAGAAAAATATTATCTGAAACAAATTAATGAGTATCTGAATACAAGTATAGAAAAATTGTATTGCAGTAATATGAAAAAAATGTTGTTTCGTAATAATTTGTATTCTGGAAAATTTACAGTTGATTCGGCTGTATGGAATGAATATCTTTTGATAAAAGGTTTGCTTAACAAATTCGATTATGCAGTCAGCGCAGGGTATAAAAATGCAGAGAATGCTGTTGATCTTAAGGAAAAAAGACTGGTAAAAAATATAGAAACTTCTCTGATTGGAAAAGAATTAAGACCAGCCCAGAAATTTATGAAAGAGAACAGAGATAGAAATCTGGTTGTTATAGCACCTACAGGGTCGGGAAAAACAGAAGCAGCATTATTGTGGATGAATGGAGAGAAAGGTTTTTATACATTACCGTTGAAAGTATCTTCTAATGCAATATATTTACGTATCAAAGAAAACTATGCATATGAAGATGCTGCCTTATTACATTCTGACAGTATGATAATGTATTTAAGCGAATATAAAGGCGATGGAGAAAACATTAATGAAAAATATGAGCGTGCCAGAATGTTGGCTCAACCGTTAACCGTTTGCACGGTAGATCAGTTATTCAGGTTTGTTTACAGGGCATTGGGAACAGAGATATTTGCCGCTACATTGAAATATTCAAAGATAATATTGGACGAAATACAGGCATACGAGCCACGTATCATAGCGACCATCATTTACGGATTGAAAATGATACAGGAGTTAGGTGGAAAATTTGCGATTATTACAGCTACCTTTCCACCAGTACTCAAATACTTTATGGAACAATATGAATTGATTGAGGGAAAACAATACTTATTTCAAGATTTTACCGGAAAAGAATACCAGGTAGAAAAATATCCCAGACATAAAATAGAAATCAGACATTCGGAAATGGATTTAGATGAAATCAGAAGTCAGGGAATAAATAAAAAAGTACTGGTTATCTGCAATACTGTTTCCAGAGCACAAAAGTTGTATCAAGAGTTGCAGGGAGAAAATGTATGGCTTTTACATTCTAAATATATCAGAAGAGACAGAGCTTTTCTGGAAAAGAAGATTATGGAATTTTCTGAGTCAGATGAACCTGGAATATGGATTACAACTCAGATTGTTGAAGCAAGTCTGGATATAGATTTTGATATTTTATATACAGAAATGTGTACGGCAGATAGTCTTTTACAGCGTATGGGACGATGCAACCGTAAAGGCAGATATTGTCCTGATGAGCCTAATATTATTATATTTGATAATCGAAATGGAGTTAGTAAAGGAAAGAAAAAAAGTGTTTATGAAGATAAATTATATGATCGGTCTTTAAAGTCGTTGGAAAAGTATGAACATGCGCTGTTTTCAGAGGATGACAAAACTGCATATATGAATGAAGTTTATAGCGTAGATGGAGTAAAAGAAACTTTGTATTTTAAAGAAATTCAGAATTATTTACAAATGTTTGCTGAAATTCATCCAACAGAATATTCCGCAGATGAGGCTAAAGTCCGGGACATCAAAAGCATAACAATTATTCCGGATGATGTTTATAATGCAAATCAGCAGTTGTTTGAAAATGGAGTAGAGTTTTTGAAGAAACCTGATATGAGCAGGGAGGTCAGAAATTTGATAAAATCCAAACTGGAAAATTTTACTTTAAGTTTAAATCTTTATCAGGGATTTCCGAAAGAAGTAGATAAAAGTACAGTTGGAGAAAAAGAAAACAGGAGAATTACGAATATTCATAAAGCGTGTTATGGATATGAATTTGATGCTGAAAACGGACAGGGACGTGGGTTATTATTTGACGAGCAAATGGAACTGAATGGAATATTTGTGTGAATATGGGGCGTAAATATGGAAGAACGAATAACAGGAGTGATGATTTATTATTACTTTGTGTGCAAACGAAAACTCTGGTATTTTTGCCATGAAATTCGGATGGAAGCAGAAAATGAAGATGTAATATTAGGCAAGATACTGGATGAAAGCAGTTACAGGAAGAATGATAAACATATTAATATTGATAACATTATCAATATTGACTTTATAAGCGAGCGCAAAGAACTACATGAAATAAAAAAGAGTAAGGCAGTAGAAGAAGCAGGAATATGGCAGGTTAAATATTACCTATACTATTTATGGAAAAGAGGCGTTAAAGAAATTAAAGGAAAGGTCGATTATCCATTATTGAAGAAATCAGTGATCGTTGAATTGTCGGATAAGGACATAGAAACACTGGAGAAAATTATTTTTGAAATAGTAGACATAGAAAATATGGACATACCGCCAGTAAATGCAAATCTTAAATTATGCAAGAAATGTGCTTATTATGATTTGTGTTTCATATAAATAACTTACATATCAGGAGAAGATTATGAAGCAAAGTTTTTATGTTTATAATAATGGGGATTTAAAACGTAAAGACAATACACTGCAGTTTACTAATTATGAAGGTGAGAAAAGGGATATACCCATAGAACGAATATCGGATATTTATGTAATGTCGGAAATGTCATTTAATACAGCGTTTATTAATTACATTTCACAATATGGGATTCCGATTCATTTTTTTAACTATTATAATTTTTATACTGGAAGTTATTATCCAAGAGAAAGCCTGTTGGCAGGTCAGTTATTAGTAAAACAGGTTGAAAATTATACAGACTATGAAAAAAGAATGACACTTGCAAGAAAGTTTATAGAAGCTGCAGCAGACAATATTTACAGGAATTTAAGATATTACAATGGAAGAGGAAAAGATGTGGCAGAATATCTTAAAGATGTGGATTCCTTACGAAAACAGATTGGAAGGACAAGTACAATAGAAGAACTGATGGGTGTTGAGGGAAACATCAGAAGAAGATATTATGCTGCGTGGAATGTAATAGTAAATCAGGAAATAAAATTTGAAAAAAGAGTTATGCATCCGCCGGATAATATGATCAATTCACTGATTTCGTTTGTGAATACATTAATTTATACAAAAGTTCTAAGTGAGATTTATCATACGCAATTAAATCCTACAATCAGTTATTTACATGAACCTGGGGCAAGAAGATTTTCGCTTAGTCTGGATATTGCAGAAGTTTTCAAGCCGTTAATAGGAGACAGAATGATTTTTGCACTATTAAACAGAAACCAGATTACAGAGGACAGCTTTACGAAGGAATTGAATTTTTTACACTTAAAGAAGGATGCTTCAAAGCTGATTGTTTCAGAACTTGAAAAAAGATTGAAGCAGACGGTAATGCATAAAGATTTAGGACGGCAGGTTTCTTATCAGTATCTATTGAGACTGGAATCATATAAATTGATAAAACATTTAATTGGAGAGAAAGAGTACGAAGGATTCAGAATATGGTGGTGAAATGAAAGATGTATGTAGTATTGGTATATGACGTAAGCCAGGAAGAAAATGGCGCGAGACGATGGTCAAGAATTTTCAAAATATGTAAAAAATACCTGACACATATTCAAAATTCAGTATTTGAGGGTGAATTATCAAAGGCACAGTTAGCACAACTGCAAAAAGAATTGAATGAATATATAAACAAAGAATTAGATTCAGTAATCATCTTCAAATCCCGACAGGAAAAATGGCTTGATAAAGAATTCTGGGGACGAAATGATGATCTGACAAGTTTTATATTGTAATTGTCTGTCGATGTCCGATAGAACTAAAAACCCCAGGGGTTGACAATGCTTTGATTTATTAGGAAAAAAAGCTTAAAAGCAGATTTTTTCAGTTTTTATACAGGTGTAAAAATTAATAAGGTGACAAGGTAGACAGAAAGTGGTAGAATTATAGCTGTATTATGAGATGATAGAAGATACGGGTATTAATAGAAACATTATGGAATGTAAAGATATAAATACCTACATGGCTTGCACCAGCTGTCTGGTATTAATAGAAACATTATGGAATGTAAAGTCTTTATATGACTCTATTAAATAAGGCTCAACTTCGTATTAATAGAAACATTATGGAATGTAAAGAGTGTCATTATAAAGTTTTCTCATAATTTCAATCAGTATTAATAGAAACATTATGGAATGTAAAGTGGTTTGTGGCTGTTGTTTATGGTTTTCTCATTAAGTATTAATAGAAACATTATGGAATGTAAAGTTTGTTGACTGTGTAGAGGTTTCGCTTGTGTTTGTGTATTAATAGAAACATTATGGAATGTAAAGTTCTTTTTAAAAACATACTGTACAAAACTTGAACAGTATTAATAGAAACATTATGGAATGTAAAGTTTCTTCTGGGAGGGACGGTTTTTCTTTCGGAGTCGGTATTAATAGAAACATTATGGAATGTAAAGTGAACTAGCGATTCAGGAAAAATCCGAAATCGTACTGTATTAATAGAAACATTATGGAATGTAAAGGGGTACTTCCAATTCCAGTTATGACGGACTGCATCGTATTAATAGAAACATTATGGAATGTAAAGGTATATTGAATATCAGATAAACTTTCATCCTGTTTTAGTATTAATAGAAACATTATGGAATGTAAAGTTCAATCTTCTTTCCTCTGTCTCGTTTTTTGTATCGTATTAATAGAAACATTATGGAATGTAAAGAACGGGAACAGAGGACCGTCTTGATGCGCCAACAGTATTAATAGAAACATTATGGAATGTAAAGTGGGATAAGATCAAGAACACCTGCAACAAGATTGCGTATTAATAGAAACATTATGGAATGTAAAGCATTCCCATTGTCCGACTGTGTTGCGTTTTACCCCGTATTAATAGAAACATTATGGAATGTAAAGTTGGAGAATTATGCATAACTAAATCCTGACTTCTCTTAGTATTAATAGAAACATTATGGAATGTAAAGATATAACCAAACTCCGGCTTAATAGATTTCAGCTTGTATTAATAGAAACATTATGGAATGTAAAGGTGTAAGGTCATATCTCAGTGTAAGGCTGGCATTTCTTGTATTAATAGAAACATTATGGAATGTAAAGTCTGAAAATGTTATTGTCAAATTTCCATCTGTGTCGTATTAATAGAAACATTATGGAATGTAAAGTTGCTTTAATAAATTCAGAGGTGTCGAAGTCAAAAGTATTAATAGAAACATTATGGAATGTAAAGAAAGGTCATGGATATGCTGCATGAAGAGGGACAGGTATTAATAGAAACATTATGGAATGTAAAGTTTTTTCACCCCTATTTTTTTATTTTTTCATCATGTGGTATTAATAGAAACATTATGGAATGTAAAGTTATCCAGGCGAACCGGTTTAGGGATAAATCAGTATTAATAGAAACATTATGGAATGTAAAGCCTGTTACAGGTGATGAAAAAACAAATGCTGGATGTATTAATAGAAACATTATGGAATGTAAAGAAAAACAGAATCATATCTTGAGTCTGAAAAAATGTGTATTAATAGAAACATTATGGAATGTAAAGAGGCTTCTGCAAGTGTAATCAGCACCGTCTGGTGGTGTATTAATAGAAACATTATGGAATGTAAAGATACACCTAGCAGTGTAACGGTGGAAGGGGAAAAGGTATTAATAGAAACATTATGGAATGTAAAGTGAGTTTCATGGCCTGGCTATGGTCAAAGTGATTGGTATTAATAGAAACATTATGGAATGTAAAGAAAGGACAGTTACCGGAAACAACCGTGCCGTGTTGTGTATTAATAGAAACATTATGGAATGTAAAGCTGCATTACCTGCAATAGAAGCTGTAACGGATGAACCGTATTAATAGAAACATTATGGAATGTAAAGAACTTTTCAAGTGATCTCTTCAGTTCCCTGATCTGCGTATTAATAGAAACATTATGGAATGTAAAGACCGTTGGCCGGATATATCGAGCAGTTTCATCGCTGTATTAATAGAAACATTATGGAATGTAAAGGATGGACTCTACAATGGTTCTGTTTGATGCGAAACAGTATTAATAGAAACATTATGGAATGTAAAGTTGGAAAGAAGCAGAAGCACAGGCACAGTGGGACTGGGTATTAATAGAAACATTATGGAATGTAAAGTTTGAATTGCATCGGTCAGCATGGATGCTTTGATGTATTAATAGAAACATTATGGAATGTAAAGGTGTTTAATCATCTTTCGTGCTCCGTCTGTACCTTGTATTAATAGAAACATTATGGAATGTAAAGATCTTTCCGAGTCCGCCCTTGGCCAGTGACGTGACTGGTATTAATAGAAACATTATGGAATGTAAAGATCATCCTCTGATGGAGCTTTGTGAAGCTGGCCGCGTATTAATAGAAACATTATGGAATGTAAAGTATGTTTCGCAAAGGAAACATACCAGAGCTGATGGAAGTATTAATAGAAACATTATGGAATGTAAAGACTTATGAAACAACAGGCGGATATCTGAAGGTTCTGTATTAATAGAAACATTATGGAATGTAAAGATTCTATGAGTAAGTTATTCGAGACTTTGAATGACAGTATTAATAGAAACATTATGGAATGTAAAGCTGGTTGAGCCAGAATGCACATGGCGATTGCAGCAGTATTAATAGAAACATTATGGAATGTAAAGACAATTCGGCAAGCCATTTATCGTGGTGAAAATATGTATTAATACACCAGTTTACAACTTTATAAATGATAGACTTGTTGATGAATCAGCTGTT
>OLPG01000622.1_pt1 | contig 33765 bp, 30 predicted proteins | sample 1672311 | NCBI WGS metagenome assembly OLPG01 (sample SAMEA3136670, study PRJEB25190) | human gut metagenome | biome: human gut; feature: human-associated habitat; material: faeces | place: Austria | collected 2013 | reverse complement strand
ATGGAAACCACAATCCCTTAAATTTCCGCTTAACAAAGCTTAAAACATCCTGCATGGTCTCAGAATTGGACGCATTAAAGCAGTACCCAGATGCCATGAAAAAAATAGCCATGTGAAACAGATAAATAAAATGAGTGAAAGGCATCCCGCAATGCCCTCCAACCATAAGGATTATTCCGATTCCCTTTATAATATCAATGCTTATATTTCGTTCTTTATTCACAAACACTTTCCTCACATTTCTTATCTGCTCTCTCCACATTTATCGACAACAACATTCCGATTGAACACATCACCAAAAAAGCACAAGATTTATTTTCGGTAAGTTCGTAAAAGAACGAGCAAATCGCTTGAGAAATACATATAAACAGCAAGCAATTTACTGTATTTCCATTGCTCCTGTATGTTCTAATAAATCTAACGATACATTTCACGGCTCCACTCAATATAACTATTAAAGCTATCAGTCCATAATTATAAAAAATCAAAAGATATTGATTGTCTGTCGTAGAAAAGTTCTTAAAGACTATTGATGTTTCCAACATCACATTTGCTGCCGCATCTTCGCCGTGTCCCAAAAGAAAAGTAATCGGATTGAATTCGTCAATCACCTTTGTGGCGAAATAAGAAATAGCTCCCAAGCGTTGTACTTTCGATACATTGTCCCCGGACGCTTGTGCAAATCGTTCAGTAATTGCCGCAATCATGCTCGTTCCTGGCGCACTCATCAAAAACAAAATAACTATTACTATTGCAATCATAGCTATTATTACTTTTTTCCGAGCAACTTTTTTCTGAGTTGCTGCAATCAAAAGTAACAAACAAGTACTTGCACATGCAATCCAACTAGATCTGCTTTCGCAGGCGAACAAACCAAACAAATCAAGGATGATAATTCCCCATCTTACAAACGATTTTTTATACAAGAAAATATAAATTGCCAATGCGATAGTTAGAGATGTTCCAACTCTAATGGGATGGCCATAAATTGATGGTGTTCTAAAAGCATCCCACGCATTTCCATAAGACGGAAAGAACAAGCTCTTTTTCAGGACATACTCTGGAACGCACACCAAAGCAGCGATTATAAATATTACAGAAAAAAATATCAGCAAGTCCTTACATCCAGCCTCTCCATATTTTTTCCCCACATTGAAACCCATTATCAAGCAGGATATTAAAAACACTGGTTGAATAATAGAGCCGGGATCAATCGTATTATTTTCATATATTTCTCGAATAATGGTTATTACTTCAATTATTACAACATATAATAATAGATATGGAAATTCTTTCGCCCATTTATCTGCTTTCTTTTTTTGTAATTCTTCAATGCAAGCAATAGAAATTACAACGCCGTACATAATATAACGCATACTGTTGCTTTGAAAAAACGCTGTTGCAATTGTTAAGACATAGCAAAGCAATGGAACCATTAAATTCAGCTTTTTCTTCGATATCTTCATTATTTTGTATTACCTTTTCAAAATTGTTTTTATCCTCTCCATTGGGTCTTTTTATAAGCAAATGCCAACGTCTTATATCCCATATAAGAGATTGCTGCCGCTATTCTCGCCTTTTTTCTTGCTTCGGCATTAAACAAAACATCTTTTCTATACTTGCGCACTTCATTCCATAGCGACCGTCTTATAGACTCATGTTTATCGTCTTTGATTTGGAAGAGAATATTGCAGACCGTGCTGAAATATCGGCATTCCGCAGCATTTTTCACCTCAGGGAAATCCACTTCAACAGCTTTCATCATATTGTGGCAATGCTCTATTCCATCCATCTTTCTCACATTAAATGCAATGTTTTGAATGCTGTCTGTTCTTTGAAAATAATAGTAATCTACATTTCCTATTACAGCTATTTTTTTGCTCCGTTTTACAGCTTCGTATGTAACAGGAATATCTTCATACAGTTTTCCAACAGGATACCTTAAATGCTTGATAAGTGATGTCTTATACAGTTTTCCCCATGCGCAAACTTCAACGCCATTTTGGTATAGCAGCTTTTTTAGACATTCTTCTGCCGTCAAACATTCATAGTTTGAGAGCGGTTCTTCAGGTTTTGATTGCAGAGCTTTTTCCTCAAATACATTTTCAAACCAGCTTATCCCAATATCCGCATCACATTTGGCAACTGCCTCGTATAAATGCTCCACATAATAGGATGAAACCCAATCATCGCTATCAATAAAGCTAATGTACTCACCCTTGGCCAACGGAATTGCCGCATTTCTGGCATCGGATAAGCCGCCATTTTTCTTATGAATAACCACAACACGATTGTCAGTCTCTTTATACCTGTCGCAGATAGCACCACAGTTATCCGGCGATCCATCATCCACCAATATAACTTCCATATTCTGATATGTTTGTGTCAGGATGCTATCCACACATCTTTTCAAATACTTTTCAACCTTGTAAACCGGCACAATTATGCTGATTAACGGCTGTTCGAGTTTTTTCATCTACCTCACCAATTCCTCAAATAATTTTTCATGTTCTTTTGCAACTCTCTGTGCGTCAAATTTACTATGAACATCTTTTATTCCCTGGATTACAAGGTTCTGTTTAAACTTTGCATTCCTATATAATCGAATCACAGCTTCACTTGCTTCTGCCGCATTATCTACTTCAACCAGCAGTCCGTTTTCCTCGTTTCGAACAATATTGGGAATTGCATCCACGCAGGTGGCCACAATCGGTTTTTCTGCCATCATATATTCCGGCAACACAAGACCAAATCCCTCCCAACGACTTAACAGACACGCAATATCAAAAAGTTCTACATAACTCATCGGATCATTGACCCAGCCTGTAATATGTAAACTGTCCTCAAATCCATTATCTTCTGCGTATTGTCTGACCTCTGCTTCTTGATTTCCACTTCCGACAATAACGAAATGTGCATTTGGGACTTCATCCTTGACAAGCTTTGCCATTCTTACAAATACATCAGGTGCTTTTTGAGGGCTAATACGACCAACCATACCAACCACAAAAGCATCTTCTGGTATGTTTAAGTCTGCTCTCTTTACTTTTCCATGTGTGCCATTTTCATACGCTTTGATATCCACACCATTAAAAATGACCTGCAATTTCTCTTCTTTGCAAATCTTCTTGTGCAAAGCAGATTGTTTTTCTGCATCTGAAATACAGATGATTTTATCGCAGAATGGTGCAGCTATTTTTTCAATCACTGCGTACATCATTTTCTTCTTTTCGGAACAGCGCATATTGAACGCCCATCCATGTGGGTTATACACACAGCGATTTTTCAATCCAATATCCGCCATACGAGCAATCGCGCCAGCCTTACTGGAATGCGCATAAATAATATCGGGATTATATTTTTTTATCTGCTTCCGAACTTCTCTGATGGACTTCAGATCACTCATCCCGATTGCCCTGTTCATTTCGATTTGCTCAAAACAATCAGCCAGTCCCTTATAATCTCCTTTATGAAAATCCTGTGAGCAAACCATGATATTTTCAAATTCTTCTTTATCCAAATATTTGAGAAGCATTCGGATGTAACGGTCTACGCCACCAGCAGCCTGGACTACATGCAATATTCTAATTTTTTGCATTATGCCACCGCCTTTGCAGTGGCATAATCATTCGTTAGGACGTACAGTATTAACTCACGCTGTACCCCCCCGGAGTATTTATCGCCTTATCATATTTCTCGCTATATTGTTTTGCCATAGCTTTGGTATTGTACATATTCAAAACATCTTGATATGCCCGTTCTGTGAATCTGTCCGCTCCATTCCGGGCTTCTTTAATAGCTTTTACAAATTCCTCTGTATCAGAACATACAAAACCATTTTCGCCATTATGAATCACATCTCTGTTGCCAATTACGTTGCTGACAACACAAACTTTTCTCATATACATAGACTCCAACAACGAAATTGGAAGTCCCTCCCATCTGCTTGGGAGAAGAAATACATCTGCATTGACTGCATACTTAATCGCAGTTGTCCTATCCACCCATCCTGAAATTTCGATATTTTTACTTTTCAGTTCCGCCCGCAGCTCACCATCTCCAATCCAGACAAATCTGACATCCGGCAACAATTCTGCAATCGTGTTGAATAATGTTGGATTTTTCTGGTAGCAAATTCTTCCGAGGGTAAAAACGGTAAACGGATGCGCTACTTTTTCTGTCTGGTTAACAATCTCTTGAAGTTCTTTCATATTGATGCCATTATTCACATAAGCAGCATTCTTGGTAAGCTTTAAGGTTTCCTGATGCTCACCTACACTGCAGCTAATTGTAGTACAGTTTCTTTTGGCACAAACTGACTCAATCAACTTAAAAACTCTGCGTTTTGTAGGATTACAATTCTCCATTAAAAAGCTATATCCATGCGGCGTATAGAACATCGGAATTTTTCCATCAAATGCAACTCGACCAATCGCCCCTGCTTTGCTGCTGTGCAGATGAATCACATCTGGTTTTACCTCTGCCGCAATTTTCTTTACCTCAAAGAACGCAGCAATATCCTTTGTTGGATTGATTGCTCTTCCAAAATTCTTTACTTCAATCAGATGAATTCTTTTGTCAAAATAGTCCTTATAATTTTTCGGTGTCTGCTTTCTTACTGCATACGCAATGTACATATCATATTTATTTACCAGTTCATTTGCTAAATCTACAATGTAAGTAAATACGCCTCCGCCCATAGCTTCGACTATGTACAGTATTTTCTTTTTCTCCGCCATAGGTTTGCTTCCTCCCAGTACCCCTTTATCTACTCATCTAACTTTAGAATGTTTTTTCCAATTTTCTTTTAACAGCAAACAAGCCCACGGCGGATCACTCAATGGCAATCCACCGTAGGCTCGATTCGTTCTCCTTAATTTTTTACTTGCTGCTCATTTTGTGGGTCAAAACAGAGCTGCACCAAAGCCTCCCACTTATAACCTCTGGATTTCAGCTTCTCCGCAGCCTGTCAGCAAATAAATACTTTTGTTGAACGAGTCGAGCCGTCAAAACCCTTTAGTTATCGTAGTTTTTCTTGGTTGACCCTATTATATCTCTAGCCCCAGTGCCCGCAATCGCAATTTTGTAGGTTCTCTTGTTTTTTGAATTATGTTTTTATATTTATAACTTATCTACATATGCTCTAATGCAGTTTGTTCTCTTTCCGCTAAGAACAAACTGCACCCTCTTCTCTTTTCATTTTCTCTTACATCGACCCATCCCGCCTAATCACCGAAACCACTGTCTTCCAGAGTAACTTAATGTCCATTCCTACATTCCACTCACTGATATACTCCGTATCCAGTTTTACAACTTCTTCGAAATCGGTGATCTCGCTTCTTCCACTAACCTGCCACATACCCGTAATGCCCGGTTTGATCGCAAGTCTCGCTCTGTGATGGAGTTCATATTTATTCCACTCATTCAGTGTCGGTGGACGGGTTCCTACGATGCTCATATCACCTTTCAGTACATTAAAGAACTGTGGGAATTCATCCAGGCTGGTGACGCGGATGAAGTTACCGATGCCGGTTTTCTTCGTTCCGTCCGGCAGGATTTCATTACCGATGACACGGGGATCAAAGTCCAGCTTGAACATCATGCCGTCGCTGACACGGTTCTGTTTCATCAGTTCGGCTTTCCGTTCTTCTGCATCCATATACATGCTGCGGAATTTGTACATTTTGAATTTCTTACCGTTTTTACCGACACGCTCCTGGGCAAAGAAGATCGGACCCGGGGACTTCAGGTAAATAGCAGGACCCACGAACAAAGTGATCAGCAAAGTCAGCAGACAACCAAACAGACCACCGGCGATATCGATTGCGCGTTTCATAAACAACTGTTTTGTGGATGCATAGTTGATACTGGTTGTCAGTACGGTATAGGGTCCGACTTTTTCCACCAGCTGTTTTTTTCCACCCATCGCCTCAGAGACTTTCGCCAGGTTCAGATGTACCGTCACACCCGCTTCCGTAAACTGTTCCATCAGAGCATACGGATAGGGAACATCGGTTGCCGGAATGACAAATACCTCGTCGATCCACTCCCGGCAGACATAAGCAGCTGCATTTTCTTCGTTGGCTACTACCGGAACGCCTGCGATTTTCGTACCGCAAAGATCATCATCGATAATTACCAGACCGGATAAAGCAAAGCGTTCATAGTTATTCTCCCGGATATTATGAACAACCTGCTCTGCCATATCTTTTGTCGTCACGACCAACAGAGAACGGTTTCCTTCACTCATCCTGCTTCGAAGAATTTTTTTCCAGATGATCCGGACGATGTAAGTGAGAATCGCATAGATCACACCGGTCAGATATAGTGCGGTTCTGGAGTACGCCTGACCTTCCTGCATCGTAAACAGATACAGCACCGAGAACAGTTCCACAAGGAGCACATGCTTTACCGTCGCTGCAAACTCCCTGAAATATCCCCGTTTCAAAACATTGGATAATGTCTCATAGAAAAACATCACGACGATATCCAACAGTTCCATAAAAATCGCCATGTTCCGATATAGTGGAACTATGTAGGGACTGCCGCTGTCATGACGGATCACATAGGCAAGCAGGAATGCGATCTGAAGACAGATCATATCCAGCAAAATGAAATCAAAGTGTTTTAACCAGCCCTTCGAGCCTTTTTTGTACATCTTTCTGTTTCCCCCTCAGAAAACGAGAACTTTACTTTTGTTCTCTCATTATTTTTTCTTCACTTATTTATCATACTATCCAAAAGTATAACACTGGGTTTGTGCATTTTCAATATAAATGCAATTTTTTTAACATGAATTACCATTTTTCGTCGTTTTACAAATATTCAGTTCTGTATCTGTTATTTTTTTGTACAAACTATAGAGAACCAAAAATGTGCCTTGCGTATCCTCGCGGAATGTTTTTTTCTTTACATGAAAGTAATTTCCTGTAAGTAAAATAAGCAATGACCTTTTCCGGTCATTGCCTGTTTTCTGTTACAATACTTTTGATAAGAACTCCTGAAGTCTCGGATTCTTCGGGTGTGCAAAGAATTCATCCGGTGTATTCTCTTCCTGGATCTTTCCTTCATCGATGAAAATTACTCTGGTGGCCACTTCTCTGGCGAATCCCATCTCATGGGTAACAACTACCATGGTCATTCCTGTCTGTGCCAGTTCTTTCATGATCTCCAGTACTTCTCCGACCATCTCCGGATCCAGCGCGGAAGTCGGCTCATCAAAGAGCATCACATCCGGATTCATCGCCATGGCACGTGCGATGGCGATACGCTGTTTCTGTCCACCGGAAAGGCTGTCCGGGTAAGCATCTGCTTTGTCCGGAAGACCCACACGGGCAAGGAGTTCTTCTGCTTTCTCAGAAGCTTCCTCTTCTTTCATCAATCCCAGTGTCACAGGAGCCAGCATGATATTCTCTTTTACTGTCTTATGTGGAAACAGATTGAACTGCTGAAATACCATACCGATTTTCTGACGGTGGCGGTTGATATCAACCTTCGGATCTGTAATATCCACACCTTCAAAAAGAATCTTTCCGCCGGTTGGAACTTCCAGAAGGTTCAGCGAACGAAGAAAGGTAGATTTTCCGGAACCGGATGGGCCGATGACTGCTACCACTTCACCCTGACAGATATCTGTGGTGATACCGTCCAGAACCTGGTTATCATCAAACTTCTTCTCCAGTCCCTGTACCTGCAATAAAACTTTTCCTTTATTTGCGGTCACTTTTTCTCAACCTCCTCTCCAGTTTACCCATAAAGTATGTCAGAATCGTTACCAGCACCCAGTAAAATACTGCAGCTGCGATCAACGGTACAAAGGCTTCGTATGTACGGCTCTGTACCAGTGTCGCTGCTTTCGTGATATCCGTCATACCGATGTAACCGATGATAGATGTCTCTTTCAGCAGCACGATCATCTCATTGATCAGTGCCGGCAGCACATTTTTAAATGCCTGGGGCATAATAATCAGCTTCATCGTCTGTCCGGAACTAAGTCCCAGACTCCGTCCGGCCTCCATCTGTCCTTTATCGATGGACATGATACCCGACCGCACGATCTCCGCCACATACGCACCGGAGTTAATACCAAATGCTACACCACCAACGATAACTTCATTCACCGCGATGGAAGCAAATATAACAAAGTTAAATATCAGCACCTGAACCATCGTAGGCGTACCACGGATAACACTCAGATACACCTTACAGATCGCATTCAGCACCTTCAGCTTCCCTGTCTGCTCATAAGTCGACCGGATAATCGCCACCGTAAACCCAAGCACCACACCAATACAAAGTGCCAGCACCGTAATCAGCAACGTATTCCGCAAACCCGTCAACCACCAACTGGAAGCCCCATTATCCACAAAATACCTGTGAACCCAATGACTTAAAGATCCCATATCGTTTCCCTTACACTCCTTTTACAAGGTCTTTTCGTATTTCTCTTACTCTATCTCTTATCTTACAGGGATTAACTCTCTCTTTTTAAACTAATATAAAAGCCATCCCCAATTGTCAGAAAATATATTTTCTTACCTCCCGCCTGCGAAGGTTCGCTTGATCTTTCCATACGCAGACCATCTGACACGGCCGGTCCTTAGGCAGCGTATTTTGCTGCCTTAGTACCGCTGCCAGTGTCAGCTGAGCGGGAGCGGGTCGGAGTATGGAAAGATCAAGCGAACCCCACCCGGGTAGCCAAATATTTATTTTCTAACAATCACAACCTGAGACGCATTCGCATAAGTATCCGTAAAATCAACACTCTCTTTTCTCTCATCTGTCACAGTCATACCAGCCGCACCAAATTCAGCCTTACCACTGGAAACTGCTGCCAGGATAGATTCGAATGCCATATCGTCAATCTTCAGATCATAACCCATCTTGTCGCAGATTGCTTTCGCCATATCTGCATCGATTCCTACGATATTATCTCCTTCTTTATACTCCCATGGCTCGAATTCTGCGTTGGTAGCCATGGTCAGAGTACCATTGGTATACTCGGTTCCTTCCGGAGTCTCGTACTGATAGCTTCCCTGGTCATCACCGATGTAGTTTGCCATGATCTTATCCAGAGTTCCATCCTCTTTCAGTTCCTTGATGGCCGCATTCATTTTCTCTGTCAGTTCTGTATTTCCTTTTTTCAGACAGATCGCATATTCTTCCGGTTCCCAGATATTTTCTACGATCTTCAGATCATCGTTGGCATCTACAAACTTCTGAGCCGGCAGAGAGTCGATCACAACCGCATCGATCTTACCGGTCTTCAGAGCCTGGATGGCATCCGCACCTTTGTTATAACGTTTCATCTGAGAATCACTTGCTACTGCATCGCTGGCATAGCTGTCTCCGGTAGTACCGGTCTGCACACCGATGGTCAGATCTTTCAGATCATCAACACTGGATACCTCTACCTGTTTTTTGCTGCCGCATCCGAACATGGATACTGCCATAATACCTGTCAGTGCAAATACAACTGCCTTTTTCATACTCTTATCCTCCTGTTATTCTTGTGTACTCACGAATCTGCATATAGTTTTCCGGCTGATTCATCCTTCTGCATATCTATACAGTGTGAGTGCATTTTTATACTAATTAAAATCTTCTTTATTATAACAGCTTTTTATTTTTTTGCAACCGGGAATTCCTGCCTGTAGGGTTCTTTTTCAGACACGTTCTAAGAAAATCTTTCTTTTATCAGCCGGTCACCGTTCCGGATCCGCTTTTCCCAGTCCGGGAAGTCTTCTTCCAGAATCTCCCGGAAAGCCCGGTATTCATCAAGAAGTCCCTGACCGTGGAGGACACGATAGGCTCCGGCATCACTTCCGAGAGCAAGTTTTGCTCCGAGCTGATACCCGCGGAGTAATGCTTTTTTCTGTCCTTCCCAGATATTTTTCACTACTTGTTCCGGAAACCGTCCGTCTCCGAGAAGATTTTTTACTGTTACTATCGTAGGTACCCAGACAGCATCGGAAGCTGCAAGTGCCTGAAGCGCATCTTCGTCGCAGAAGTTTCCATGTTCGATACTGTCCACACCTGCGAGAGCTGCTGCCCGGACTGCCTGACTGCCGTTTGTATGTGCCATGACGGGGAAACCTTCTTCATGGGCAATATGGATCAGTTCGCGGATCTCACTGTCGGCAAGCGAAGGTTCCGTCAGGCCTCCATGAGTAAAGTCCATGATGCCGGAGATCATAATTTTCACGAAGTGTCCACCCTGCCGGCGCAGATCACCGATCAATTCCCTGTACTCCTGCATGGTTTCGTAACCTCTTCCCACGATCGCTCCGTAGTGCCCCTTTTTGTGAATGGCAAAGATCGGTGTCCGGTAGGTGATCCCATAGGCAGGTGCCAGTTCCATCGTCCGTTTTGATGTTCCGTAGATATCCCCGCCTTCCCGCAGCCAGGTGATTCCGCGCTTCCGGTATTCCGCAAGATGCGCGTGGATCACCCGGTCGCAGACACCATTTTTCTGGTCGGCTACGGCTTTTTTATAGTCTGTGCCGTTCATGAAAATGTGCATGTGGGCTTCGCCGTATGGGAATTGGTTTATTGCTTTTCTCATCATCTTCTATTTCAATCTTTCACATATAAAACATTTCTGTATTTTTCTATTATCGTCTAATCTCTCCGATCATCGATCATATACAGCAACGCATTGCAGATGCACGCTGCGATATTGCTTCCGCCTTTTCTTCCCCGTGCCACGATATATGGGACATCCGCTTTCATGATCAGTTCTTTGGACTGTACCACGTTGACGAATCCTACCGGGACTCCGATGATGAGTGCCGGATTCAGTTTTCCCTCTTCGATCAGTTCGTAGAGACGTACCAGAGCAGTCGGAGCGTTACCGATTGCAAAGATCAGTGGTTTGTCCAGCTGTGCTGCCTTATCCATACTTGCAGTGGCTCTTGTGGTTCCGTTTGCCTTCGCTGTGGCTGCCACATCCTCATCGGACATGAAGCAGTAAACCTCTCCGCCGTAACGGGCGAGGGCACGTTTGTTGATGCCGGATCTGCCCATCTGGGTATCCGTAACGATACAGGCACCCTGGCGGATCGCATCCATGGCTTTTGCCACGACATTATCAGAAAAACACAGACTGTCCGCATATTCAAAGTCTGCACTTGTATGGATACAGCGTTTGATGATCAGTTCTTTGTCCGGATCCAGTTTCCGGTCGCCCAATTCTTCCGTGATGATCTCAAAGCTTCTGCGTTCAATATCTCTTGGTTTTACATTTTCCAGTTCTATTTTCATAACTTATACCCCTGCTTCCAGAATCTCATATATTGCCTTCATATCCAGATGTTCCCGCAACGCTGCTGCCAGAATATCGTACTGTGTCTCCTTGAATGTCTGAAAATCCACACCTTTCATCTCTGAGGTATCAATTCCCTTCTTTTTTCCCAGTGCCCGGATCACAGCCTCCGCAACACCTTCTTTGTCAAATACACCGTGAACATAGGTGCCATAGACCCGGGAAGTATACGCACCATCCTGTTTTTCCTCTGTGGTCTTTGCATGATCCCGGATCGTTGTCAGCGGGGATGCCCCTTCATGTAAAGTCGTCACACCCATATGAATCTCATACCCTTCCAGCTCCACGCCGGAAAGCTGGGAAAGTTCGCCCTCTACCTGTCCGAATATACCACTGACTCTGGTTCTGGTCTTTCCGTCTGCAAATACGGTATCCATCGGAAGCAGTCCCATCCCTTTCATGGTTCCGCCCGCTTCCACACCGTCCGGATCGGAAAGTGTTTCCCCTAACATCTGGTAGCCGCCGCAGACACCGAAGATCACTGTTCCTGCTGCTGCCAGTTTGAGGACTGCCGCCTCCATGCCGCTCTCCCGCATCCACTGCAGGTCTCCCATAGTATTTTTTGTTCCCGGGAGAATCACCATATCCGGATGCTTCAGTTCATGGATATGCTTTACATATCGAAGAGACACACCCGGAATATTTTCAAATGGATTAAAATCTGTAAAGTTGGAGATCCGTGGAACCCGGATCACCGCGATATCGATCTGTCCCACCTCCTGCTGACTGTCAAACCGCTCCGTCAGACTGTCTTCGTCTTCCACCTCGATCTGCAGGTACGGTGCCACGCCAACTACCGGGATGCCGCTTCGTTCTTCCAGCATCTCCACACCGGGATCAAGAATGGTTTTGTCCCCTCGGAATTTGTTGATGATCAGGCCCTTTACCATCTCTTTTTCCTCGTCTTCCAGAAGCATCACCGTACCGATCAGCTGGGCAAATACGCCGCCGCGGTCGATATCTCCGACCAGAAGCACCGGTGCTTTTGCAAGCTTGGCCATACCCATATTGACGATATCATCCTGCTTTAAGTTAATCTCTGCCGGACTTCCCGCGCCTTCAATGACAATGATATCATTTTCTGCTGCCAGCGTATCATAGGCCTTCATAATATCCGGGATCAATTTCTTTTTGTATGCGAAATAATCCCGTGCACTCATATTTCCAAGGACTTCACCGTTTACGATCACCTGGCTGCCCACATCATTGGTGGGCTTTAACAGGATCGGATTCATCAGAACAGACGGTCTGATGCCTGCCGCTTCCGCCTGCATCACCTGTGCCCGTCCCATCTCCAATCCTTCTTCTGTGATAAAGGAATTCAGTGCCATATTCTGTGATTTAAACGGTGCCACCCGATAGCCATCCTGTTTAAAGATCCGGCACAGTCCGGCTGCCAGCAGGCTCTTTCCTGCGTTGGACATGGTTCCCTGTATCATAATTGCTTTTGCCATGATTTATCTCCTCACTTTCCGAATCTTTTCTAACAATTGTTCGTTTTCTGTATGCAGCTTTACTGCGATCCGGTAACAGCCTTTCCAGAGTCCGGGATAATTGCTGCAGTCCCGGATCATCACACCTTCCTGCAGAAGTTTTTCATACAGATCAGGCTCTCCCTCAAAAAACAGATAATTTGCCTGGGAGTCCAGCACCGGATATCCCATTTTCATCAGTCCCTCCCGCAGGAATTGCCGTTCCTGAAAGATCAGTGTTCTCGCCTTCTCCACATAAGCTGTTTCCCTCAGCGCCGCAGTTCCGGCTTCCTGCGCCGGTGTGGATACATTCCACGGCTGCAGCTGAGCTTCGATCTGTGTCATCAGTGTTTCGCCGGACGTAATTCCATAGCCCAGTCGTAATCCTGCCATCGCATATCGTTTGGTAAATGCTTTCAGAAGAAACAGATACTTCTTTCCTTTCAGTTCACCTTTTAAGGTATGTACTTCCGGTTCCGGAACAAAATCAAGAAAACATTCATCCACCACCAGATAAATCTGTCGTTTTTCGCAGAGGGTTACAATCTTTTGAAGAAGTTTCGGATCCATCAGAATACCGGTCGGGTTGTTTGGGTTACACAGAAAAACCATTTGCAGATTTTCTTTTTGCAGTCTGTCCAGAATCCTTTCCTGCAAAGCAAATCCATCTTCTTTTTTCAGGATCTCTCTGTTCACCTCACATCCCACAGCTTCCAGTGCCTGGGCATATTCTGCAAAGGTAGGTGCCAGTACCAGCGCTCTTTTCGGCTTTACCGCCTGCACCAGTGCAAAGATCAGTTCTGCCGCCCCGTTTCCACAGATCAGCCATTCCACCGGAACCTGTTCATATTCCGCCAGCGCCTGCTTCAGCTTTTCCTGACAGGCATCAGGATAATGGCAGACCCGTTCCATGCTGTCTTTTGCCGCCCGGATGACCCCGGGCGGTGTTCCAAGCGGATTGATATTCGCTGAATAATCCAGCACATCCGGGTGACGGTAGATATCTCCGCCATGTATGTATTCTTTCATGAGTCCGTTGTTTCTCCTTTTTGTATCTGTTTTTTCTTTTATTGGTACATTGTAACTATTCAGTAGGTAGCATTCCGCGAGGTGTTTTGGCATGTTTATGTCAAAATGCCATCACCGAAGGTGATTAGAAATGCTTTTTGACTCGTAACTGTGAGGGTACTGAACAGTTACGGTATATTTATATACACACGCAGACCAGAACACGTACCAGTCCAAATACCACAAGTGACAGTACCGTTCCTGCATACATCAGTTTGTGAGATCTTATGATATCCTCAATCTCTACTTTCCGGATCGGATCGCCGATATATGGTTTTTTATGCAGTTCTCCAAAATACCAGGCATCTCCTGCCAGCCGGATATCCAGTGCACCGGCCATCACAGCTTCTGTCTGCGCAGAGTTCGGGCTGGCGTGTTTTCTGCGGTCGCGAAGATAGATTTTCTTTGCATTTTTTCCATCCATACCGATCAGCCAGGCTCCTGCGATCATCAGCCAGGCGGAAAGTCTTGCCGGAATATAATTCAACACATCATCCAGTTTTGCCGCCGCTGTTCCAAAATATCGGTATCTGTCGTTCACATAACCCACCATGGAGTCCATGGTATTCACACTTTTATAGGCAAAGCCCAGCACTGCGCCGCCGATCATCATGTAAAACAGCGGGGCAATGATACCGTCGGAAGTATTCTCTGCAACGGTTTCAACTGCTGCTTTGGTTACGCCTTCTTCGGTCAGATTCTGCGTGTCACGTCCCACGATCATCGATACAGCGTAACGGCTTTTTTCAATATCTCCGGTCTGCAACGCATCGTAGACTTTTTTACTCTCGTCACGAAGGGATCTTGCCGCCAGCAACTGGTAGCACATAAAGCTCTCCAGCGCCACCCCCAGCCAGGTGCGGAATCCATATGCCAGATGCAGGATCAGCCACGGGACAAAAGACGAAGCCGCCACGATTCCCACCACCAGCAATCCTCCGGCGATCCGTTCTCCTGTTTTTGTTTTCGGAAATATCTTCCGCAGGATCTTCTCTAAAAATGTAATCCCATGCCCGATGATACGCACCGGATGATACAGCCATCTGGGATCCCCAAAACACAGATCCATAAGGAATCCCAGTACTACTGCAAGTAATGTCCACTTCATCTTTTCTTCCTCTTTCTGTAGCCATCTGCTTTTTTGCAGTTACGCCTTTTCTATTTCTGTTCTTATTATCTACACTACTGTTGTTTTGTCATTTGTATCGGATTTAACACACGCAGCACCGGCTGCTGTCCTGATGCCTCGCTCCACGCGGCCGGATCTGCTTCTGCTTCATATCCTTCTCCGTTGCCCACATGCCATTCATAAAAGGCTTTTTTTCTATCTGCGAATCGTTCCAACACTGCCATGATAATGCCACCATGGACGACAAAAGCAGCGGATTCTGTTCCATCTTCCGCGCAGAGCTTCAATCCTTCCAGGAATCCCTGACAGGCCCTGTCCCGGAATTCCTGTGGATCTTCCCCTCCCGGGAAGGGCAGGGTTGCATTGCTGTCCACCCACGCCTGATACTCGGCATCACCGGTCATTTCCTTCCAGTTTTTGTTTTCGAATCTTCCGAAATCACATTCTCTCAGGTTCTGAATCACCTGCTGCTCCTGGCCCGGATAGATACAGGCCGCTGTCTGACGGCAGCGAAGCAGGGGACTTACAAAAAGTCTTTCTGCTTTCGGATAGTTCTGTTTTTTCAGCTGTTCCTGATCCTCTTCCAGAACCGGTTCATCGGTGATCCCGATATAGCGATTCAGCTGATTCCCGGGTGTTTTCCCATGCCGGATCAGATATATTCTCATCTGTTTTCTCCTTTTCTCACTTGAGCTGTGTTCCGATCCCACAGCAGACGCGCACTACCTGAGCTGCATGTGCCGCAAGTTTTGTACATACCCGACCGCATGCTTCTCTCCATTCCCGGTCTTTCGCGTCCATCGGGACGATTCCATAGCCTACTTCATCCGTTACAATGATCAGATCAGGATTTTCTTTCCATATTATTTCTGCAAGATCCCGGACTGATCCTCCTTCGTCCAGTTCTCTGCGGATAAAGGAGTGGAAATGATGGACTGCTTTTGCTGTTTTCAGATCTTCTATCGTGCAGGTCTGACCGTCTTTCCAGTCGGGATCGGTCAGGTTGTATGTTTTTGATGCGTAAGATTGTTTGCCCTGGTAAGCACCACCGATTATTAATATCATTGTTGGTTCTCCTTTTTTAAAGATAAGTTTGTTGGGTAGATTGTGATGGATTCGGTCGATTGCTCATCGCCTCGCGGCCGCGGGTCTGCGCTCGGTCTGAGCCTGTAGTCTCAGACTCGTGCTCGACAAGCGCTGGCTGCGAGGCGATGAGCAATCGACTGAATCCCTTCAAGAGTACTGGCTAGAGCGTGTCTGAAAAAGGCTTTTCGTGAGCTGCGAGTCTCAGTTTGTGGGAGATTTTATCCGAATGAGGGCGGCGTAGCGGGCTACGGCAACCGAATGAGGGTAAAATATACCGCAAAGTGGGGCTTGCAGATTGCGGAAATGATTTTTCAGACACGCTCCAGGACTTATTGCTATACTTATTTATCTATTTTACATCCCAATGAGCAACTATATCTATCTATTCCTTCATTTTTTTAAGGGATATCCAGTGACCCTCTCCATACCAGCCACCTCAGTCTCCCCCAAAACTTTGCCTGGATTTTCCCTGCGTCCCCTCTGCGATACCGCAGTGCTTGTCGAGCACGTGTTTGAGACTACAGGCTCAAACCGAGCGCAGACCCACGCGGTGTCGCAGAGGGGACGCAGGGAAAATCTTACACAGCATAGTTATTCAATCTCATCTTTTAAAGCCAAAGCGCACCAAGCACTGCCCCGCAAGCCATAAACACCTCACACAGCGACAAAAAGCACCCCGCCAGATCCCCGGTCGTTCCTCCGAAATACTTCATCGCATTCCGATAATAAAGGGCATAAACCAGAATCGCTATTCCATAAACCAGAAGACCCAGTTTCCAGTCCACCAGCAGCATTCCGGCCAGCAGTATCAGCAGATACACACACATCGTGGCTTTTACCTGCCGATCCTTCGCCCCGCGTGCCATAGCAGAAACCGATCCGGTCTTTTTTGCCTTCGGAAATGTCACGATCGCCAGCCCACTTAATGTCCGAGACAGACAAAATGTAAAGGGGATCATCGCCAGGGCACGGGCACTGATCTGGCTGTATACACCATAATAAAACATAAAGTAAACCGCACAGGTAATCACCGCAAATGCTCCGGAATTAGAATCCTTCAGGATCTCCAGCCGGCGCTCACGTTCCTGCCATGAACTCATCGCATCTGCCGTATCCAACAATCCGTCCAGGTGGATCCCTCCGGTAAGAAACCATGGGATCAATGTCAGGATCACGATATAAAAGGCTGAGGAAAGCCCAAGATACATTCCAAACGTCCCCCACAGCCAGGTTACTCCGCCGATGGCAACACCGATCCATGGGAAAAAGCACATGGCATATGCCATATTTTCTTCATTCCATTCACACTGGGGCATCGGGATCTTCGAATACATGGAAAATGCAATCAGAAAACTATGATAAAATTTCTTCATTTTTTCTCTCCTCGCCTGTCTTTTTATGAAAAATCGGAATTCCGTAGACAACCTCTGTGACTGTATCTGCGATCTGCGCCATCTGACAGTTGATCGCACCAAGTTTTTCCAGATATTTTTCTGTCTCCGGATCGTAGGTGATGCCGTCGGAAAAGACCTCGTTCGTCACTACCACCAGATTTCCTGCCTGCTCCAGCAGATGATGGATTCCATTCAGGATCGCCTTCACAGTATTGTCCCCGGCTCCGCCTTCCTGATAGATCTCATTTGCCGTCAGATTCGACATGCACTCCAGCAGTACATCTGCCCCCTGCGGTATCGTAAGATGCTCCAGATCCGTATAACGCTCAATCGTCGTAAACTTTTTCTCTGCCCGCATGGTGCGATGTCTCGCGATCCTCCGGTGGCTTTCTTCATCAAACGGGTACATCGTCGCAATATAGATTCTTTTATTTCCCTGACAATCCAGGATACACTGTTCCGCAAATGCAGATTTTCCGCTGCCGCTTCCTCCTGTTACTACATGAAACATCTCTGATTTCCTTCACTTTCTCTTCTTACACCAGTGGCACATAATTTTCCATCTGATTATCGGAAAACGTGCACATGCCTCCATATACCGCCAGCGCCATATCAAGGATCGGATAAATCGTTACCGCTCCGGTTCCCTCACCCAGACACATATCACAGTCTAAAAATACCGGAATATCCAGTGCCTCCAGGATCATCATCGTCGCCGGTTCCTTTGATTTGTGTGATGTGATTACATAATCTTTCACTGCCGGACAGATCCGGATCGCACACAATGCGGCTACACAGGAGATGAATCCATCGGCAACCACCGGGATCCGACAGGCTGCTCCGCCTAAGAATACCCCTGCCATACCGGCGATATCGAGTCCGCCTACTTTCGCGAGCACATCGATCGGATCTTCTTTCTTCGGTTTATGCAAAGCAATCGCATCTCTGATCACAGAAATCTTCTTTTTCAGTCCTGTACCGGAAAGCCCTGCACCGCGTCCGGTTACCTTTGCCGGATCCTGTTCCAATAAAACGGCAGTCACTGCGCTGCTGGTCGTTGTATTGCCGATTCCCATCTCACCGGTTGCTATGATTCCATACCCTTTTTCTTTGAGTTCTTCCACCATATGGATGCCGACTTCGAGTGCCTGAACAGCCTGTTCTCTTGTCATGGCAGGCTCTTTCGCCATATTTTTTGTTCCGTACATCACTTTATGCTGAAGAATCGTGCTGTCCGTGGCAATCCCGATGTCCACCGGGAAGATATCTGCACCTGCTTTTTTACAGAGGATACTTGCTGTAGCCTTTTCTTTCAGAAAATTTTCGGCTACTATTTTGGTCACTTCCTGCCCGCTCTGTGTCACACCTTCTTCCACTACACCGTTATCGGCGCACATGACCACCAGAGCTTTTTTCTTCAGGTCCACTCTGGCATTCCCTGTCATACCGGCGATACGAACGACCGTATCCTGCAGCCGTCCCAGACTGTGCAGCGGCATGGCAATATTGTTCCAGTGTGCCAGGGCCGCTTCCATGGCTGTCTCATCTGCCGGATGTATCTTCTCCAGCGTTTCCTCTAACGTCATACTTATGCCTTCCTTTCCTCACAGGTGCGTAAGAACTGTTCCGGCACCTGCAGATTGCTGTAATAATACATATGCGGAAATCCGCTCATTCCCTGTCTGTCACTGTGTATACAGTTCCATGACCGACTGCTCAGTGGTTTTCTGGCCGTATAGCTTTCCCCGCAGTTATCCGAATCAAAATAATGAAATTCATGGGCCCGGATTCCTCCCACATTCTTCCCGAAACACGTTCCGTCTTCCAGGGTAATATAACCGAATCTGGTAAGCCGGGGCGTACGCCAGGATTTGCCGGGAATAACACCGGCCATTGGCCAGCTGTGTCCTTCCATGTCCTCCATCTCCTGATGCAGATACATAAAACCACCGCATTCTGCCATATAGGGAATACCTGCCTGTACCGCTTCACGGACAGAAGTAAGCATTTTTTTATTCTCACTCAGTGCTTTTGCATACAGTTCCGGATATCCGCCATGAAAAAGCATTCCGTCTATATTTTCCGGGAGTTTTTCATCATGAATGGGAGAAAAGGGAATCAGCTGCGCTCCCATTTCCTCCAGAAGCTCCAGATTGTCCTGATAGAAAAAGCAGAACGCTTCATCCTTCGCCAGAGCGATCCTTACGGTTCTTTTTGTATGATAACCGGTCAGTGGTTCCTGAACAGGAAGTTCCTCTGCACCTTCTGCCAGTTCCAGAAGTCCGTCAATGTCCACGGATCTTTCCAGGATCTCTGCCAGTTTCATCAGTTTATCATGCAGATCTGCGATTTCTTCCGGCATCACCAGACCCAGATGACGGCTTTCCAGCACGCAGTCCTTCACCACCGGAACATACCCGTACACTTTCACCGGCAGGGTTTCTTCGATGATCTGCTTTAACCGCGGATACATCATTGGGGATATCTGATTCAGAATCACACCACGGATCTGACTGTCTTCTCTGTATTCCACAAAGCCCTTGACAAAAGCTGCCGCAGACAGACTCATTCCCTTTGCATTTACAATAAGCACCGCGGGGGTTTTTGTGATTCTTGCCACATCATAGGCACTGGCTTTCGGAGAGATCCCCGCAAGTCCGTCATAGTAACCCATCACGCCTTCAATCACAGAAATCTCACAGTCTCTTGCATTTTTCTCCAGAAGATACCGCAAGGTATCTTCCTTCGCAAAAAAGCTGTCCAGGTTCCTGCTTTTTGTTCCGATCACACGGCTGTGAAACATCGGGTCAATATAATCCGGTCCACATTTGAAAGAAGCAACCTGCAGGTTTCTGTTTTTTAATGCCTGCAGCAGTCCGCAGGTGAGCAGTGTCTTTCCGCTTCCGCTCGCGGCTGCCCCGAGAAGGATTCGCGGCACTTTGCGTTTGTTATTCATTTGTTTCTTCCTTTCCCCGGCAGGAGATTACGTAGACCGGATTCTGTCCCATCATCAGATGATAAGATCCCGCTTTTTTGCCTTTTGCTACCTGCACCTGTGCGATATCCACCTGCTCAAATGGCAGAACATTCAGACAGTTCATGGCCTCTCCTACGGATTCGAGAGCGATGCAGTTGATCACCACACGGATCCTGGGATTCTTTGAAAGCAGCAGTTTAAGGATGTCTTTCATGTTACCGGAGGAGCCTCCGATAAAAGCATGGGTCGGTACCGGCAGATCCACGCAGGCTTCCGGTGCCAGTCCTTCGACAATCTCAAGATTATCTGCTGCGAACTTTTCTTTGTTTTTATATAACAGTTCCACAGCCTCCGGTTTTTTCTCGATCGCATATACCCGGCCTTCTACCGCCTGCATAGCCATCTCTACGGATACAGAACCGGTTCCTGCTCCCACATCGTAAACAATCGAATTCCGTGTCAGCTGTAATTTTGACAGGGAGATGCCTCGCACTTCCTCTTTCGTCATTGGCACTTTTCCCCGGATAAATGCTTCATCCGGGATCCCGTGTGTCACGATGGCTTCTTTTCCCTCTCTGGTAAATAACACGACACTGAGACTGTCCGTCTCAAGTTCTGTCAGCTGCCAGGCATATCCCCGGGTGATCTTTTCTTCCGGGTAAGAAAGCCGTTCGCCCACCTCTACCCGTACATCACCCATGCCGTAGCGCTGCAGCTTCTGACACAATTTTGCGATGCCGTCTGTCGTTCCCACAATAGCAAAAATCTTTCCGTATATACGCAGAAGTCCGGGCAGATTGCACTCTCTTCCATGAAGGCTGACCGGATGAACATCTTCCCACGGTGTTTCCAGTTTTGCGCAGAAATAAATCATAGAAGATATGCCACAGTACACTTTTTTCTGTACCATCGGCAGTTCCCGGTGTAATGTCTCCAGGAGTTTTTTGGCTCCGCTGTAGAATCCGACGTCCCCTGAGAGGGCAATCGCCACGTTTCTGTGCTCCGGATGAGCTGCAATATAGGCACAGATTTCTTCCGGTTTGTATCCGGTCCAGACTTCCTGGCCCGGTTTCCGGATATGTTCCACCATCCGTGCTGCTCCGATCAGAAGATCCGCACACTCCAGTGCCTGTTTTCCTTCCTGTGTCAGAGTATCTGCAGTTCCCATACCGATTCCCACAAGAGAAACCTTTTGCCCCCGAAGGATATCCTCAGTTTCTTCTTCTTCGGTTACCGCTTCTGTATTTTGCGTTGCTGCTTCCTGCATGACAGGTTCCTGCGCAACCTTTTCCTGCCCGCTGCCGGGATTCTCTATATTTTCTGTATCAGTATTGACAATTTCAATTTTTGCATCATTTGCAACATTTTCTTTCGGGAGAAACCGGCGATTCAGATACTCGATACATTTCTCCAGTTCCATGCCCTGTTCTTCCTTCGGTCGTCCGATGACAATCATCCGGCAGCCGGTTTCTTTTGCCGCCTGATATTTTTCCAGGAATCCTCCGGCTCTTCCCGATTCTTTACTTACCATCCATGCGATATCAAACTGATGGATCAGTGCGATATTCATTTCCCGGGAAAAAGGTCCCTGCATGCACAGCAGATGTTTCCCTTCGATGCCAAGTTTTGCGCAGGAAGCGACAACTTCCACCAGAGAAAGCACTCTGGCATAGATTCTTTCCTGATAATCGGTCAGTGCCGTATAGGCAGACAGTTCTTTGCTCCCGGTGGTAACCAGAATATTTCCACTGGTTTTTTCCAGATATTCCACCGCTTCCCGGATGCTTTTTACATATGTAATGGTTTCTTCTTCTTCAAGACGCCGGCTTTCCTGACGCACCACCCGCAGATAGGCAGTTCCGGTACGTTCGCAGGCGGTCTCAATATTTTCCGTCACTACCTGGGCATACGGATGAGTCGCATCGATGACCAGCCCGTTCTCCATCTGTAACATCCTCTCTTCCATCTGCTTTTCATCCAGACGTTCGTGGGATAATTCCAGATATTCACCCTGCGGCAACAGACTTTCTCCGTATTCCGTAGCGACACATACCATGGACGGTATTTTATTTTCATTCAAATATTCGGCCACGGTGCGTCCTTCCACCGTACCGCCGAACAGCAGAACTTTATACATTTCGATATCCCCTCGGTGTTACCATCTTACCGTTAATCTCTTTGGTCTGTGAATTGCCCACCCATACGGTCGTAAACATGTCTACCTTCGTATCCCGCAGGGTTTTCAGATCCATCACTTCATAATATTCCCCGTCTCTTCCGATGTAGCTTACGATACCGCATACAGTCTCCGGGCTCTTGTACTGCATCATCAGATCGCAGGCTTTCTGCAGATAATCGCTTCGCTTCCTGCTGGACGGGTTATACAGACACACAACAAAATCAGCCTCTGCAGCTGCCAGCAGACGTGCTTCAATCTTCTCCCACGGTGTCAGCAGATCACTCAGACTGATCAGACAGAAATCGTGGATCAGTGGAGCACCCAGTACTGCCGCACCGCCGGTCGCTGCTGTTACACCGGGAATAATCTCCAGTTCTACTTCCGGATAGTTGACACCGACCTCATACATCAGTCCGGACATACCGTACACACCGGCATCTCCGCTGCAGATCATGGAAACTACTTTTCCCTTTTTTGCTTCTTCAAAAGCCATCACACAACGATCCACCTCTTTTTTCATGGGAGTGGTCAGGAATTCTTTCCCCGGAAAATGTTCTTTTACCAGATCTACATATACTGTATAGCCGATAATTACCTCACTTTTTTCCATTGCATGAATTGCCTTCAGTGTCATCTGTTCGTATTCTCCCGGTCCGATACCGATTACATATAATTTATTCAAAGCTCACACTCCATTTCTTTATTGTACACGCAGCGGTCACTCCCTCTGCGGCCTGTTTTCTCATGATAAATGTTCCGCCATCGCAGGCAAGGCTGGCACTTCGTTCGCATACATTGTCCACACCGGTGATCTTGCTGACAAATGCAGATGGCGTAAAGGTACCTTTTGCTTTTTCAAGTTCTTCTCCACGATAAGTCACAAAAGGAAGGTGATATTTTTCACAGAACGCCAGCAGTCCCGGCTCTTCTTTTTTCAGATCGATGCTGGCTGCCAGGATAATCTGTTCTGCAGCTATTCCATGTTCTGACAGATACTTCTGAATCTGTGTTTCGATCTTTTCTTCCGGTGTGTTTTTCCTGCAGCCCACCCCGAGATACACATTTTTCGGATACAGATGAAGCATCCGAGTCTGCTCTGTTCCCAGGGCTTCTTCCTGTTCTCTGTCACTTTGCGGGATTGCAAACCATAAAGTTCCCTGTTTCCCATCCGGGCTTTCCGTCTTCCGGAATCGCAACTTTTCCGGAATGGTCTGTTCTTTCGGAAAGACGAATCCTTCTCCGGCTCCCCAGGCAATAGTTTTTCCCCGGATCAGCAACGCCGCCATCTCTTTTGCCAGCTCCATATCAGAAATCACCAGATTGTTTTTCCGGGCGAAGACATCCACCGCAAAAGTGTGGTTTACGTCTGTCCCTGTGGTGATCACGGGTTGCGCTCCGATGCTTTCTGCAGCGAATTCCGTCAGTTCGTTTGCTCCGCCGAGATGACCGGAGAGAAGAGAGATCGCATAGCTGCCCTGTTCATCGATCACCACAACCGCCGGGTCTGTTTTCTTACTTACCACGAAAGGAGCGATGGTTCTCACAGCGATCCCGGTGGCACTGAAAAAGATGATTCCGTCCAGTCGGGGGATCCATTCTTCTGCCCATTCTCTCAGGGTTCCTTTCACTTTCCGAAAAGGATGTTTTTCAGGAAGCTCTACATATTTACTTTTCACAAAGCCATACACCTCCTGATTCTGCTTTTGCAGATCTCTCAGAAGTTTTTCTCCAAGGACACAGCCATGTTCTGTGAATGCGATGATTCCTGTCTTTTTCATCTTATTTTGTTGCTTCCCGAAACTCTGTGGTGAATGCCGGATTATATAGTTCTGACCGGTCATAGTGGCTGTGAGCCACCACATCACCGATGATCATCAGTGCGGTCTTTGTAATATTGTTTTCTTTTGCTGTCTGTGCCAGCGTTCCTACTGTACAGACGAATGTTTTCTGATCTTCCCAGGTCGCTTTGTATACAATTGCTGCCGGCGTATCGGCGGTGTAACCACCCTCGATCAGTCTTCTGCTCAGTTCTTCTAACATGCCTGTACTTAAAAAGACAACCATCGTTGCCTGATGGGCCGCAAAGGACTGGATGCTCTCTTTTTCCGGTACCGGAGTTCTTCCTTCCATTCGGGTTATGATCACGCTCTGTGATACATCCGGCAGTGTGTATTCCAGGTTCAGCGCGGATGCCGCACCACAGAAGCTGCTGACACCCGGGCAATAATCAAATGCAATATTTTTTTCTTCCAGAACATCCATCTGTTCCCGGATCGCACCATACAAAGACGGATCTCCGGTATGGAGACGTACCGTTGTCAGCCCCTTTTCTTCCGCTGCAAAGATCACATCCAGAACTTCTTCCAGTGTCATCTTCGCACTGTTGTAGATCTCACAGTTTTCTTTCGTGTATTCAAGAAGCTGTGGATTGACCAGTGAGCCTGCATAGATCACTACGTCTGCTTCTTCCAGAAATCTTTTTCCTCTCAGTGTGATCAGATCCGGTGCACCGGAACCTGCTCCTACGAAATGTACCATATGTTTTCTCCTCTCTTGTCCCTGGTGTCAGGCACTCTTACTTTTTTCTTATTTTTTTCTTACTTTTTATCTTTTACGACCAGAAGGGTATAATATCCTGCTTCTTCCGGTATCTCTTTGGACGATGCATAGATTTTTTCCTCCGGCATGCCGCAGTTTTCGATCATTACGGCATTCTGTCCGCTTCTTAAAATGCTGTCTCTTACTTTTTTCAGGCGTTTGCCGCTTTTCATCAGCACTTTGGTTCCAGGCAGTTTTAAAAGATCATCCATTTCTTCTGCTTTATAGGTCGCCGGAATCACATGGAGCGGTTCTGCCATCTCCGCCAGACCCATATTAAGACGGGCCGCCACTGCACAGAAAGAAGTGATCCCGCTCACGATTTCAGCCTGATAACCGTGTTCCAGGATACGTTTATGTACATACAGATAAGTGGAATATATAGTAGGATCTCCCAGTGTCAGAAACACCACATTTTTTCCCTGTTTCAGATAAGATTCCACTGCATCTGCAGCCTTATTATGATTGTCCTCCAGTACTGCCCTGTCTTTTGTCATCGGCATAGCCACCGGAATCAGTTCTTTTTCATCCAGTTTTGGATATGCTCCTTTTACGATCTGATAAGCGACACTGGCTTTTATATCGTTGCCCGGTACTGCGATCACAGGATTCTCGCGGATCAGACGAAGGGCTTTCAGTGTCAGCAGTTCCGGATCTCCCGGTCCCACTCCAAGTCCATATAATATTCCACTCATAGTTTTTTCTCCTCGTTTTTCTGTTGATTTGGTTTCTGTTCTTTATCTGCACATTGATCGTGTGCTTTTTTTTCTGCCTGCTTCATGATTTTTCGGGCGAGTTCCGGAACCTTCGAGGTTTCTGCCAGCTTTCCATATACATTGGAAAATAAGATAGTTCCCACTTCCAGCTGTTCGCCTGCCCTTTTATTCAGATAGAATTCTACCCGGTCACTGATTTCTTTCATCGTAGCTTCCAGATAACCCTTTCGTTTTAAAATCTCCACACTCTGCTCCGTGGTGATCGTATCAAGAATCTCTTTTGCTGTCTCCAGATCTGCGCCGGCGCGGATCGCATTCGCTGCCATCAGTTCGCTTCGACTGTCTGCCTGGCGGGAATGGGTATTCATGATTCCGCCGGCTACTTTCACAAATTTGCCGATATGGGAGATAAACAAGATACCCTTTACTCCCAGCTCTCTTGCCATATCCAGGGTCTCCCCCACATAATTGCTACATTTCATCGAATAGGTAAGATCCAGTCTTGTCTGTTCTTTTGAAAAAGCCTGACCGTAATTTCCCGGTGTAATCACCAGATAAGACCCGCCGCCTTCCACCAGCATCTTCATCTCCAGCCGCAGGCTGGCTACCAGTGCTGTCTCACTCATCGGGATCACGATGCCACTTGTTCCAAGAACAGAGATTCCGCCTTCGATACCCAGGCGTGGATTAAACGTCTTTTTTGCAAGCTCCACTCCTGCCGGAATCTCAATCTGCACATCCAGACCTCCGGTGTAGTGATATTCTTTACAGACCTGCTCTACATTTTCAAGGATCATCTGCCTTGGAACCTTGTTGATCGCCGCCTCGCCAACTGCCTGCCACAGACCCGGTCTGGTCACTCTTCCTACGCCGATCCCTCCGTCCAGAGTAATCTGTGGTGCATCCCTGCGGGAAACGTTTGCATATACATAGATTCCCGTCGTTACATCCGGATCATCACCGCCATCCTTCTGCACGGCACAGCGCACCCTTCCCTCATCCATGGAAATCTCCTCGATCAGCAGATGCAGTAAAATTCCTTTTGGTGTCTGTAAAGCCACCTCTTCCACTTTTTCTCCGGTCAGCAGCATCCGCGTTGCCGCCTGCGCCGCAGCTGCCGCACAGGAACCGGTTGTATAACCGTAACGAAGTTTTCTGTTTCTTTCATCTACCGCATAATATCCTTCCAGACCGGTGCGGTGTGTTTTTTTATCCATATTATTTTTTCCAATCACAGTTTACTTATTGCTTTGTCTTGTTGCCTGCATACATGAGCAAAGAATGTGTCTTGGCACATTCTCGCGGAGCGTTTTTACTTTGCAGGAAAGCAGTTTCCTGTAAGTAAAAAACCGTTGTCAAAAAGACAACGGTTTTCCTGCTCATTTCTATTCTGTAATCCTTCGGTTGCCGCAAATGTTTACAGTCCTCACCATACAGAGAGTACTCCGACTTTAACGGTAACGGACTTGTACAGGAATTTCACCTGTTTTCCTGCAACTGTATGTGATAAATTTTTCACGACAATATTATAAACTCTTTCCTGTATGCTGTCAATGATGGATAGTATCAGGATTTTTTGATCCAGGTGCTGTAGAACGTCGTATTTTTATAGGTAAATGCATGTGTTTTTTCCGGATCCAGATTCGCATTCTCAAATGCTTTTGGTGTCATAAATCCCAGATATTCCAGCATAGTATGACCTTCCGGAACCTTCAGTTCTTCCAGTATACCTTTCACTTCATCGCTCAGCTCATCGGTCTTGCTATTATCGTAAGCATCACAGATTGCTCTGGCGTTCGCAACAGCTTTTTTTGCATTTTCCATCGCTGTACCGCCTTTGCCGCTCACGATGAGATTCAGACTTTTTGTCAGTGCTCCGTCTCTTGCCACTTCAAACTGTGTTGCCTGATAAATCATATTTTTCGCTTCTGATGGATATGGAGCCAAGCTGGTCTTATTGGTCCGCATACGGTTTAACATAACCATCGCGACACCTGTCATACCGGTAAGTCCCTGGTTTGCCGACTCTGCATAGACAGCAGCCGCAAGGAACTCATCCTCTGTTACATCCACGCCCACCTGAGGATCGGAAAGATATGTTTTCTTTTCCACATTGTATTTTCTTCCATTCGCATCAGTCACCTGAAGATAACGGTTTTCCCGGTTCGTGCATAGTCCGTTGGCATCAAATGTATAGACATAACTTCCGAGGCTGTAATCTTTACCGGCTACCATTCTGCCGTATTTATCAATGTAATAACCACCGATCCCGGCTGTTCCCACCCAGTAATTATAGGCTTTCTCACCTACTTTTTCTGCACCGTTCTTTGCGGTCGGTTTCAGATAATACCAGGTGCTTCCCTGCTTCAGCCAGCCGGTTACCATATAACCATTCTCGTCTAAGTAGTATTCTTTTCCGTCTACAGTCTTCCAGCATTTCTTTGCATAGGTGCCATCTTCCTGTACCAGCATCCAGCGGTCTCCGTTCAGTACCCAGTAAGCCTGAGCCTTTGTTTTTGACTGATCCCATACACCATTGGCATCCACATAGCTGTTTCCGATCCAGGTGTCTGTCTCCATGGCTCCGCTTCCATTCATGTAATACCAGGTGCTTCCCAGCTGTAACCAGCCGGTTACCATAGCTCCATTACCCGGATTCAGATAGTACCAGTTGTTTCCAAGCTTCAGCCAGCCGGTTGCCATCCAGCCGGCTCCATCAAAATAATACCAGCTTCCGTTGATCATTTCCCAGTTATTTCTGGTATAGCTTCCGTCTGCATGACGATACCACCAGCGGCTTCCGCTCTGTACCCAGCCGGCCTGTGCTTTTACTTTCCCCGGGATCCAGGCTCCGCTTCCGTCTACATAATTGTTTCCGATCCAGGTATCTGCCAGCATCGTTCCACTTTCATTCAGATAATACCAGGTACTTCCCAGCTGGATCCAGCCCGTTGCCATCGCTCCGCTTCCTGTCAGATAATACCAGCCACTCGGGCGTTTTAACCAGCCGGTTACCATCCAGCCGGCTCCGTCAAAGTAATACCAGGCTCCATTGATCACTTCCCATCCATTGGTGGTATAGCTTCCGTCTGCATGACGGTACCACCAGCGGTTTCCATTCCGGATCCACTGATTGACAGCCACTACAGCCCGTGGCTGTACCTGTGCCTGAGGTTCTGCCTCTGAAGCCGCCTGTTCACCGGTCTGTGTCGTCTGCGGTTCTGCCTGTTCGCCGGTCTGTGCTGTCTGCGGTTCTGCCTGTTCTCTGCTCTTATCTGCAGCTGTTCTGTTTTCTGCTGCTTCGGTTTCGTCTGTCTGTACCTCTGCCGCACTGTCTGCTGCATATTCCTCTGCCTGTTCTTTGTTTTCTGTTTCGTTCTCCTGCCCGGCCACCTGGGATGCTTCCTGTGTCACTACCGGCTGCGGAACACTTGCCAGTGCCCCGGTCGGTGTCAGCATGGTAACTGTAAGGCATCCTGCCAGTAATCTGCTTACGTATTTTTTCTTCATATGTATTTCCTTCTATTGTATTTTCTTCTATTGTATTTTCTTCTATGTCTGAAGCATTGCACTCTTCTCGATTATACAAGAAACAATGTACTGGTTTCTTTGCCACAGCTTTTATTATAACTTTGTTACAAATCTTTGTCAATTTCTTTGCATTTTCCGCAGCACTTTTTTCAGATAATTATACAGATCAACCCGCCCTTGCTGTCATTGACAATCTTTTGCATCGTATCCTGCAGCTTCACCTGACTTTCTTCACTGATCTGAGCAATCTTGGTACGGATGCCGTCTTCTACCAGCTGTTCGATGGATTTTCCGAAAATATTGGTCTCCCACATACCATCATCGGTATTTTTTTCATTTTCTTTGATGAATGTGATCAGATCGTGCGCCTGTTCCTCGCTTCCTACAATCGGTGCAATCTCCGTCTCAATATTCGCTTTGATCATATGGATGGACGGACTGACCGACTTGATCTTAACACCGTATTTGTTTCCCTGACGAATCACAACCGGTTCTTCCAGTGTGATCTCATTTTTCTCGGGGATCACTACACCATAACCTGTTCCACGTACGGATTCGATGGCCTGCTGGACTTTTGTATATTCCTGTTTCATCTGCGCCAGCTCTTTCAGTGTATGGATCAGCTGATACTCGCTCTCTATCGTCACACCGGTCATCTCGCTCATCACCTGATAATAATAGGGGTCTTCGATCTGAATACGGACTTTTACCACACCGTTGGAAAGGTTGATTTCTTCCAGTGTGACTGATTTGACATAGTTACTGTCCATCTCCAGATTTTCCTGCCGGATATCACGGATATATTCCATGGTTCCCATCTTCTCTTTCATCTGTTTCAACAGATCTTCTTTCAGATAATGGGTGACCGGAAGCAGTTCCACCCATTTTGGTATGTAATATTCGATCTGACGCACCGGAAATTCATAAAGAATCTTTTCCAGGATCCGGAGCACATCTTCTTTTCGAAGTTGTTCACAGTTTACCCCGAGTACCGCTGCCTGATATTTTTCTTCCAGTTCTCTTACCAGCTTCTGTGCCTCTTCCCCGTACGGCTTTTTCGAATTCACAAGAATCAAAAATGGTTTCCCCTGTTTTTTGAGTTCCTGTACTGTCTTTTCTTCTCCATCCACAAAATTTTTACGCGGAATATCACCGAAGGAACCGTCGCAGGTTACTACGAGACCGATGGTAGAATGTTCCTGGATCACTTTTCTGGTTCCGATCTCTGCCGCCTGATGAAACGGAATCTCCTGTTCATACCAGGGGGTTTTTACCATTCGTTCTTTTTCCTGCTCCATATCCCCTGTAGCTTCAGGCACCATAAATCCCACGCAGTCGATCAGTCGGATCTTTACCGGAATCTCTTCTCCCAGATTTACATTCACCGCTTCCCTGGGAATAAATTTGGGTTCCACTGTTGTAATTGTTTTTCCTGAACCGGAAACCGGCAGCTGATCACGCACCTCCGCAGCATCCTGTTCTTCCATTCCCGGAAGTGCCAGAAGTTCCATGAACCGCCGGATAAATGTGGATTTGCCCGTCCGGACCGGTCCTACCACTCCCAGAAGGAATTGGCCCTTCGTACGGGCTTGTATATCTTTGTAGACAGCAAATGGCTCCATATAGAAAAATCCTCCTCACCTATACTACTACTCAGTATATGTGAGAAGAATTTTCTCTAATACCAGATTTTTTATTTTTCACAGGAGGATGGATCCTCTTGTGCCATATTTCTCCGCAGCTGTTCCAGATACTGTTTTTCTTTTTTACTCAGTACTGCATCTTCCAGAAGTTCCGGACGGTTCTGAAGGGTTCGCAGGATAGACTGCTCTCTCCTCCACTTTTCAATATTCGCATGATGACCGGAAAGCAGCACATCCGGTACTTTTTTCCCCATCCATTCTGCCGGACGGCTGTACTGCGGATATTCCAGAAGATTGTCATGGAAGGAATCAAATTCCGCGGATTCTTCATTGTTCAACACTCCCGGCACAAAACGGGAAATTGCATCCATCATTACCAGTGCCGGAAGTTCCCCGCCTGTCAGTACATAATCACCGATGGACACATAATCTGTTACCACTTCTTCCAGCACACGCTCATCGATACCTTCATAGTGCCCACACAAGAATACAAGATCCTGTTCTCTGGCAAAATCTTCCACCATCGACTGCTGAAATACTTTTCCCTGCGGTGTCAGATAGATCACACGTGGTTTGTATCCGATGGATTCGGTCACCTGTTTCCATGCTCCGTAGACAGGTTCCGCCTGCATCACCATGCCGGCTCCTCCGCCATATGGATAGTCGTCCACTTTCATATGTTTATTGGTTGAAAAATCCCGGATGTTCGTTGCAGTCAGCCGGATCAGTCCCTGCTCCATAGCCCGTCCCATAATACTGGTTCCCATACCCTGTTCGATCATCTCGGGAAACAATGTAAGTACATGATAATGCATATTCTTTCCTTCCTGTAATCATACAGCCGTTTGCACAGCTGCTTTTTATCAACATGGATACCTGTCAGAATCTGTCCCGTCAAAAACGGTCAGATCAGACCATCCAACAGATGAATTTTCATTTTTCCTGTTTCCACATCCACATCAAGGATGCAGTCTTTGATTGCCGGGATCAGAACCTCTCCATGTTCTTCTGTCCGGATACAATACACATCATTTGCCCCTGTCTGCATCACATCTGTCAGAACACCAAATGCTGTACCATCCTCAAGTTCTACCTGCATATCAATCAGATCTGCAATAAAATACTCATCTTTTTTTAATTTCACTGCATGTTCTCTGGTCACATACAGGCTCTTCCCTTTATACTTTTCAATGTCATTGATATTATCAATGCCTTTAAATTTCAGAATCACAAACTGTTTGAAAAATTTTACCCCTTCGATTTCCAGATCTTTCTGTTCTCTTCCGGTATCCAGGATCACCTGTTTTAATTTTCTGAACCGATCTGGATCGTCTGTAGTAGGAAATACTTTTACTTCTCCCCGGATCCCGTGAGTGCTGGAGATTACTCCAACCTGCAGCAATTGTTCCATATCTCTACTCCTCTTTGTTTCCTGTTTCCAACGATATATGTTACCCGCGGAAATGAATGAAAAAGGATATAGCCATTGGCTATATCCTCATATTTTCAGCTATTGCAGAATTTCAACTACAACCTTCTTATCACATTTAGAGGAAGCAGCTTTTACCACAGTTCGGATTGCCTTTGCGATGCGTCCCTGACGGCCAATCACCTTGCCCATATCGGAAGGTGCCACCTTCAATTCTACTAAAATCGCATTGCTCTCTTCAGTCTGGTTTACTACCACTTCTTCCGGATGGTCTACGAGGGATTTTGCAATTACTTCTACTAAATCTTTCATCACGCACCTCCACGTATTTGTCAAAGCATTTCCATCTCAGAGAAATGCATCAGGCAAAAACGATATTACTGCTCAGAGCAAATCATGAACAGCAACAACATAATTCAGCAGTCCCTGGCGGTCCTGCATTATTTTTCGATACCGGCTAATTTGAAGATTTTGCTTACAACTTCTGTAGGCTGAGCACCGTTTGCCAGCCATTTTTTAGCTGCTTCTTCATCTACTTTGTATACGCTCGGATCACAGGTAGGATCGTATGTTCCGATCTCTTCGATGAATCTTCCGTCTCTTGGGGATCTGGAATCTGCAACGATGATTCTATAGAAAGGTGCTTTTTTCTGACCCATTCTTCTCAGTCTGATTTTTACTGCCATTTTAATTTCCTCCTTAAGGTTATCCTTGTTTATTATAGTTTTATTTGTTTATTTAAAAGGGAAGCTTAAAGCCGCCTCTTTTACCGCTTTTACCACCCAGCATGCCAGGCATCTGTTTCATCATCTTTCTGGTCTGATCAAACTGTTTGACCATCCGGTTGACTTCCGCAATATCTACACCTGCGCCCTGAGCGATTCGTTTCTTTCTGGACGGGTTCAAAAGATCCGGGTTGGCTCTTTCTTTCGGAGTCATGGAAAGGATGATGGCTTCTTTTCTCGCCATGTCTTTCTCATCGATCATACCCTCGATGTCTTTTGCTTTATTTCCCAGTCCGGGAAGCATGTTCAATACACTGGAAATACCGCCCATGTTCTTCATCTGGTTCATGCTCTCCAGATAATCGTCAAAGCCAAAGGTCGCTTTCTTGATCTTCTGTTCCATCTCGCGGGCTTTGTCCTCGTCGATGTTCTGCTGAGCTTTTTCAATCAGGCTCATCACATCGCCCATTCCCAGGATACGGGAAGCCATACGAT
>OLPG01000620.1_pt1 | contig 33865 bp, 25 predicted proteins | sample 1672311 | NCBI WGS metagenome assembly OLPG01 (sample SAMEA3136670, study PRJEB25190) | human gut metagenome | biome: human gut; feature: human-associated habitat; material: faeces | place: Austria | collected 2013 | reverse complement strand
CGCGCTCGTCTGGCCAAGGCCGTCGCCACCCGCGAAGAGGCTGTTGCCGCCAAGGGTCTGATCGAGGGCTCCGTCGTTGAAATCGCTGCCAAGGTCTCCGAGTCCGGCAAGCTGTTCGGTGGCGTTTCCGCCGACAAGATCGCCATCGCTCTGTCTTCCAAGGCTGACGTCAACCCGAAGAACATCACCGTGGATCCGATCAAGACCACCGGCGAGTTCGCTGCGACCGTCGCTCTGCACCCGGAAATCACCGCTTCCTTCACCGTGAAGGTTGTCGCTGAGTGATTTCGGCCCCATTCATCGAGACTGCATTCGTTGCAGCCATGATGAATGACTTCAGACTGAGATACGTCTGAGCTTAAGCATGGAAAATCCCCCTGCACCAGCTGAAAACAGTTGTGCAGGGGGATTTTCATATCTAATCAGTAATTGTAGCCACCGTCATCAAGCGTGACCGTGACCTTGCCATCCTTGTTGACCGTCAACGATTCCACACCATTGATATGCGCGTTCGGAATGATCGCATTATCGGTTTTGGCGACGCTGTTGGAAAGCAGCTTGCGCTGGTTTTTGCTAGCTTGAGGATCGGCAACGCTGCTGGCCTTAGGAAAATTGTGAAGAAATTGTAATTTCAAGTCTTGCCTGCGCTGGTCGAGTGGTGAATATGATGGTTGAATCGCGTTTTCCTGCGACTTTCGTAATATGCTGAAATCGTTGGAAAATAGCGGTTTTACAATCGCGACACGCCGAGAGTTGCATTCTTCTTGATTCTGAGTATATTTACTTTTCGTGCTCAGCGAGAACAAAATCTCGCAAGACCAACGCCCCTTTAGCTCAGTTGGTTAGAGCAGCTGACTCTTAATCAGCGTGTCCAGGGTTCGAATCCCTGAGGGGGCACAGATGAAGCCTTGGAACTCCGGTTCCAAGGCTTTTTTTGTTTTCCGATTTCTGTATGACTGTCCGGCAAGCCGACGGCCTGTCAAGCCTTTTTGTGCTCGACTTCCAGTGTGGGGAGTAATGTTAGACGCTGTTGTCCGCCGAGAGCGGAATTGACAGCAATGTGATTCTTACAGAGAAGAAGCAATAGAGGAAACAGCAGTGGAATACTCGACTTTTGTCAAACTTGCGGCCGAATTCTTCGGTACCGCCATTCTGATGATCTTCGGCAACGGCGCTGTCGCGAACGTTGAACTGAAGAACACCAAGGGCCACCATGCAGGCTGGCTGAACATCGCCATGGGCTACGGCTTCGGCGTGATGTTCCCGGTGCTCATGTTCGGTGGCGTTTCCGGCGCGCACATCAACCCGGCCATGACCATCGCCCAGGCGGTGAACGGCCTGTTCGACTGGAACCTGGTGCTGCCGTACATCATCGCTCAGCTGCTCGGCGCCGCAGTCGGTCAGCTCGTGGTATACATCACCTACTATCCGCACTATAAGGACACCGAAGACGCCAACGCCATCCTTGGCACTTTCTGCACCACCGACGCCCACAACGATCGCGTGAACTACTTCGTCAACGAGTTCTTCGGCACCCTCGTGCTCGTGGTCGGCGCACTGTGCTGCCTGTCCCTGCCGTGGGGAGAGGAAGACCATGCTGCCGCATCCATCGTGGTTGGTTTCATCGTATGGGGCCTCGTGACCTCCATGGGTGGTCCGACCGGTCCTGGCCTGAACCCGGCCCGCGATTTCATGCCGCGACTGCTGCACGCCATCCTGCCGATTTCGTCCAAGGGCTCCTCCCGCTGGGACGAGGCTTGGATTCCGGTCGTCGCCCCGATTCTGGGCGCCATCGTCGGTGCGGCCATGTTTAAGCTGTTCGTCTGATCGCCTGCGGTCATCCGTGATTTGTTTGTCTGGCCGTCACATAAGTTGCGTTTGACATATAAGAACTGACATACAAAGCCTGTTTTCCTCGGAATTTTCCGGTTCAAGGAAAGCAGGCTTTTTGCATACCTACTATTGGCTGGTAGTGCTGCCGTGGAAGAGATATGCTGCCGTCTGCGTGACAGCAGGAGAAGACTGCGGAATAAGCGGAAATAAGACTGCAGAACGTGGCTACAAGCCGAAATACGCGTTGAACTCGGCTTGGTCGAGCACGCGATCCGAAGTATTGGCGCGGACGGCATCCCAGCTGAATTCGCCAAGTGCTTCGGCCGCGCTCATGGGCTGCGGTTCGGCGTGTTCGTGGTTTCCTTGCAAGCCGAGTAGCCATGCGCAATAGCCGATGATCTGTTGCGCGGTGACGCCGTGCGCCGTGAGAATACCGAGATCGAGCGAGCGTTCGCGTTTGGCGAGACGTTGCCCGGCCGCGTTGTCGATAAGGGGCAGATGCGCGTATGAGATGGTTGCTTCGGCGGGTTCAGAAGGCTGGAATCCCGCGGAGATAAGGGCTTTGCGGATATAGATCTGCAAAGCGCTTGAACGAAGCAGGTCGCGACCGCGCACAATGTCGGTGATGCCCATGTCAAGATCGTCCACGGTGACGGCCAATTGATAGGAGTATATACCGTCCGATCGGCGGACGATGGTGTCGCCGATGTCTTGGACGAGGTTGTAACGCTGGTTGCCGAACACTTCGTCATGAAAGGCGATGGTGGTGTCGGTGGTGGCGATGCGCAGCGAATGGCGATCGCCGTTAGCGAGGCGTTGCTTCACGCGCTGCGGGTCGTTGGCGATGAGTCGGTGGCATGTTCCCGGATATACGGTGAAACGGTCGCCTTCCTGCGGCGCCGACGCGGCGCGGATATCGGCACGCGAGCAGAAGCAGGGGTAGATGAGCGGCGTTGTGCCGGGGGTATTTGTGGTGTTGCTTGCGGTAGCGCCGTAGGAATCGGAATCGTTGGAACTAATGCCGATAGTGCTAATGGTATCGCTGATTTCGTCAATGTTGAGGTTGCTGAGAAGATTGAGCGCTTCCTGATATAGGGTGTGTCGTGTTGATTGGAATACTGGTTCGCCATCCCAGTTGAGACCGAGCCAGTCGAGGTCGTGCATCATGGTTTCGGCGGCGTTGGGAACGACCCTCGGCTCATCGATGTCTTCAATGCGCAATCGTATGGAATCGCCTGTTTTGCGGGCGGAAAGCCACGCTCCAAGCATGGCGTAGACGTTGCCGATATGCATGCGGCCTGATGGGGTGGGTGCGAATCGGCCGGTCATGGTGACTCCTTTGATGCATCGATGGTGACAGTACGTAACTGTACCTTCTGGGGTTCGTTCAGGTTCAGCGTAGGGCGATTCGGATGGCGTAAACCCCCATACCATCGCGTGTAAGGTGGTAGCATATGCCGTTCTGGTACGTTCGTTTGTGAAGGTAATCTGCGAGCGTGGAAAAGGTATTCCGTTTTGTCGGGTGAATGGGGTCGATATGACGAAAAGGCAGTTTAGCAATACGGAGGTCGAGTATCTTCGTGCGTTGCCGGCGGTTGAGTCGGTTACACCGAACAGGATTACGTATTCGCGTGATTTTCAAATCAGCTGCATGCGCAGATATTTGGATGGCGAGAGACCGAGTTCGATTTTCACATCGGCTGGATTGAGTCCTGCGATTGTCGGTCGCAAGCGTGTCGAACGTAATATCGCGCGCTGGAAGGCGGATTCGGATATCATGGCCGCTGCGAAAATCGGAGGTTCGTCGGGGTCGTTGTCTTCCGAGACTCGCGAACGACTGGTGTCCGTTCAGCTGGGGCAGATTCGGTCGTTGATGTGTCAGGTGCTTGAACTGAAGGATCGTATAGACGCTTTGGAACGTCAATTGAAAAAAATACAGGTATGAAATGCGATAGCTGAAAAAAATTAAAGAAAAAATTTTTTCGGCGCGTGTTTAATAAATCTTGCATATAGTGATTGTCGGACGGTGTCTTTGAAGTCCCCCTTCTACTGCCGTCTGTTTTATTGGCCCGTGCGAATATCGGTCGCTTTATCACTTCACTTCAGACCGTCGTACGGGCTTCTTCTTACTCTGGTAGAGGTAGTTGGGATTGAACATAAGAGGCTGAATATGACCGCATACATGGATCATAAGAATCTTGCCAATGAGGTGATTGACGACGTGCGCGCCGTGCAGATCGCCGATGGCGTGCATCGCGTGTTGGATCGTATCGCGTCGGCCGAGCAACATGCCGGTCGTGACGCGGGTTCCGTGCGCCTGCTTGCTGCTACGAAGACGCGCGATGTGGGCGAGATCATGGCTGCAATCGACGCGGGCGTGCGCATGATTGGCGAGAATCGTCCGCAGGAAGTGACGGCGAAGGCCGAAGGATTGATGGCACGTTGTGCGGAACGCGGGTTTGCGTTGGGTGTTGCCGGCGATTCCGGCATCGCGTTCGCTTCAGACGATTCCGAAGTCGCTTGCGAGCGCATTCCGTTCCATCTGATCGGCCAGCTGCAAAGCAACAAAATCGGCAAGGTACTGCCGGTCGTCAACGCTATCGAATCGGTTGATTCCCTTGATTTGGCGGAAAAAATCTCACGTAGGGCGGTGGCGCGCGGCGTCACCGTGGGCGTGCTGCTGGAAGTCAACGAATCGGGCGAGACATCGAAATCCGGTTGCAATCCGGCGTATGCCATTCGCATCGCGCAGAAAATCGGCACATTGGACGGGCTTGAATTGCAGGGGCTGATGACTATCGGCGCGCATGTGAGCGATGAAACTGCCATTCGCCGGGGATTTGAACATCTGCGTAGAACCCGCGATCGTATTCTCGCATCGGGGGAGCCTGGCACGCAGTCCTGCCGTGAACTGTCGATGGGTATGACCGGCGACATGGAACTCGCGATTGCGGAAGGATCCACTATCGTGCGCGTCGGCACTGCGATTTTCGGCGAGCGTGCTTTTATCTGACGTTTTCTTCCTGTGACGGGCCTTCGCATGATGTGATGGCCCGTTTTTTTTTCGATGTTTTTGATTGTCGGGCGTTGCATGTCGAGGATATGGACGATTCGACGATTGTTGCGGGTAGACTGGCAAGCATGAGAATCGCACGTTTTTCGCATAATGATGTACCGCAATACGCTTTCGTGCAGACCGACGAAAGCGACGGCAAGGACTATCTCGTAGCGCTTGAGGGGCATCCTCTGGCCGGTGCCGGCGTGAAGCCGACCGGCGAGCGTTTCCCGGTGGATGGCGATGGCATCCGTCTGCTCTCTCCGGTGATTCCGTCGAAGGTGTATGGCCTGGCCAAGAATTATGAGGCGCACGCGCAGTTCATGCATGAAGCCGGCCATTCCGACATCAAGCATGCTCCGGAAGACATGGTGATTTTCTCCAAGCCGAGCACGTCGGTGATTGGTCCGGATGATCCGATCGTGATTCCGTCATATTCGAACGACATGAATTTCGAACCGGAAGTGGCCGTGGTGATGGGTCGTATCGCCAAGAACGTGCCGGTCGAACAGGCCATGGACTATGTGCTCGGCTTCACCTGCGTGAATGACGTGACATTGCGCGACCTGCAGAGGCTCGACCCGATGTGGACGCGTGCGAAGGGCTTCGACACGTCCTGCCCGCTCGGCCCGTGGATCGTGACCCGTGACGACTTGGATTGGAAGGATGCGAAGATCTCCTTCACGTTGAATGGCGAGGATGTCGAGCTGGCTTCCGGCACCACGGCGAACCTGATTCACGGCATTCCCGAGCAGATCGCCGCGATCTCCAGCTTCACGACGCTGCTGCCGGGCGATGTGATTCTGACGGGCACCCCGAACGCTTCCGGCCATCTCGATCCGGGCGACGAGGCGATAGTGCACGTCGAAGGCATTGGCAGCCTGCGCAATGTGGTAGTGCGCGGCTGATTGTCGATTAGCATATTGCGGATATGAAGGCTGTCACCTTTCGTGGGTGGCGGCCTTTCGTGTTTTTACGACTTTTCGTTCGGTGAACAAAAGTTGAGTGTTGCGGACTCAACTTTTGGGAATAGAATGGTGGCGAAGTTGGTTGAGCATATCAGACAACGACATATGCGCCGACGCAACCGTGCGAAAACGGACGTTCGACGCGAACCATGGAGGATGATATGGAACAGAAGTTCACCACAATGGCGCAAGAAGCCATTTCCGACGCCGTGCAGAATGCGTCGGCCGCAGGCAACGCGCAAGTCGAAACCCTGCACCTGCTTGACGCGCTGCTGCGTCAGGAAAACGGCGTGATTCGCGGACTGATCGAAGCCGCGGGTGGTAACGCGCAGAACATCAGCGCAGCCGTGCACCAAGCGCAAGACGAGCTGCCGAGCGCCAGCGGATCGACCACCGCACAGCCACAGGTCAGCAGGCAACTGTCCGCCGTGCTTGCGCAAGCGGGCAAGGAAATGCATCAGATGGGCGACGAATACGTCTCCACCGAACATCTGCTCATCGCCATCGCAGCGGCAAAACCAAACCAAAGCGCGCAAATCATGGAACAATACGGCGTGACCGCTGACGCGTTACGCAAAGCCGTGCCATCGATTCGAGGAGGCGCGAAAGTGACCAGCCCCGACGCTGAAGGCTCGTATAAAGCCCTCGAAAAATACTCGACCGACCTGACTGCGGCCGCGAAAGAAGGCAAACTCGACCCGGTGATCGGCCGCGATCAGGAAATCCGCCGCGTGATCCAGATCCTGAGTCGACGCACCAAAAACAACCCGGTGCTGATCGGCGAGCCGGGCGTGGGCAAAACCGCCGTGGTGGAAGGCCTCGCACAGCGCATCGTCGCCGGCGACGTGCCGACAACCTTGCAAAACAAGAAGCTTATTTCGCTTGATTTGGGCTCCATGGTGGCCGGTTCGAAATACCGCGGCGAATTCGAGGAACGCCTGAAGAGCGTGCTGCAGGAAATCAAGAACGCCGACGGGCAGATCATCACCTTCATCGATGAGATCCACACCATCGTTGGCGCGGGCGCAGCCGAAGGATCCATGGACGCGGGCAATATGCTCAAGCCCATGCTTGCGCGCGGCGAACTACGCCTGATCGGCGCCACCACGCTCGATGAATACCGAGAGAATATCGAAAAGGACCCGGCGTTGGAACGTCGTTTCCAGCAAGTGTTCGTAGGAGAGCCGAGTGTTGAAGACACCATCGCCATTCTGCGCGGCATCGCGCCGAAATACGAAGCCCACCACAAGGTGACCATCGGCGACGACGCGCTCGTGGCCGCGGCAACGCTGTCGAACCGGTATATTTCCGGCCGTCAGCTGCCAGACAAGGCCATCGATCTGGTGGACGAGGCCGCATCGCACCTGCGCATGGAACTTGACTCCTCACCTGAGGAAATCGATGAACTGCAACGCCAGGTCGACCGACTCAAAATGGAGAAATCATACCTGCTTGGCAATCCGAAAGACGATGCCGCCGCAAGCAAAGCCGAAAGCGAGCTTGACGAAAGCGCCAAGGAACGTCTCGACGACCTCAATAAGGAAATCGCAGACAAAAGCGAAAAACTCAACGGTCTGAAAGCACGCTGGGACGCCGAAAAGAACGGACACAACCGCATCGGCGACCTGCGCAAGAAGCTCGACGAACTGCGCACCCAAGCTGAACGGTACGAGCGCGAAGGCGATCTGGCGAAATCCTCCGCCATCAACTATGGCGAAATTCCGGCCATCCAGAAGGAGATTGCACAAGCCGAACAAAACGAGGCGGCGGCCAAGAATGGTACGGCCGGCGTGGCTGGCGACGACGGCGCGGCGGATGACATTCCGATGGTGCCGGACCGCGTCGACGCCGATTCCGTGGCCGAAATCGTGTCCGACTGGACGGGCATTCCCGTCGGCCGCCTCATGCAAGGCGAAAACGAGAAGCTGCTGACCATGGAAGATTATCTCGGCAAACGTGTGATCGGCCAGAAAGAAGCTATTCAAGCTGTTTCTGATGCGGTACGCCGCTCTCGTGCGGGCATTTCCGACCCGAACCGCCCGACAGGATCGTTCCTGTTCCTTGGACCGACCGGCGTGGGCAAGACGGAACTAGCCAAGGCGCTCGCCGACTTTCTGTTCGACGATGAAAAAGCCATGGTGCGCATTGATATGAGCGAGTACATGGAGAAGGCCTCCGTGTCTCGTCTAATCGGTGCTGCGCCGGGCTACATCGGCTATGAGGAGGGTGGCCAGCTGACTGAGGCCGTGCGTCGCCGCCCATATTCGGTGGTGCTGTTCGATGAGGTTGAAAAGGCCAATCCTGAAGTGTTCGACGTGCTGCTGCAGGTGCTCGACGACGGCCGCTTGACCGACGGGCAGGGCCGAACCGTGGACTTCAAGAACACGATTCTGATCATGACCTCCAACCTTGGCTCGCAGTTCTTGGTGAACACCGAACTGGATGACGAAGCCAAGAAGAAGGCCGTGATGGACGCCGTGCACATGCAGTTCAAGCCGGAATTCATCAACCGCTTGGATGAACTGGTCATGTTCCACCCGCTTACGCGCGAAGAGCTCGGCGGCATCGTGGACATTCAGGTGGCGCAGGTTTCGGCCCGCTTGGCGGATCGCCGCATCAAGCTGGATGTTACCGATTCGGCGCGCGATTGGCTCGCCAACACCGGTTACGATCCGGCGTATGGCGCTCGCCCGCTTCGTCGTTTGGTGCAAACCGAAGTCGGAGACCAGTTGGCGCGCATGCTGCTGGCTGGCGAAGTGCACGACGGCGACACCGTGCTTGTGGACCAGACCGGCGGCGACCATTTGGAGCTTTCCTCGTGGGCGCCGGGGCAGATCGACGACGATTTTTCGGCGGAAGTTAAGTGACGTTCGGAGTCAGTCGGCTGATCGGTTTGGCTTGACTGACTGTCGATTGGCCGAGCCACGAAAACGGTCTAACCGTTGACGGTGGGCGGACTGCGCACATGCGGGTCCGCCCATTTTTCGTGCGACTGCGCGATTTTCTTTTTTGAAAACCGTTTTACCGTGACGGTAGGCGGTCGTATGCCTGCAAAACCAAGCCTGCGACCGTTAAAACCGTCGCGCCGATCAACACGGCAATCGCAAGCTTCGGCTGAAGCCCGAAAATCAGCCACAAAGCGAACGTCCACACCGCGATGACCATCGTCATGGTTGCGGTAATCTGCGTTACCCGCGTGCGAATCTCATATGTGATGTTGGCCTGGATAAGCGTATCCATGCTTTGCTGTGTTTCTTGTGTTTCTTGTGTTTCTTGCGATTGCGCGGTCGGAATATCGCCTTCCGATGCTTTCTTCGCCATGGGAGGTTGCTCGATCAGCGAAATCGCAAGTGACAGCACGGCGACCATGCTTGCGAAAGCGAAATATTGATTGTGTGACCCTGCGGGGATAATCCATGACACCACGCACGCCAGCAGGCTGTAGACGTACACGACGGTCATGGCGAGCGATAGCAGCGAATCCGCGTTGGGCGTGCGGTTTCTCAGGGCGGCGGTACCGCGGTTGTGCATCGGCGCGGCGCAATAGAACATGACCGGAGTGGCGATGATGGCGTGCAGCCATGGATTGGTCAGCCAGTGGGGAAGTGTGATGCCGCCGAATGTCAGCATGGTTACGGTGAATGTGGGAATGATCAGTATGGTTGCGATGGCGAGACGCTTGGCGATGTCGCTTCGGTGTGTTTCGCCGGCTTCCTCGTCTGGATTTTCGGTGTGATTCTCGGCGGGCTTTTCATCGGTGATACGCTGGCAGGAGGGGGCTATGCCATCGTTTTCGCTTAGGAATAGCCTGAGGATGGCCCAAGTGGCCACGGTCGCCGCAACAATCGCCGCCGCCGTCATAAACAAATCGAATCCCATGCGTTTCCGAACCCCCGGATTGCCTCTTGAATGCCTCTCGAATATTCAGCGTGCTCGCGTTGCCGCATGTTCGTGAGCATGCTTTCGGCTCCAAGCATAATGCAGCTGGACGCGGATGTCTTGCGATTTTTGATCTTCCAAGATGTCTTGGGCATGCTGTTATATAGAACATATGTTCGACAATCCTGTGTTTGTGGTGATTCTTCTGGTGGTTGTGGCCGCGCTTGGAGCCGCGGCCGGCTTTTTTGCGGGCCGTTCCAAAGGGCAGGAAATGGCCCGTGATGCGAAAACCGCCGATCTTAACGAGGCGAAAGCGCAGATCGAAGCTGATCGGCAGGAAATCAGCGAATTGTCCACATCGGTGACCCAATACCGCACGCAGGCGGAAGGGTTAGCCCAACAGTTGACCTATCTCAAATCGCAGCTCGCGCAGGCCCAGCGGGCCGAACAGGAACGTGTGGAGCGTGAGCGTGAGCGTGCCGCGGCCGAAGCGGAACGCAAGCAGGTCGAAAACGAGCGAAAACTGCAGGAGCAGAGCAAGGTATTGTCCGCGCTCGCGCCCGTGCAAAAGAATCTTGATGCCCTACAGCAGAAGGTTTCGCAAATCGAAGAGGGTCGCAAGCGAGAAATGGGTGCGCTTGGCGAGCAGCTCAAGGGTCTTGGCGAGCAGCAGGCCCGTCTTGACCGCGAGACCAACGCCCTGTCGTCCGCATTGCGCAACAACAAGGTACGCGGCGCGTGGGGTGAGGCGCAGTTGAGGAATATCGTGGAATCCGCCGGGCTGCTGGAACATGTGGATTTCGATACGCAGGTGGTCGTCACTGATGCGGACGGTCGCACGCAGCGTCCGGATATGATCATCCACATGCCGGGCGGCAAAACCATTCCGATCGATGCGAAGGCCCCATATGCCGACTATCAGAAAGCGTGTGAAATTCCCGATACCGCCACGCCTGAGGAGTTGGCACGAAAGTCGGAATTGCTGCATGCGCATGCCAAGGCGGTGCGCGAGCATGTGAAAACTTTGGGCGACAAGGCCTATTGGAATGCGTTCGCCGACGCGCCGGACTTCGTGATCGCCTTCATTCCCAACGAATCCTTACTGCAGGCGGCTTTGGAAACCGATCCGACGCTGATGGACGACGCGTTTGCGCGCAAGGTTGCTTTGACTTCGCCGATTACTTTATGGGCGGTGCTGAAGTCCGTGGCGTACGCATGGCAGCAGCAAAGCCTGACCGATGACGCAAAAATGCTGTTCGACCTGTCTCGCGAATTGTATGAACGGTTCGCCGTGCTCGGGGACCGTGCCACCAAGCTGGGATCCGCCATCACCAAAACGGTCGGTGCCTACAATGCGTTCGCCTCGTCACTGGAATCGCGCGTGCTGGTCACCGCACGCAAGCTGCAGCGCGTCGACCAGAGCAGAATTATCGAACCCGTGAACATGATCGCGCCCGAAAAGGCCGATGTCCGCGAACTCACCGCTCCCGAAACCAGTGCATAGTAACCTTTGCCTGATACGTGTCGGTATGAGGTAAGGTTTGACGAGCCGGAAGGATAGGCTAGGAACATGACCGAAGAGAAGACTTTCCGTAAGACCAAGTCGGTTGCTGCGACTGCCGATGCTCCCGCGCATAGCGACATCGATTTCGCCATGCTTGAGCCGCGTGACCAGCTGAAGTCGCTGTTGCAGGTTGAAATGGCCGACAAGCCATTCTCGGAGCTTTCCTCCGTGCTGTTCGACCATCGTGGCGCTTCGATCGTTGGGCATATCCTGTTGGATACGTTGGAAGAGGCCGGTTATTCCGTGGATGATTTCGACGCGGTGGGTGCGTTGACCGCGGCCGCGGTTCCGCTGGTGTCCGCCATGATTCAGGCGGCCGCTTCGCGTGGGGAGAACCTTGACGGTTTTGTGATGGATTTCGTGTATCCGTCCATCAAGGGGCCTTCGATCACAGGCAAGCGCGTGATTTTGCTGGATTCTTGGTTGTCTGAAAAGTCGTATGTGCAGACGTCCTCGTTGGTTACGTTGCGTAATGGCAACGAGCTGAGCCTTGACTTCTCCGTGGTGAAAAACGAGGGCGCTAAAGTGCTTGCCGTCGCATCGCTGATTGGTGGCGTCGATATGGCGTCGCCTTCTATCAAGGTCATCAATCCGGTTGACGGAAGCGAATCCGATCTGCCGTTTGTGGAAGTATTCAAGGAATCGGAACTTCACTAAGTGTCGCAATACTAAGTATCGAAGTTTCGCGGCTTTTCGGTTGTATTTGGTGGTTCGATGACGCTAAATATCGTGTTTCACGGAACGTTTCACGACTTTGCGTCTGGTTGAATCGATTAATGAGTTGTGAGGAGGAATCGCGTGCATCAGCCTAATCCCATCGATATTGCAGCGAAAGCATCCGGAGAGCCGGTCTTTCGTGAAGTGGGCGTAGGGCCGTGGGCTGAAACGCATCTTGGCGAGCCCCGTCCGGATGATCCGCAATCGCCGAATTATGACCGTCGATTCGATTCGTCTCTGCTTGACGAAGGTGATCGCCGCAACGTGCTTGACCGGTATCGTTACTGGACGGTTTCGGCCATCAAAGACGATCTTGATGCTCATGGTCGCCATGATTTTGAGGTTGCCGTAGAAAACTGGACGCATGATTTCAATATCGGATCGATGGTGCGCACTGCCAACGCATTTCAGGCAAAACGCGTGCATATCGTCGGTCCGCATAAGTGGAATCGCAAAGGCGCGTTGATGACGGAACTGTATCAGCATGTCGAAAACCATCCTTCCATAACCGAACTGGTTGAATGTTGGAAGCTGCGCATTGCCGGAGAAATCGCGGCGGCGCAATCGCAAGCCTCCGCAATCGCATTACATGTGCACGAAAATACGGAAAGTGGGCACGGTGCCGGTACGAACGATGCCGTTTCGCTGAATGAAGGCCGTGTTGCTGAGTGTGCTCCATCTGGCATGTCAATGGATGTTCCAGCCGCAAGTGGGGCTGAAAATGGGAACAAGCTGGCCTATATGACGGAGCTGGCGGCGATCGATCAGCGCATTGCTGAGTTGAAGGCTGCGCGGGTGATTGCGCTTGACATCATTCCGGGTGCGGTGCCGATGGAAACGTATTGCTTCCCGAAGCGATGCCTTATGTTGTTTGGCGCGGAAGGCCCGGGACTGTCCGAAAAGGCGCTTGAGCTGGCGGATGACGTGGTCTACATTTCCCAATTCGGTTCGGTGCGTTCCATTAACGCCGGAGCTGCCGCTGCGGTTTCCATGCATGCCTGGATTGCCCAGCACGCCACACCCCAGTCCTGACCGGCTCCTATCGCTCCAATTCCTCCAGTCACTGGAGGAATCTTCGCCGGTGGCGAGGCTGTTGCGGCTGGAGCGTGAGGCTGGGGCGATGGGCGAAATGGGCGGGGCGCTCGTCACACAGACGCGTTAATGTTAGGGACATGCCTACTTTCACCAAAGAAGAAATCGTGCATCTGGGCGATTTGGCCCGAATTGCACTCACTGACGAGGAGATCACCCGTCTGCAGGGCGATCTGAACGTCATCGCAGAATCTATCAACAAGGTCCAGGAAGTCGCTACTGACGATGTGGAACCGACCGCGAACCCGATTCCGCTGGAAGCCTACCTGCGTCCGGATGTGCCGGAAACCCCGCTGACTCAGGAAGAGGCAACCGCGGGCGCCCCGGTTTCCGAAGCCGGCATGTTTGTGGCACCGCGCATTCTGGGGGAGGAGTGACATGAGCGAACTCGTCAAGCTTTCCGCCGCTGAGATGGCGGCCAAGATCAAGTCCAAGGAAGTCTCCAGCCGCGAGCTGGTCGAAGCACACCTCGAAGTCATTGAGGCTGCTGAGCCGAGCATCAAGGCCTTCCTGAAGGTGTCTGGCGAACAGGCCCTCGAACAGGCCGATGCCTTCGACTCCAAGTCCGATGAGGAAAAGTCCGTACTGCCGGAACTCGCCGGTGTGCCGATCGCCATCAAAGACATGATCGTCACCAAGGGCATCGAAACCACTGCAGCCTCCAAGATCCTCGAAGGCTGGGTGCCCCCGTACGATGCCACCGTCATTGAGAAGCTCAAGGCCGCGGGCATGCCGCTGCTAGGCAAGACCAACCTCGATGAGTTCGCGCAGGGCTCCTCCACCGAGCACTCCGCCTACCAAACCACCCATAATCCGTGGGATACCGAGCGCGTTCCGGGTGGTTCCGGCGGTGGCTCCGCAGCTGCCGTGGCCGCATTCGAAGCTCCGCTCGCTCTGGGCACCGATACTGGCGGTTCCATCCGGCAGCCGGGCTCGCTGACTGGTACCGTCGGCGTCAAGCCAACCTACGGTGGCGTCTCCCGTTTCGGTGCGATCGCCATGGCCTCCTCGCTCGACCAGATCGGTCCGTGCTCCCGCACCGTGCTCGACGCGGCCCTGCTTCAGGAAGTGATCGGCGGCCATGATAAGCGTGATTCCACGTCCATTCCGGAAGGCCCGCGCCCGATGGTGGCGGCCGCCCGCGAAGGTATGAAGCGTGATCTGAAGGGCCTCAAGGTCGGTCTGATCAAGGAGCTCGGCGGCGAAGGCTTCCAGCCGGGCGTTATGGCACGTTTCAACGAAGGCGTCAAGAAGCTCGAGGAAATGGGTGCTGAGATCACCGAGGTGTCTCTGCCTCACCTGCCGTACTCCCTCGGTGCGTACTACATCATCATGCCGTCCGAGGTCAGCTCCAACCTGGCCCGTTACGATGGCATGCGTTACGGTTTGCGCGTCATGCCGCCGGCGGGCGTCCCTCAGACCGCCGCCAACATGATGGCCTACACTCGTGAAGCCGGCTTCGGCGACGAGGTCAAGCGTCGTATCATCCTCGGTACGTACGCCCTGTCTGCCGGGTATTACGATGCATGGTACGGTTCCGCGCAGAAGGTGCGCACCCTGATCATCGATGACTTCAAGAAGGCTTTCGACAAGGTTGACGTGCTTGTTGGTCCGACCAGCCCGGTCACCGCATTCAAGTTCGGTGAGAAGACTGAGGATCCGATGGCTATGTATGCCATCGATATCACCACCATTCCGGCCAACCTTGCCGGCGTTCCGGCTATGAGCATTCCTGCTGGTCTGAGCGACGACGGTTTGCCGGTCGGCTTCCAGTTCCTCGCTCCGCAGCAGCGCGACGAGGTCATGTACAAGCCTGCCGCAGCTCTTGAGGCGGCTCTCGAGGAAGGCTGGAACGGCCCGATCTGGCAGTCCCTGAAAACCCCGTGGCTTGACGGCTTGAACAAGTAAGAAGCATCGGAGGAAAGAAAACAAAATGGCTGAAAAGTTGATGAAGTACGCCGATGCCGTCAAGAAGTTCGACCCGGTCATCGGTCTGGAAACCCATGTTGAGCTGAGCACCACCACGAAGCTGTTCTGCCCGGCCGAAGTCTCGTTCGGCGGCGATCCGAACAGCCAGCTCACCCCGGTGAGTCTTGGTTTGCCGGGCTCTCTGCCGGTGGTCAACAAGACCGCTGTCGATTATGCGATCAAGCTGGGTCTTGCCCTGCATTGCGAAATCGCTGAATGGAGCCAGTTCGCACGTAAGAACTACTTCTACCCGGATATGCCGCGCGATTACCAGATCTCGCAGTACGACAAGCCGACCAACGGCAACGGCTATCTTGATGTGGAACTTGAAGACGGCACTGTGTTCCGCGTGCCGATCGAACGCGCCCACATCGAAGACGACGCCGGTAAGAATACCCACGTCGGTGGTGCTGACGGCCGTATCGAAGGCGCCGATCACTCCCTGGTCGACTACAACCGTGCAGGCGTGCCGCTGATCGAAATCGTAACCAAGCCGATTGAAGGCGCCGGAGACCGTGCCCCAGAAATCGCAGGTGCATATATGCGCGCCATCCGCGACATCGTGCGTGCTCTGAACATCTCCCACGCCCGTATGGAACAGGGCAACATGCGCGCCGATGTGAACGTGTCGCTGCGCAACAGCCCGTCCGATCCGTTCGGCACCCGTTCCGAAACCAAGAACGTGAACTCGTTCCGCGGTATCGAAAAGACCATCCAGTACGAGATCCGCCGTCAGGCCGCCATCCTTTCCGAAGGAGGCGAGATCCTGCAGGAGACCCGTCACTGGGATGAGGCTTCGCAGACCACCGCCGGCGGCCGTGTGAAGTCCGATGCCGACGATTACCGTTACTTCCCGGATCCTGATCTGGTGATGCTGCACATCACCAAGGAGCACATCGAAGAGATGAAGGCCCAGATGCCGGAAATGCCGCGTGAGCGCCGCAACCGACTGAAGGGCGAGTGGGGCTTCAACGATCTGGAGATGCGCGACGTGCTCAACGCCGACGCTCTGGATCTGCTTGAGGAAACCGTCAAGGCCGGTGCCTCTGCAGCCGGTGCCAAGAAGTGGTGGCTGGGCGAGCTGAGCCGTGAAGCCAACAACAAGGGCGTGAGCCTCGAAGAGCTGCCGATCACTCCGGCCGATGTGGCTGAAGTCGAGAAGTTGATCGCCGACGGTAAGCTCAACGACAAGCTGGCCAAGCAGACCGTCGCAGGTGTGCTCGCCGGCGAGGGCACTCCGGATGAGGTCGTCAAGAAGCATGGCTTCCAGGTCGTGTCTGATGACGGCGCTCTTGAAAAGGCCGTGGATGAAGCTCTCGCAGCCAATCCTGACATCGTTGAAAAGCTCAAGAGCGGCAACATGAAGCCGATGGGCGCCATCATTGGTGCCGTCATGCGCGCCACTCGCGGTCAGGCTGACGCGAAGGCCGTCACCAAGATCGTGATGAGCAAGATCAAGTAACGTTTACAACGATTACTTACGATTGCTGAATCGCATGAAAACGCACGTTCCAAAAAACTTGGAACGTGCGTTTTCTTATCTTTCCGAAAGAAAGGGAAGAGCATAATCGCCAGTTGTTTTTTACGATTACCGCCGTGTCTCTCAATACCAAGTTATGCTGATAGAGGAAGATGTACAACGATTGCTGCCGCGCCAATTCACAGCTGACTTACAGTCAGGTACAATACCCTCGGTATGGGTACGGCGACGGTCGTGCCTGCAATGACGTAGGGGACAGGAAAAATGCCAGAGAATCTTGAGGCTGCAGCACAGGGGCAGTCGGACCAGCAGTCACGTGAGCTGCCGAAGCGTATCGTTGTGCCGCCTATCAAGGGCGAGATGGTGCATCTACGCCCGGCCGCGGTCGAGGATCTCGACCGTATGGACGCCATCGAGGCGTATGTCGGTGCTTCCGGAATCACCGGTAAGGACCGGGTTGCCGAGCGTGGCGCGGTGCGTGCGTGGGTGCGTCGTTCCGTGGCATGGTCCCAAGGTGAGGCTCCGTCCGAATCCGGTGTGGGGGACCCGGAATCACGTCGCACGATCGCATGGTCCATCGTCACCGAAGCCGATCATGATGGCGATGGTGAGACTGACGCTGCGGATTCCGACAATGTGATTGGCATGATTTTCCTGATCGATATTGACGGTTGGGCCCGTTCCGCCCGCATTCAGGTGGTGCTTGGCAAGGATTATCGGGGCCGTGGCTATTCGCGAGACATCATGCCGCGCGTGATGACGTACGGTCTTGCACCGGAGCCGGCAGGCCTTGGCATGCATCGCATTTGGGTCGCCGTGCCCGAACAGAACACGCGTTCCGTGTCCGTGTACCAGTCGTTGGGATTCGTGCCTTCCGGCCGCTCCCGCGACGCCCTGTGGAACGCCTCTCAGAACCGTTACCAGGATCTGATCGTTATGGATACGCTGGTTGACGAGTTTGATCCGATCCGCTCGCTTGACGCGTTCGGTATGCACGTGATCGAAGACAATCCGGGCGTCAAGGAGGCCTTGAGCGCACGCGAACATTCGATTGCCATTCGACTGAATGAGAAGGATGCCACGAAACCTGATACGGAAGGTGTGGGTGCCGACGATGCTGCGGCGGTTGCGCAATCCGTGCAGGAAGTTCTTTCTGACGGTGCGGATGATGTGGCTGCGTCCCAGCGGAAGAACGTCGAAGGCGTGGATGCTGCGCGGCAAAGCCAGCGTGACGATCGTAAGTCCGTTAACGGTGATGCCGATGTCGAAAACAGCTGGCCGTATACGGCTGGCGAGCGCAAGACGTCGAAGGAAGCTTGGTGGCGTACGCTCGGTCGTGGTCGCAAGCGTGATGTGGAAGGTAAGTGATGAGCGCCGAGGATCTCGATAATTACGAAACCGACGCAGAACTGGCTTTGTATAAGGAATATCGCGACGTTATTAAATTATTTACTTATGTTGTTGAGACGGAACGTCGTTTTTATCTGGCAAATAAAGTCGATTTCAACGTACGTTCCGCCGGTCAGGACGTGTATTTCGACGTGCGTTTGACCGACGCGTGGGTGTGGGACGTCTATCGTTCCAGTCGTTTCGTCAAGAACGTGCGTATCGTCACTTTCAAGGACGTCAATGTCGAGGAAGTACAAAAAACCGATATCGACATTCCTGATTCCATATAGTCGATATGGTCGAGTATCGCTTTGCTCGGCTTGGTATTGCCTGACTTGGCTTGATTTTGTAAGCATTCGCACAAGATGCGATGTTCGTTTCCCTACCCTCGGGTAGACTATCAGGGATTTTTGTTTTCATAAGGAGACCTCAAAGTGACGCAAAAGCAATCCGTGGTGATTATCGGCGGTGGCCCTGCGGGCCTGACCGCTGCTTGGGAGCTCGTCAAGGACGGTGGCTCTGAGAACTACGACGTGACCGTGTTGGAAGCGACCCGCGAATTCGGCGGCATCTCCCGCACTGTCAAGCATGATGGCAACCGTATGGATATTGGCGGCCATCGTTTCTTCTCGAAGGACGAACGCATCATGGATTGGTGGAAGGGAGTCCTTCCATTGCAGGGCGCGCCAAGCTATGATGACAAGAAGCTCGGTCGTGAGCACGATATGGAACCGGGCGGCCCGGATCCGGAAGTCGAAGACAAGGTGATGCTCAAGCGTCATCGCGTGTCTCGTATTTACTGGAACCGTCACTTCTTTGACTACCCGATTTCCCTGAGCGCCAACACGTTGAAGGCCATGGGGCCGAAGCTTACGTTGGTTGCCGGTTTCAGCTATCTGAAGTCCATGGTGCACAAGCTGCCGGAAGACAATCTGGAGAACTTCTACATCAATCGTTTCGGCCGCAAGCTGTATTCCATGTTCTTCGAGGGGTACACCGAGAAGCTGTGGGGGCGCCATCCGTCCCAAATTTCCGCCGATTGGGGTGCGCAACGCGTCAAAGGCCTGAGCATTATGGGCGTGTTGAAGAACGCGTTCCAGAAGCTCCTGCCGAAGAAGCGCAGCAATGCTGAGGTTGAAACCTCGCTGATCGAGGAATTCTGGTATCCGAAGTATGGTCCGGGCCAGCTGTGGGAAACCGTTGAGGCCAACTGTGAGGCGGCTGGCGTGAAGGTCATTACCGACGCGAATGTGGTGGAGGTTCGCCAGGACGACGGCAAGATCGCTTCCGTGGTGTATGAGGATTCTGAAGGCAACCGCATCGAAATGACGGCGGACGACTTCATTTCCTCCATGCCTGTCAAGGACCTCATCAACGCAGTGGACGCTTCCAGCAAGCCTGCGCCGAAGGACATGACCGAAATCGCCAACGGTCTGCCGTACCGCGATTTCGTGACCGTAGGCCTGCTCGTCAAGCACCTGCGTCTGCCAAACACCACTGACATTCCTACCCTCGGCAATCCGCCGATCGTGCCTGACTGCTGGATTTACGTGCAGGATCCGGGCTACAAGGTCGGCCGTCTGCAAATCTTCAACAACTGGAGCCCGTACCTGGTCAAGGATGTAGACAACACCGTGTGGATCGGCCTTGAATACTTCTGCGAAGAGGGCGATTCCTTCTGGAACATGTCTGACGAGGAGGCGAAGAAGTTCGCCATCCAGGAGCTCACCCGCATGCAGATCATCAACGGCCCGCAGGACGTGATCGATTCCCATCGTGAGCGTGTGAAGAAGGCATATCCGGCCTACTTCGACACGTACGACCGCATGTCTGAGCTCGTGGAATACCTCGATTCCTTCGGTAATCTGTACTGCGTCGGCCGTAACGGCCAGCACCGCTACAACAACATGGACCATTCCATGGCCACCGCCATCGAGGCCGTCGACAATATCAAGAATGGCAAGACGTCCAAGAAGAACGTGTGGTCCGTCAATACCGACAAGAGCTACCACGAGGAAAAGTAAGCTTCGGTAAGTCTGACATACTGTTGTTGCAGGCAAAGACCCGTCGTGTGATCACATGACGGGTCTTTTGCATTGTGATTTGTGATTTGCGATTGGCATGAATACGTTGGCACACCTGCGTTGCGTTGGTCTGGATAACGTTGTATGGTTAGGAAAGTTCGAAAACCGTGATATTTCGCGGCAGACTTTCAGTGGCGGAACATTTCCGTATCTCTTTTTTACAGCTGTCGTGGGCGTGTGCCTGCGGAAGCTAGGGGAAAGGCAAAAACCAGTGGCAACCAGCCCGAATCTTGAAGACATGAAACTGCCTGAGCTCAAGGAGCTCGCCAAGCAGATGGGCCTTCGTGGCATCTCCACCATGCGTAAGCCGGAACTTATAGCGACGCTTCAGGCCGCCCGTTCCGGTGGCGAGGCACCGGCCGGCGTGACCGTGCGCGCCCCGAAGTCCGCAGCGTTCGCCGCTTCGGCAGTACCGGCAGCTCAGGCCGAGGAGGTCGGCAAGCCTGCTGAGGTTGCCGAAGTCAAGGCCGATGATGCTGAGAATTCCGAAAAGCCGGCTTCCAAAACCTCTGGAAGGGCCCGCGTCGAGCGCACTGAGCGTTCCAGCCGCCGCAAGCAGGCCGAGGCGCCCGGCGAGGATGCCGCGGACGTTATGGCCGCTGTGAACGCTTTGGATAGCCTTGACGAGGCTCCGAAGCGCCGTCGTCGCCGTGACACGGAAGCGGCCACCGATCTGCTCGCCGAATTGGGACTGGATGATGCTTCGCCGAAGCAGGACGACCGTCGTCGCCATCGCAAGGACGATGAGGTCGATGCCGAGCCGCGTCGTCGTCGCCGTGCGGTGGAGGAGCCGAAGGATGAGGATGTCGTGCGCGATCTCGACGACATTCTCGCCACTTTGCCTTCGCAGGGCAACGAGGACGACGAGCGCCATGGCGAAACCGAGGATGGCAATTTTGCACGTCGTGTTCGTGGTCGTGCCAGCGACAGGGACGATCGTGCGGATCATCGCGGACGCCGTCTGCGTGGACGTGACCGCGATTATGACGAGCGTGACGATCGTCGTGGCCGTAACAGCGATCGTAATGATCGCAATGATCGCAATAATCGTGCCGACCGTAACGATCGCACGGATCGCAATGTCGAACGTGAACAGCGCCACGAGGAGCCGAAAGAGGATCTCGTGCCAGTCGCAGGCATCGTCGACGTGCTCGATTCTTACGCTTTCGTGCGTACGTCCGGCTATCTGCCGGGGCCGAACGACGTGTACGTCTCCATGGGTCAGGTCAAGAAGTACGGCCTGCGCAAAGGCGACGCGGTGCACGGTTCCATCCGCACCCCGCGTGAGGGCGACCGTCGTAACCAGCGTCAGAAGTTCGTACCGCTGCAGTCCATCGACTCCATCAACGGTATGACCGTCGAGGCCGCGCAGAACCGTCCGCAGTTCAACAAACTCACCCCGCTGTACCCACAGGAGCGTCTGAAGCAGGAGACCGCGCCGGGCAAGCTCACCGGCCGTCTCATCGATATTGTGGCGCCGATCGGCAAGGGTCAGCGTGGTCTGATCGTGTCTCCACCGAAGGCCGGCAAGACTATCACCTTGCAGAACATCGCCAACGCGATCGCCACCAACAATCCTGAAGTCCATCTGATGGTCGTGCTCGTGGACGAACGTCCGGAAGAGGTCACTGATATGGAACGTACGGTGCAGGGCGAGGTCATCTCCTCCACCTTCGACCGTCCGGCATCCGATCACACCACGGTCGCCGAACTCGCCATCGAGCGTGCGAAGCGCCTCGTGGAGCTCGGCCAGGACGTGGTGGTGCTGCTCGACTCCATGACCCGTCTGGCCCGCGCCTACAACATCGCCGCGCCGGCCTCCGGCCGCATCCTGTCCGGTGGTGTGGACGCGCAGGCGCTGTACCCGCCGAAGAAGTTCTTCGGCGCCGCCCGCAACATCGAAAACGGCGGCTCCCTGACCATCATCTCCTCCGCGCTGGTGGAAACCGGTTCCAAGATGGACGAGGTGATCTTCGAGGAATTCAAGGGCACCGGCAACATGGAACTGCGCCTGAGCCGTGAGCTCGCCGACAAGCGCCTGTTCCCGGCCATCGACGTGAACGCCTCCGGCACCCGCCGCGAGGAGCTCATCACCGATCCGCAGGAACTGCCGATCATCTACCGTCTGCGTCGCCTGCTGGGCGGCCTCGAGCCGGAACAGGCCTACCAGACGCTCGTGCCACGCCTGAAGAAGACAGCGACCAACCGCGATTTCATGGCGTCGCTCATCCAGCAGAGCGGCAACGCCACCAACGGCAACTGAGTCGTCGGCTGCAAGCGAATCTGAAGGTTTGAGGGGCTGCATGGCAATCGCCGTGTAGCCCCTTTCCTATGCGTACGTTTCGACGAATTTCGTGAAATTGGCCACTTTTTGGACAACGTTGTCAATTAAAAAATAGGTAAAAATACGACGAGAAGAGATAAATGGGAAAAATATATATGGTCGATATGGGGGTATGAGCTAAATAAAACAAAGATATTTCATGACAGCGTTGCGCCGTCCGGATAAACTGCGGCGATTCCGCGACGGTATGTGCGCGGTAGTGGGTATGGTAAGGAAGAAAAAGAACATGGAACTGCAGTGGGGACGGTCGATTGCGGCCGGTGCAGTGGATTGTTGGAAAAGGGGTATGAATGGCCAACAGTGACAATGGTCCGGTAGACGCACGTACGGTTGCGAGCCAGCTCGACGCGACCGATGGCGTAATCCTCGACATGCTTGAAAAGGATGGCCGAGCCACGCTGTCCCACCTTTCCGAGGCGACAGGCCTGTCCGTGTCCGCCGTGCAGTCGCGCGTGCAGAAGCTTGAGCGTCGCGGCGTGATCCGCGGCTACAAGGCGGTTATCGACGACGAGCGCCGCGGCCTTGCGGTGAACGCCTACATCGCGGTCACGCCCATCGATTACTCCCAGGAAGCCGAGATTCCAGACAAGCTCAAAAACATCGACGGCATCATGTCCTGCGATTCCGTCGCCGGTTCGCCCAGCTTCATGCTCACCGTTCGCGTCGAATCGCCCAGCAAGCTCGAAGAGCTGTTGAACCTCATCCATCGCACGGTGTCGGTCAGCACCGAAACCACCATCGTGCTGCAGCGTTACTTCGCGAAGTGACCGCTGTTCGGCAGATGCCGCGGTAGGGTGCGCGGTAGGCTTATACCCATGAGCGACAGCGAACATGACTGGCTTCGGCCAGAAGAAGAAACCGAATCCGAAACCATCATCGACGCGCGCACCGCGCAGAACAACCCCGAAGTGGCCGATGTGGTGGCTAAAATCGCCTCGCTGCGCCAATCGATAGACAATGTCGACACCGCCATCGTCTCGCTGCTGGCGGAACGGTTCAAATACACGTCGCAGGTGGGTGTGCTCAAGGCGCGTGCGGGCTTCGCGCCGGCCGATTACCAGCGTGAACATGCCCAGATCGAGCGTCTGCATCGCATTGCCGACGAAGCCGGACTGGATCCGGAAATCGCCGAAATGTACCGCGAATTCGTGGTGACCGAGGCCAAGCGCCGCCACAAGCGCATCGCCGAAAACGGGGGAGACCCGGGCGTACTCGACGTTTTCGCCTGAGCCGTCCGTTTTCTGCGCGCCCCGCGCGAACGTCCATTGCCGACGGGCATGCCGGGCACTACATTAAATGCCTTGGAAAGTTGTTTCGATTGCGATTGAGAGGTCCGGCATGCGCCACGCCACCGCGAACCGTCCATCCGGTGCCCGACGCCCGCTTGCCGCGGCGATCGCGGTCGCCGTCATCACCGCCGCTCCCGTCGCGGCAGTCGGCGTGAACGACGCGATATCGGCCTTGCAACAGAATGGGCAGTACGCGGCCGATGCATCGCATGATGACGTGATGAGCGCCTACACCTCCATCGACAAACCAGGCCGCCTTTTCCTGACCAACAGCGGATCCTCCACGTCGAAACGCGTTCCCAAAGGCGTTGTCGCATTGCCGTGGAAAATATCCGCCTCCTTCACCCTCAACGGGCCCGACGTAAGCGTTTCCGACGTTTCCGGCGCTTCCGGCATGATCGGCATACGCATCGCCCTGCATGCCACGAAACCCGACGTGACCGCCAATCTGACGCCAATCGTCGCCTTCACCATTCCCGGACGCGTCGGCAGTGACGTGACCGCCGATGACGGCGTGCTCGTCTCATCCGACAACACCTCGACCCTGGTGGCTGCGGTCGGCAAACCGGGCGAGGACCTGACCTTCAACGCCTACGTGACGGCGAAGCACTTCACCATGAGCTCACTGTCCATCGCCGCGGTGGAAGGCAACGTTCAGCAATCACTGCCTGACCTGACCAAGCGCGCAACCACCTTGGTGGACGCTCTGACCAACGTCGGCTCGCAACGCAACCGCAAGCTCATCGCCCAACTGGAACAGCTCAGAGACAACGAGAAAGCGCTTGCCAAACAGACCATCGCCGTACGTTCCAAAGCGCACGATCAGGCGTTCGACGGCTACATCGACGCGTACGTGGGCTCATACACCACGCATCTGTCCGGTTCGATCGGCAACGCCACACAGCTTCCCGCCATTCTCGGCACCGCGTCCGAACTGAACGGCGATACCTCCGTAGCTAAATCCGTGGCAGACCTGGCCAACGCCGTCAACGACGTGAGCGCCGCATACCGGCATATCGGCGCGGCCGACGCCGTCGACGAGGTGATTCGCACCATCGAACAGCGTGGCACATCCGGCTTGGTGAACGAGCTCACCAAGCGCGCCGGCGAGGAACAACAGCGCGGCTCCAAAGACTACAGTGCCGGCCAATCGCAGCTGTCCGCGGCCATGATCCCGTATTCGATGGATTTCACCGACGCATACACGGCTCGGCTTAAGGAACTGGGCGCCACCGCAGGCACGGCTGGCAGCTACGAAACCCAGGCGATCGCCGACGTGCGTGCCGGCATCAAAGACAATGAGAAGCTCAAAACCGCGTCCGACAAGGTGTCCGCGGCGATGACCGCGTTGGCGGACGCCAGCGAGCACACCGGACAGGCCAGCGCATTCCACCAGATCGTGCTGCGATTCGCCGACCAGCTGGATTCGGATGACGACACGTCCGAATCGGGCGCTGCCGATGACGCTTCTGTGCTGGACACGTTGCGTTCCGCCTCCGCCAGCCAATCGTTGTGCGCGAAAGCCGAGAAACGGCGGTCCCGTGCGCAACGCAAGGCCGAACGCGCGCAGGCGAAGAACAACACCGCCGATTCGACCAGCTTGGTCGATGACAAGAACGCCATCAGCATGGATGATGTGATGAGCTACGCGGGCGGACTACGTCCGTCGTTCGGCGCCGCAGCGGACACCACGTCGAAGAATGTGGCGAAAGTCGGGGGAGTGGACGGCTCTTCGAAGAACAGCGGTGGCGATTCGTCCGACGGTTCGGCGGATTCGTCCGCCAGCTCGCTACCAATTACCGGCTATGGCTTGGCGAAAACCGGTTTCACGCCGGATAATGGCGATTTGATTGACGAGACGGTCGAATTGGCCGCCGCTGCGGAAGTTTTCGACGATGCGCTGCAGGCTGGATTGGGTGGGAACGGTTCCGGAAATTCGTCCGCTGGCCCGCAGTACCTCCTGTCCGTTCCGGTGCTGTAGAGCACGCGGTTTGTGCGATGCGCTAAATCCGATAGTGCTCCGTCGCTTACGTGGTACGTTTCGGGGTTTTTGATTGCGATTTCCGCCTCCGCTTGTGCCTTCGTTGAGATTACGCCCATAAAAACCATTTTTCGCGTACGGGTTTGTGCGCAGGGGCAGGAATGTACGCTGAGAACAGCCGAGAACGGGATAAGGACGGTTCTATGCGCGCACGTCTTGCGATTTAGGGCGATTCTGCACGGACGTGCGCAAAAGGGGATATGATTTCGACCGTTTTGCCTGCGATTTATACCCCTTTTCGCTCACGAAAGCATTTTTCCCGCGATTTTGACTGAATATGAGCAAGGGGGGCACGGTTAGTTGCAGACAGTGACGGGATATACGAGGGGCCTCTCCTTCATGCAAAGGAAAGGCCCCTCGTATGTGGGTGAAGTGAGCGGCTGCGCTACAAAAGCCGCTGGCGGCTCACCTCAGAGACTCACTTCTTCGGTTTCTTGGCCGGCGGTTCGCCTAGCTCGCTTTCGGCGACCGTCACATCGGCGGCCTCGTCCTCACCCTCGGCGGCAGCCGGTGCGGTGAAGGCGATCGGTCCGGTCACGCGACCAGCTTCGGCGATATCGCCCAGCGCGGCCTCGATGGACCCGCGCGCATCGTCGGCAACGGCAAGCGTCACAGACAAGATCGGGGTCTTCATCGAAACCTTGGCCTTCGACTTGATGCCACGCAGCGCGGCCAGAGCCTCACCGGCATGAGCAAGCAGATCGGCGGATGCGTCGCCGGCGGCGGCCGCGTACACGTCGGCCACAGGCCATGCTGCGCGGTGTACGGAGCCTTCGCCCTCATGCATCCAGCTCCACACTTCTTCGGTGGCGTACGGCAGGTACGGGGCGAGCAGGCGCGCGAACGCATCAAGACCCAGGCCCAGCGTGGTGCGTGCGGACTTCACCGCGGCCTCGCTTGGCACGTTGCCGGTGGAATCGGCGGTGCCGTAGGCGCGGTTCTTGACCAGCTCGATGTAGTCGTCGCAGAACTGCCAGAAGTAGTTCTCGATGACTTCCAGAGCCTTGGAATGCTCGTAGTTGTTGAGATCGTCGGTGGCTTCGCGGACCACGGCGGCCATCTTGGACATCGCGGAACGGTCGATCGGCTCGGTCACGTCGGCCGGGTTCCATGCGGCGACTGCCGGAGCGCCCACGTGATGGTTCTCGTCCTCACGGCCGATGGCTAGCGCGAACTTGGTGGCGTTGAGCAGCTTGATGGCAAGACGACGGCCGATCTTCATCTGGCCTTCGTCGTACGTGGCGTCCAGGCCCAGACGTGCGGCGGCGGCCCAGTAACGCACCGCGTCGGCGCCGAACTGCTTGATCGGCTTGTCCGGCACGACCACGTTGCCTTTGGACTTCGACATCTTCTTGTGGTCCGGATCGAGGATCCAGCCCGACAGCGTGGTGTTGGACCACGGCAGGCACTTGTTCTCGAGATGCGCGCGATCCATGGTGGAGAACAGCCAAGTGCGGATGATGTCCTGGCCCTGCGGACGCAGGTCCATCGGGAAGGTGGCATTGAAGATCGCCTGGTTCTCCTCGCCCGGTTCCTCCCAGCGGGTCACGATCTGCGGGGTGAGCGACGAGGTGGCCCAAGTATCCATGATGTCCGGCTCGGCGGTGAAGCCGCCCGGCACGTCACGCTGGTCCTCGGTGTAGCCTTCCGGCACATCGTCGGTCGGATCGATCGGCAGACGGTCCTCGCTCGGGGTGATCGGATGATCGTAATCCGGGGTGCCATCCTCCTTCACCGGGTACCACAGCGGGAACGGAACGCCGAAGAAGCGCTGACGGGAGATCAGCCAATCGCCATTCAGGCCGTGCACCCAATTCTCGTAACGCACGCGCATGAAGTCCGGGTGGAAGTTCAGTTCCTTGCCGCGTGCGATGAGCTCGGCGTTCAGCTTCTCGTCGGTGCCGCCGTTCTTCAGATACCACTGGCGGGAGGTGACGATTTCGAGCGGCTTGTCGCCCTTCTCGTAGAAGTTCGTCATACGCTTGGTCGGGGTCGGCTCGCCGTCCAGATCGCCGGACTCGCGCAGCTTGTCGACGATGATCTTGCGGGCGGAGAACGTGGTCTTGCCAGCGGTTTCGGCAAAGACCTCGCGGCCGGCCGGGTCCTCGATCCAGTCCGGGGTATCCATCACGATACGGCCGTTGCGCTGGATGATCGGGCGGGTGGGCAGCTTCAGGTCGCGCCACCACTCGACGTCGGTTACATCACCGAACGTACAGCACATGGCGATACCGGCACCCTTGTCCATTTCGGCGGCCGGGTGCGCCAGAATCGGCACCTTGACCTTGAACAGAGGGGAGTAGACGTACTGGCCGAAGTACTGCTTGTAGCGTTCGTCGTTCGGGTTGGCGATCAGCGAGGTGCAGGCCGCCAGCAGTTCGGGGCGGGTGGTCTCGATGTAGATCGGGGTGCCGTCCTCAAAGCGGAAGGCCACCTTGTGGTAGAAGCCGGGGTATTCGCGCGATTCGAGCTCGGCCTGGGCCACGGCGGTCTGGAAGGTCACATCCCACAGGCCGGGGGCGTCCTGCTGGTAGGCCTCGCCACGGGCGAGGTTGCGCAGGAAGGCCTTCTGGGCCACACGCTGCGGGTGCTGACCGATGGTGTGGTAGGTCTGCGACCAGTCGATGGACAGACCCAGCTTGCGCCACAGGGCCTCAAACAGCTTCTCATCCTGAGCAGTCAGACGCTCGCACAGCTCGATGAAGTTCTTGCGGGAAATCGGCACCTGATCCTTGGCGTCAATCTTCTTGCCATCAGTGCCTTCAAACGGCGGCTTGAAGTCCGGGTCGTAAGGCAGAGACACGTCCACGCGCACGCCATAGTAGTTCTGCACGCGGCGCTCGGTAGGCAGGCCGTTGTCATCCCAACCCATCGGGTAGAACACGTCGTAGCCGCGCATGCGCTTGTAGCGCGCAATCACATCGGTGTGCGTGTAAGAGAACACGTGACCCACGTGCAGCGAACCGGAGACGGTGGGCGGCGGGGTGTCGATGGAGTAGACGGCCTTGCGGTCGCGGGTGTTGCGGAATTTGTAGGTGCCGTCTTCATCCCAGACGGTGCGCCACTTGTCCTCAAGTCCGTCCACGCCGACCTTGTCGGGCAGCGGGGTGAGGTTGGCGTTGATGATGGATTTGCCTTCAGTCATAAGGCCAAAGTTTATGCACGTTGCATGACAAGCCGAACTGTACAGTAAACAGCCCAGTAGGCTGTTCGCAGGCGAGGTACGAACGATCGAACGATAGTGAGCCAAGGACTATCGGGCGTAGCCCGTCCGTGACTGAAGGTTGCCTACTTCACCGTCAACCCGGCCAGCGGCATGCGGCGATTGATCATCGAGGTCGGGTAGCCGGAGACCTTGGTGGACGCCACAGTGAAGCATTTGCGGGTATACAGCCAATCACTGGCCGCATCCTCGCTGATCAGCCGGGCGTACGCCTTCATTCGTGCCTCATAATCGGCGTCATTAGTGGCGGCGCGAGCATCCGCATAGGCCTGTTGCGCTTCGGTATGGTCGTAATGGAACATGGAATCGGGGTCGGCGAATATGCCGGCATCATCCGTGCCGTCCATGCTCATCACGGTCAGTTCCCATTTGCCGTCCTTGATTCGTTTGGCATAATCCTCATCGGAGAGCACTTCAAGGTTCACCGTGGGGCGCGGCTGCCGCTCGATCTGCTGCTTGATGGTTTCGGCCAACGACCGGTATTCTTCGGGAACCACCAGATTCACCGTAGTCAGGTATTGCGCACCAAAGTAGGAGAACATCTGCCCAGCTTGGTTTTCGTCATGCGGGTACAGTCCGGTCAAATCTTCGTATCCGGGTTCCAGCAGGCTGATGGGGCCGCCCAATGCTCCGGCTGCGTCGGGTTGGGCGGAGGCGATGCCGGCTGCGTCGATTTGATAGCGGAAGGCTTTACGCGCCTGTTCGTCGGAGAGCAGCGAATCGGTGCCGTTGTTGTAGGCCAGCAGCACCTTATCCGTAGTGGCCCCCTCCTTGACGGTCAGGCCATCCTTGCCGTTCAAACCGGTGGCCGTCGAAGCCGAAACCGGTGCCGCCATATCGAGACTGCCGTCGGTCAGGGCCTTGCTGAGCGCATCGGCGTCGGAGTATTGCATAAATTCAACGACATTGCTGGCCGCTTTGGTGCCATGGTAGGTATCGCTGCGCGCCAGCTTCAGGGAATGGCCAGGCTGGAAATCGGCCACGGTGAATGGTCCGGAACCTATGGCCTTGCGTTGATAATCGGCACTGGACGACTCGGAATCGTAGACAATGCCGAGTCTGCCGGACAGCGCTCGCAGCAGCGTCGGATTGGGCTTGGCAAGCGTAATGACCACCGTGGTGGCGTTCGGATTGGCGACCGACGCCAGATCGCCCAATTCGTCGACGTCCGCCACCTTGTTGGTCACGTTCTGTTGCAACGACCACACGGCGTCCGAGGCGTCCAACGTATGGCCGTTCGAGAAGGTGACGCCCGATTGCAGTGTCAGGGTGACGGTCAGTCCGTCATCGGAAGTCTTCCAGCTTGTCGCCAGTCCCGGCTGAAGCTTGTTGTCTTGATCGACGGTCACTAATGTCTCATACACATTGTCGACGAGCAGGCGTTCGGCTGCCGCAGAGGAATCGGACCGAATATCCAAGGATTGCGGCATATCGTCGATGCCAATGGTCACATCGGCATCGAGGGATGATCCCGGCTGGAACCGGTTTTGCATGAACGTCCATCCCACAACCACGAGTGCGCCGAGTGCCACGGCGACTCCGAGAAAAATCCCCCACTTGGACCATGTATTGTCCCGCTTGCTGTGCTGCATGGTTTTCAGTCTAGCGGTGGATTCAGCCTAGAATCCGCAATTCACCATGATGAGGTATGAGTTAGCGCTTGGACGTGCTCTTGCCGGCGGGCGGCGCATAGCTAGGGCAGGTGTCGGACAGCGGGCAGTTGGCGCAGTCAGGGGTACGTGCGTGGCAGGTGGCCCGGCCGAACAGAATCAGTCGGTGGCTGAGATTCGTCCACTCTTCGGGCGGAAAACAGGAGGTGATTTCCTTCTCGATTTTCACGGGATCAGGGTGTGCGGACCGCCAATCCGACCGCCAACGCAGTCGTCCGGTTACGCGCATCACATGCGTATCGACCGGGAATCCGGGGATATCGAACGCGTTGCCGAGCACGACGTTCGCGGTTTTGCGGCCGACCCCCGGCAAGCTGGTCAGTTCATCCATCGTGCGCGGCACCACGCCGCCGAACCGTTCGTCCAGTGCCGTGGCCAGTCCGATGAGATGCTGGGTTTTCGAACGGTAGAACCCCAGCGGATGAATGATGTCTTCGACTTGGGCCGGGTTCGCGGCCGCCAAGTCACGGGCGGTGGGGTAGGTGGCGAACAGTTCCGGGGTGACCGTGTTGACACGCTTGTCGGTGGTCTGGGCGCTGAGCACGGTGGCGATCAGCAATTCGAGCGGATTCGAGAAATGCAGTGCGCAAGCGGGTGCCGGAATCACCTGGCGCAGAATGTCGTATTCGTCATGCATGCGCGTGAGACGCGCGGATTTGGTTTCTCTCATCGTATGGACCTAAGCGGCGTAATGTCGATGATTGATGGTTTGTAGCGCTGCTGGTCTGTCAGGCGGCGGTGTTGAGATCGGGGGTATCGTCATCGGTGCCGATGGCGGCAGAGGATGCTTTGGCGGCCTGCTGTGCGGCGGCAGTTTCCTTATCCGTCTCCGGCGGGTCGAATCGGTAGCCCACGTTGCGCACGGTGCCGATGAGGTGTTCGTATTCGCCGCCGAGCTTGGCGCGCAGACGACGGATATGCACGTCGACCGTACGAGTGCCACCGTAGTAGTCGTAGCCCCATACTTCCTGCAGCAACTGGGCGCGCGTGAACACGCGGCCGGGGTGCTGGACCAAGTACTTGAGGAGTTCGAACTCCTTGTATGCCAGATCGATGGGGCGTCCATGCAGGGAGGCGGTATAGCCGTTGGTGTCCACAATGAGGTCGCCGGAGCGAATCTGGCCATCTTCCACCGTGGTGGTGGATTCGGCGGGAGAACCGGCTGCTGCGGCTGCGGGAGCGTTGCCGCGCTCGGAGACCAATCGCAATCGGCCCTCGACTTCGGCCGGGGAAGCGGTGGCGACCACCACATCCGCAATGCCCCACTGGGAGTTGACCACGGTGAAGCCGCCTTCGGTCAGCACCAGCACGATTGGCGTGGACAGGCCGGAAGCGTGGATGAGACGGCACAAGGTTTTGGCGGTCGCCAGATCATCGCGTGCATCCAGAAACAGAATGGTGTTCTCCGGCATCTTCACCAAGCTGGCTGCATCCATCGGCAGCACGCGGACGCGATGAGAAAGCAGGGCGAGTGATGGCAAAACGGTGGCGGGGTCGCTGGCGAAAGTCATCAACGTAAGATCCGTCACGCTAATCCCCCTTATCCTGCAATGTGTTACGCAATTGCTCGGTGTGGCTGTACGAGTCGTCAGCGGCGTTATGCCGCTTTCGCACGGTTTTCATTATTCTACGCGCTTGTAGTGGACACATAGGTTACAAGTTTGCGGAATATGGAACGGTGGACGTCCATCAACCGATGATACGGCCGAGCACCAGTGCGGTTGCGGCGATGGTCACGCCCATCAGCATTACCGGCATCAGGCCGGTACCGATCCACGGATAACGGATATCCGGGTCCGGATCGGCGTCGCGCACCCACAACGTGGAAGCCACGGCCAAAGCCAGTCCCAAAACGATGAGGATGATCAGGGCAACGGTTCCCGCAACGGTGCCCTTGGCGAGCATCGCGCCCAAATCAGGTAGGAAGCACCAGCCGGCCACGGCGAGAGCCGCCACACCGGAAGTCACGGCGTGAGAGAGTGCGCGGATAAGATGTTCGCGCTTCTCACGAGCCATCTGGCGTCCGAAGGAGAAGACCACCAGCACCACCAGCAGCAGGCCCATGGCCAGTGCCCATGAATACCAAGGAAGTACCGAGCCATCCGCAGCGGTCTGATCCGGCGGAACCTCGCTGGTCGGGAAAGGTACGATGACGAAAATCAGAGAAATCGCGCCAAACACCAAAGTGACGATACGATCCAGCATGCTGCCGCGGAACGGCCAGAATACGACAAATGCGGCCAACGTCAGAGCGGCGATAATCAAAGGGATGATGGGGACGGTGCCAGGGGAGGGAATGACCGTGGCTGCGATGAACAGTACATAGGACGTCAGTTGGGCCAACAACATGCTCAGAGCTTTGTTCTTCCAACCCTCCTGGGTGATCTCGGTCATGATACGCCTCTCAGATAATCGAATTTCCATCCCAATCCTACGTCGGGCATTGGAACGGTGAAATCAAACAAAATAGCCCCTTCTGGTGAAGGGGCTTATGGCACTAAATCAGAACGCGATAACGCCCAAATGCTCCAATAGCACTTTGATGCCGAGTAGAATCAGCACCACGCCGCCGGCGATCTGCGCCGGCTTCTGCCAGCGGGAACCGAACGCGCGGCCAATGTGCAGGCCCGCAGCGGAGAACAGTCCGGTGACCACACCGATGCTGAGGATGGCGAATGCCATATGGGCTTTGGTGAACATGAAGGCCAGGCTCACGCCCACGGCGAACGCATCGATGCTGCAGGCCACGGCCAGGGGAAGCATATGCTTCCAATCGAACTGGGCGGTCTCCTTGGAGTTTTCCTCATCTTCTTCGAAGGCTTCGTGAACCATGTTGCCGCCGATGAACACCAACAGGGCGAAGATAATCCAATGGTCGAATTGGGTTACGTATTTGCTGAATGTAGATGCCGCGAAATAGCCGAGAATAGGGAACAGCATCTGGAATCCGCCGAACCAGAGGGTGCTTTTCACGGCGTCTTGTACTCGTACGCGGGATACGGTCAGGCCTTTGCCAATGGATACGGCGAATGCATCCATAGCTACGGAAACAGAAATAAGCAGGATTTGAATGATTATCGAAATCATGGTGTGACAGAAGGTTCATCGCCGGATTACCGTGCGATGGGCCTCGACCAGCGTTCCTACACGCCGCCTACGCCTAGTTGAAAAGACAAAACATTACTGTATCACAAAATACAAGCTCCCTCTGTTGGGCCCGTTGTCTAAATGAAAGTGCAACACCCGTTAGATTGGAAATTGCCTAGAAA
>OLPG01000619.1_pt1 | contig 33939 bp, 33 predicted proteins | sample 1672311 | NCBI WGS metagenome assembly OLPG01 (sample SAMEA3136670, study PRJEB25190) | human gut metagenome | biome: human gut; feature: human-associated habitat; material: faeces | place: Austria | collected 2013 | reverse complement strand
AGAAGAGAAGAAAAAGAATTGATTATTACTGCAAGAGTTATTCCAGATTATGATAAAATTAAAGAGTTACATGGAGATCTTTCTGAAAAAGAGATTTATGATGTGATTTGGAAAAATATCAAAGAGGTAAATAAAAAGTTGACTTCTTATAAGGCTATTAAGGCTTTGGAAATTAAAGAGGGAGAGTTTGAGAAAACTTCTACTATGAAAATTAAGAGATATAAAGAATTAAATAATAATAAATAAAAATTCGGAATTGGGGAATATGTCTTCAATTCCGAATTTTTCTACGTTATAATATTATAGTTATTTATTATAATATAAAAAACATCTACAAAACGTAGATGTTTGGATGTGTTATATGGTTGCGGAGGATGGACTCGAACCACCGACCTCAGGGTTATGAGCCCTGCGAGCTGCCAACTGCTCCACCCCGCGATGTATTGACTTATTTATTATACAACTTAAAAAATTGTTTTGTCAATAGTTTTTAAAAAATTTCCAAAAATTTCCGGTAAAGAAATTAAAGACTAGTAGTAATAATAAAGTAAAATAAAAAAGAACCTTGTAATACCAAGTGGAATATGATAATATTTAAATATCACCAAAAGGACAGAAGAGTTGGAGGAGAAAACAACCATGAAATTTTTAGAAGATATGCTAGAAAAACAATATGGAATAGAAATAGCCCAAAAGATAATAGAAGGATATCTAGCAAAAAGAAAAACAACACTAAGAATTAATACAATAAAAAGTAATATAGAAGAAATTAAGCAAAAATTAGATGTAAAAAAAATAGAATATGAAGAAGTAAAATGGAGCAAAGAAGCAATTATAATAAAAAACGAAGATGAAAAAGCAATACAGGAAATGGACATATATACAAATGGTGAAATATATATGCAAAGTTTATCATCGATGTTACCTCCAATAATATTAGAGCCAAAAGAAGATACTGACATATTAGACATGGCAGCAGCACCAGGAGGAAAAACAACACAAATTGCAGCATTAACAAATAATAAAGCACACATAACAGCATGCGAAAAAAACAAAATAAGAGCGGAAAGGCTAAAATACAATATAGACAAACAAGGAGCATCATGTGTTTTTATAATGCAAAAAGATGCAAGATTTATAGATGACTTTTTCTCATTTGACCAAATTTTATTAGATGCACCATGCAGTGGTAGTGGAACATTGGACTTTAATGATAACAATATAGAGAAATATTTTTCAAAACAATTAATAGATAGATCATCATCAGTGCAAAAAACATTGTTGAGTAAAGCTATAAAATTATTAAAACCAGGACATGAAATGGTATATTCAACTTGTTCAATTTTATCATGTGAAAATGAAGATATAGTAGCACATTCTATAAAAAATGAAAATGTAGAAATTGTACCGATTCATTTTGAGGGAATGGAAGAATTACCATTACTTCCAACAAAAATTCATGGAACTTTATGTGTGTGCCCAACCGATTTATATGAGGGATTTTTTGTGGCAAAAATCAGAAAAAAATAATAATATGAGATATATTGTATATAAAAGTACAAAAAATGCTATAATTATGGAAAAATATAAATAGAGAAAGGATAATATAAAAATGAAGAAAAAATCAGAAAAAACAGGATATATATACATATTTACAAATCCATCATTTCCAGAATATGTAAAAATAGGATATGCAGATGATGCAAAAGAAAGACTAAAAACATTAAATTCGTCTTCGGCGGTTCCATTTGCGTTTAGGGCATATGCAACATATGAGGTTGACCATAAATTAGAAGATAATAAAATACATAAAATTATTGATACTATTAATCCAGAATTGAGAAGTATTGATGATGTAAATGGAAAGAAAAGAAAAAGAGAATTTTTCCAAATGTCAAAAGAGCAAGCATATACACTTTTTGAATGTATTGCTGAAATATCTGGAACTAAGGATAGGCTACATTTGGTTAAAGCAACAGAGAATGATATTAAAGCAGAAGTGGAAGCGAGCGAGATAAGAGAAATGAGTGTTAATAGACATCATTTTAAAAATATTGAATTTTATTCAAGCTTGACTAATAAATATTATTATACTAGAACAAGTAAACAGGGAACATTGAGTGTGTTTGAAAAAGATACAAATACAGAGATTCCTAATAATAGTAGTCCGTCTAAAAAACAAATAGTTTTACAGGCTTTAAAAGATTTGAATGCGGATGTGAATGATGGATTGACTTTATATCAATTAGAACATAGACTTGAAAAAATTGTAATTTCATCAAATAATATTTCAGAATAAAATTAATAACAAATATAGAAATATTTGTTTATGGGGAAATTAAATTATTTTTTTAATTTCTCCACAAGCAATTTTAGCACCAAAATTACCACTTGGCTGAGTAGTAAAATCATCAGGCATATCATGGATAATTATAACATTTCCGATAATATTTTTAACTTTAAATTTATTAAGAAAAATACTCATATAACTGTACTCATTATTTTCAATTAATGGAGGCAAATCACCAACATGAAATGTATTGGAATTATGCACATTGAGTGGTATAATTGTGGAAAGTGAAAGGAAAGATTAAAAATGAGTTTAAAAAAGGGTAATGAAATAACAGTAAAAATTAAATGTGAATTAAATGAGTTCTATAAGATAGTAAAAGAAAAAGGATTCGAAATAAAAGATAAATTTTCAATGGATGATACATATTTCATACCTGAAGAAGTAGATTTAGATAAGATAAATACAAGAGATATTATATCTAAAGCAGTATTAGTAAGAGATATTATAGGGAAGATGTCAAATAAAAGAACAAAGCTAATAACATTTAAAATCAAAAACTTTGATGAGTCTGGTAATATATTAAGTCAAGAAGCTGTTAATTGTGATATTCTAGAAATAGAGGATGCTAAGAAATTATTAAAAGCAATAGGATACAAAGAAATTATGAATATAAAAGAAGATGATGTAGTATACGAAAAAGATGGATTTCAACTAGCAGTTAAAGATATAAAAAATGGAGATAATTTAATAGAAATAGAAACAGAAGAAAACAAGGAATTAGATACTATAGAAAAATTAATTAAAAAAATTAATGAAATTGAGATACCAATTTATAAAGATAATTATTTCGTGAAAAAAGCAGAAGTAGAATTAGATAAGAGATTAAATGAAAGAACGAATAAAGAAAAGGAAAAATCTTGTGGATGCATTATAACAAAAGATAATAAAGTACTATTAATCAAACAAACAAAAGGGCATTGGGGATTCCCAAAAGGACATGTTGAAAAAAATGAAACAGAGATTGAAACTGCAATTAGAGAAGTAAAAGAAGAAACTAATTTGGATGTAGAAATTGATGCTAATAAAAGATATACAATGGAATATGTAACAGATAAAGGGAAATTAAAACAAGTAGTATTATTTATTGCCAAATGTATAGGTGGAGAGATAAAAGCACAGGAATGTGAAGTAAATGATATAAAATGGTTAAATTTTGATGAGGCAGTTGAAACAATTACATATGATAATACTAGAGAATTATTTAAGAAAATACTTAAGGAGAGAAAAATATGAAAGTATTAACAATAAAACAACCATGGGCAACATTAATAATGCAGGGTGATAAAAGATTTGAATTTAGAAGTTGGCAAACTAAATATAGAGGAGATTTACTAATACATGCAGGAAAAGGAATTGATAAAGAAGCAATGAAAAGATTATCAAAATATATTTCAGAAAATTTGCCAGCAGGAAAAATATTAGGAAAAGTAACATTGGTAGATTGCGTAAAAATGTCACCAGAATTTAAAGAGATGTTATTAAAAGAGAATAAAGATATATATACAGATAGTTCTTTTAAAGAAAATTATGGTTGGCAACTAGAAAATGTAGAAATATTTGATGAACCAATAGAGGCAAAAGGAATGTTGAGTTTGTGGGAGTATGATTTATAGAAGGATTAGCTATGAAAATCTTCAAGATTGATGGAGGTATTTATGAGAGAACTTGCGGTAGCAGTACAAAATGAGAACTAAAAAGTAAGTATTATAGAAACAATAAAAATAATAGAATGATTTAAAAGAGTGTTATATTAAAACTATACAGAATAGGGGGGTAAGCATAATAGAAAAAACGAAAATGAATTTATTTCTCATAACCCGAAGGTCGTAAGTTCGAGTCTTACCCCCGCAACCAAAGTATAAATACTTACAGTTTAAACGACTGTGGGTATTTTTTTATGCCTTTAAATTGGTTGGAATAATGATTAAAAATGGCATTCTTATGTCAAATTGGGTAAGAATTGGGTAAAATAATTACCTCAAATGCCATAAATATCAATAAAAATTCATTAAAATTTTATACTTTTTTTAATATAATAAAAGGCAATGGGAAATCTAAATTAATATTTAGTTGCCTTTTATTTTTTATTGTGAAAATTTGTAATTTGTGAAAATTAGAAAAAAGTTCAAATTAAGACCTTGTTGGTAATAACAAGTTTTCTAGTGCATATCCAGCTTTTCTATTATGAGAAAGTAGTGGATGCACATAAAAATCAAGTGTAGTACTTATTTGTGCATGACCTAGTCTCGCAGAAATTACTGCTATATCAATATTTTGTGCAACTAGTAAACTTGCATTTGTATGTCTTAATCCGTGAAAATTAATTACAGGTAATCCTATTTGACCAACATATTTTACAAACCACTTGCTAATTGTAGAAGGATGCATTGGTTTGCCATCTGCTTGTACAAATAACCTATCAGAATTCATCCATAATTCGTCGTAAATCGCTTTTTGTTCTTCATACCATAACTTATATTCCTCAAGTAAAGAAATGATAAATTCAGGTATTGCAATTTCTCTAATGGAACTTTCTGTTTTTGGAACTTTTGTAAAAACTCCCATATCTGATAGATATTGACTAGAACGATTAATACTGATTATTCCATTTTTAAAATCAACATCTGTCCATTCTAATCCCATTAATTCACCTAAACGAACACCAGTAAATACTGTAAGAATGATTGCAACTTTGTATTTAGTATCTTCGCTAGGTAATAGTTCAAGATTTTCTAGTAATATCTTAGTTTGTTCATCATCATAAGATTTTCTTTTTGGTTTCCTAGCTTTAGGTGGTTGAACACGTTCAGCAGGATTCGCCACTATTAATTGCCAATAAACTGCTTTATGAAGCATTGCTCTTAATAATCTGTGATGCTCCAAAATTGTTTTACCAGATAAGGGTTTTTTAGTTTTTGAACCATTGTTACCTTTTTTTCTAACCAACTGAGTATCTTTTTCAAGTAAATCATAGAATTTCATAATGTCAGTCGGCTTAATTTTGTTAATATAGAAATGCCCAAAGTATGGTAAAAGTCTTGTTTCTAACATTCTGCAATAACGTTTGTATGTTGATGGTGCAAGTTCTTTTGAACCATAATCTCTTTTCCATATTTCTGTAAATTCAGAAAATTTAAGAGATTTACCATCAATTATTAAACCATTCTGTACTTCAGTAACAAATTTTGCTAGTTCAACTTCTGCATCTTTTTTATTTCCATGTACTGTTTTCCTGTGTATCATAGGTTTTCCATTTAGGTCAAATCCTTCAGATACTGTTAGCCTGTAACTATTTTTTCCTCTTTTTTCTATACTCCCAGCCATTACTTATTTCACCTCCTTTCAAGTATGCCTATGGGTGGGAGGAGTATGTGTATATTTGTTAACAAAAATATTATATAATAATAGTTAACAAATTGCAATAGATTTCAAAAAGAAACTTAAAAAAATTATATAAATCAAAAGAATAAACAGATTAACACCTGGAAATTACTGGATTATTTGCAGAATATGTGATATAATACGACAAAATAAGGAGGGACTATTATGCAACAACCATTGTGTTTTTATGAGGAAACAACAGAATATATGCAATTTTATCTAATTGATTGTCAATCAGGACTAATGAATTTATTAATTTTCCAAGATAAGACAGTAATGCTATTTGATTGTAATGTGACTGATAGTAATGAAGAAGATATTTTGAATTTCCTAAAATATAAAATACCTAAAAAGTATAAAGTAGAAACGGATGAATTTGTACAAGAAATAGATATTTTTGTTAATTCTCATAGAGATTTAGATCATCTAAGGGGACTAAAAAAGATAAACGAAAAATTTAAAATAAAATCTATATGGGATTCAGGACAAAGTGGTGCAAATATAGATAATGCTGACTACAACTATTATATGTATCTAAGAAGAAAATTAAGAGAAGAAAATGAAAAAAATTTATTTGTTCCTGTACCATCTAATATTAAAATTAAAACTATAGGAAATGCTGATATTTATTGTTTAGCAGCTGAAGAAGATTTTCAGGAAAATTATATTAATGAAGTAAGAGCAACAGCTAAAATTCAACATACAAATTCAATGGTCTTATTAGTAACATATGCAGGACAAAAAATTTTATTAACAGGAGATTCTGATTGGAAGAGTTGGAAAGAGGGAATTGTTCCAAACTTCAAAGACAAATTGGTAAATTATGAAAATGCAGATATTTTAGTAGCTAGTCATCATGGGTCAAGAAGTTTTTTTACAGATGAAGCTAATGAGCATATTGATGAAGAAGAAAATCCAGAAACAACATATATAGAGTCTATTCAATTAATTAATCCAGTAGTTACATTAATTTCATGTGGAGATTATGAAGAATATCATCATCCAAATAAAGAAGCAATGGCATTATATAAAAAATGGACATCAAACGAACAGGTATATACTACAAAAAATTTAGGGACTATTTGTGGAATTATTAATAATAATGGGAATTTTACAGTTGTTCCCAACAGATTTTATACAAATATAAATGGAAACCATCAAGGATTTAAAATTAAATGTAGTATAGTAGAAAACGGAGAGTCGAAAATTGTTAATAGTGGAGATGAAATAAAAGTAGGTTGCAGTTTAAAGTTTTCTATTTTTAGTTGGGGAGATATTATTAATGATAATACTTTAATATATTGGGAAGTATCAAATGGTGGAACAGGAGATGACTTTGAACATCAGGAAATATATCGTAAAGGAAATGAAGAAAAAACAGAAAAATATAAGTTTGAGAGAGAATTATCTTATAAAGGGACACATTTGTTAAGATGTAGGATAATTAATCATAAAAAAAATTTTGATGAAACAAAAATATTTGTAGTAAAGGGGATATAAATGAATATTAAAGATTATAAAGATAAAGAAATAAATATGTATATATTGGGAATAGTATTTTTATACATATATATATCCAATTCTTTTAATATAAATAATGATAAAATAATGTATTTTAATCAATTAATTACAACAACATTAGCATCAGGAATAATTTATCTATTTACATATTTGTCAGATGCAATAGTAAGTAGCTACTTTAAAGATAAGATTATATATTTATTTGGAATTATAAATAAACCAGGAGAATGTATTTTTTCTACTATTAGGGAAAATGGAAAAGATGACAGAATTTCTAAAGATGATGCAATTAGAATATATAAGGACATTTATGAGAATATGCCAAAAGAAAAGAGTAAAAGAAAAAAATATGAAAATTCTAATTGGTATATCATTTATTCTAAATATAGAGAAGAAAAAATGATACAAATTTCAAATCGAGAATATTTGATGACAAGAGATTTTATATTTGTAACTATTGCACTTTTTATAATTTATGCAATTTTATCTATATTAAAATTTACTATTTGGAATTATAAGTTTGCAATTTTACTATTTTTATTAACTATTATAAATCTTATTTCAGCAAATATTAAAGCAAAAAGGTTTGCATATAATGTAATTGCATTAGATTTAGCAAAAACAAGCAAGTAAATAACCTTACTTGCTTGTCTCATTCATACTTTTAGGAGAGAATCTAAACATTTTCATGAATTTTTCTTTATAAAGTTTACACATAAAAGTTTTGATTATTTAATTTTCATCCAACCATTCATCAAATTCTTTATAAGTTTTCTCATCAGATCTAATTACATCCATAAATTCTTTTGATTTCTTCTTCCAATTCTCATAATCTTTTTTATAAATTTCTATATCAGGATTACGTTTTACTAGCATTGCTTTTTTTGCATATATTTTACGATATTTTCCATATACTTTATCATTTTCTTGCTTAATTCTTTGGGCAATTTGATTACCAATATCCCTGCAAGTTTGTTTGCCTTTGAACAAATTATTACAATAATTAATGCGAGGATTATCTGTTATAAAATATTTACCACAGTTCTTACATTTTTTTATTATGTTTTTATCTTCTTCTACAAATTTAAATAATGTAATATAAAGTATGGTATAAACACTAGAACTTGTAGCATTAGTTTCAGCATATGCATCAGCAAAATGTTGCCCAGTTGTGAAAAACTCTAACAATTTTTCTTCACTATTTTCAAGATATTCAGGAAAGATTTTATAATTAAAAGCATCATCTATTTGAAAATCAGTAACGTATTGCTTTAATGTTTTAAAATGTGAAGTGTAATAAATATAAAAACGTATCTTATTAGTCATTACCCTTGAATTCTCAAGAGGATGTTTGTTAAAAATGTAGTCAACAAATTCAGAGTAAATCTTTTGAACTTTTATGGCATCTTTTTTTATTAATTTGAAATATTTTTTTCCTAAATTTTCAATTTCACTATAACTATAAGTCTTATCAATCTTTAAATTATCTATATCACTTTTTTCAAAATATTTTATATAAGAAGTAAAAAATTTGGTAAACCAAACAAAATATTCATCAAAGTTAGAGAAATTTGTATTTAAAAAATCAATTAAATTTGTTCCCACGTGAACAATTGAAAAATGATTTTTTATAAAGAAATGACAATTTGAGAGTTCATCTAGTTCATAGTAATGTAGCTTTTTAGGGATATCTAAATGATCTATTTTTCTTTTTATTTCATTTGTAAAATGTTTAGTTTTTACACGTTGAGTAAATAATTCTTCATATTCTTTATATTCATCTTCAGTTAAACAATCCTTGATAATATCTAAAACCGAAACACCTTTAGGTAATTTACGATCCGGATCACCATACAATAGTGTGATATGTTGGATTTCTTCTTCACTAGTAATAGAGAGATGTATATTACTATTTATTTTATCTTTTTTCATAATTCCTCCGTTAACAGATATTCAAAAACACTAAAGTTAACCTGCTATCAAAATAACCTAAAAAGTATTTACAAAGTTAACTATAATCAATATAATACAATTGTTAACAAAAGTCAATATTAAATTACAAAAAAATAGGAGGTGATATTATGGAACTACAAAAAGTACAAAGGACAACATTAACAATGAAAGAGGCATCTGAGTATTTAGGAATATCATACTGGTTGATAAATCAATTAGTAAGAAGAAAACAAATACCATGTTCAAAAGTTGGTGGGAAATATTTATTTAGAGTACAAGCTTTAGATGAATATTTAACAAAAATGGAACAAGAATCGATAGATTAGATTCTAAAGAAAGTGAGGAAAGGAGGATATGGCTAATTTACAATGGTTAAAACTATCTACGGATTTCTTTGATAATAACAAAATAAAATTGCTAGAAAGTGAAAGAGATGGAGATACACTAATTAGAGTATGGATACAACTTTTAACAATAGCAATGAAGTGTAATTATCAAGGTAGATTATCAATAACGGAAGATAAACCAATGACAGTTGATGAATTTTCAAAGATTATGGGAAAGTCTAAGAAAAAAATCACAAAATGTTTGGAAAAGTTTGAAGAATTAAAAATGATTATTATAGAAGATAATTTTTATAAAATCAAAAACTGGTCTAAGTATCAAAGTGCTGATAAACTTGAAGAAATTAGACTACAAAATTGTTTAAGGCAACAAAAATATCGTGAAAAAATGAAAAGTGAAAAAGAAAAAAGTAACGTTACAGTAACGCAACGTAACACTAAAGAAGAGAAAAAGATTAGAAATAAAATAGAAAAAGAAGGAGATGAGAATAGAAGTGGATTTAAAGAATTCAAATTATAAAGTTATCACCAATGAAGGTGCAAAATGTGGATTTTGTAATAAAAATTTAAAGCCAATTGGATTCGATTATTTATATGTAAATTATGATAAAAGCATGATTGAATATGAAAGATGTAATTGTGAAAAAGCAATTCAATTTTGGAAAAAATTTGATTTTGAACAAGAAGAAAAACAGCGACAAGAAAAGTATAGAAAAATTATAAATAGTATTTATAAAGATAACTATATGAAAAAGAGATTACAAAAGTATAATTTTGAAAATCTTATTGATACATATGATGATACATCTATTATAAATCAACTAATAAAATTTACAGATTTATGTATTGAATCAGAGATGAAAAATGAACTGATTATTTATGGAAATATAGGCTATGAAAAAACATATTTAGCAGCTTGTATAGCTAATAAAATGATTGAACAAAACAAAATTGTATTAATGGAAAAAAGTAGCTCTATAATTGATAAAATTAAAGAATCGTTTAATAAAGATGGACTATCAGAAACGCAAATTATTGGACTATATTCTAATGTAGATATGTTAATTATTGATGATTTTGGTAGTGAAAATTTAAGCAAATGGGCTTTAGAAAAATTAAATAAAATTATTAGTAATAGATATGATAATGAATTACCAATTGTTATTACAACAAGATATAATAAAGAGCAATTAATTGAACAATTATCTACTGAAGATGATACAGAAATTTCAGAAGAAATTGTTGAAGTTTTGAATGAAATGTGTTATGGAATTTCAATTGCAGAAGAAATAAAAGCAAAAGAAAAAGTTAGCATAAGCGACCAAACTATTTGCTAACTCAATCTTAAAACCTAATAAAATTATAATATAAATTATAACAATTGTAAATAGGAACAGTTTGAATTTTTTGTTCAGACTTTTTCTAAAATTTAAACAAAAATTATGAAAAAATGAATAAAAAAATTCCCCCGGAGAGCCAAAAAGGGTTTTAGGGATTTTTCCCTAAACAGCAAAAAAGGTGTCAAGACACCACGCTGGCGAATATTAGGTACCGAATATTAGGTACTAAAAAATACTACCTATATTCGAGCAAAATAAATTTTGCTTGTTATTAATGCTTTGTAAACTAGCATTAATAGATTTTTATAGTAAGGAAGTGATGAAAAGTGTACAGAGATTCAGAGCAAGCTTTAGAGAGTATTTTTGTATCTTATAATAAAATTTTAAAGAGAATTAAATTGTTGAGTGTTACTACTAAATATGGAAAAGAAATAACACATAAAGATTTAAGAAAAGCTATAGAAGTTATGCTAAAAAAACATCCAACTTGCAGGTGGAGGAGTGAGAAAGTAAAAAGTAGGAAATATTTTATTTTAGCAGAAGGATATGCATGGTTGTTACAAGTGTATTTTAATAAAGAAAAATCATTAATTGATGCTGATGTAGATTTTTTTGAAGATAGAATTAGACAATATGAAGAATTATTAAAAGTAGAACATAATGAAAATTTGTGGAATGAAGATATGAATATAAAACAACTATGTGAGTATTTTAATAAAAAAGATATAACTGTTAGAAAAGCAATTAAGAAAATGTGTAAAAGTGGATTTATCGAATACAAATTTTTTGTTAATAATAAAGTGGTAGTTTCTAGTAGAGGTGTGGAATGGTTATGTAAAAATGTATTTAAACAAAAGTATTTAGAACTATTAGAAAAGTACAAAATGGAATTGACAGAATTATATATTAAAGCCGGTTATCCATATGATCATTTTTTTCATAGAAATTAATTGTAAATATTTAGAAGTACCTGTTGAGAAAAATGTCGTTTTGTGATATAACATATACTAGAGTTATTATAAATATTTGAGGTGCAAAAATGAAGGAAGAAGAATTAATAAAATTAGAAAAAAAATTATGGGAATCAGCTGATAAAATGAGAGGAGCAGTTCCAGTTTCAGATTATAAATTTATAATATTAGGATTAATATTTTTGAAATATATTTCTGATGCATTTGAAGAGAAATATCAAATTTTAGTAAAAGATGGTTATGGACTTGAAGAAGATAGAGATAGTTATGAGGCAGATAATGTTTTTTATGTTCCAGCTAGAGCCAGATGGGAATATTTAAATGCACATTCTAAGAATCCTCATATAGGACAAATAATTGATGATGCATTGGAAGAAATTGAAAGGGAAAATCCATCATTAAAAGGTGTTCTAGTTAAAGAATTTAATAGTCCGAATTATAGAAATGTTAATTTAGGAGAGATAATTGATTTATTTACTAATATAAAAATTGGAAGTAAAGAAGCACAAGATAAAGATATCTTGGGAAGAATATATGAATATTTCTTGGGACAATTTGCGTCTAATGAATTGCAAAAAGGAGGAGAATTCTATACACCTGCTTGTTTAGTTAGAACAATGGTTGAGATTCTTGAACCATATCAAGGTAGAATTTATGATCCAGCATGTGGATCAGGAGGAATGTTTGTACAAAGTATAAAATTCATTCAGAAACATAATGGAAATGCAAGAAATTTAACTATATATGGACAAGAAAAAAATCCAACAACATGGAAATTAGCAAAGATGAATCTAGCTATTAGAGGAATAAATAATGAAGGATTAGGAAAGTTTGCAGATGATACATTTCATAATGATTTACACAAAGACTTAAAAGCAGATTTTGTATTAGCAAATCCTCCTTTCAATATTAGTGACTGGGGACAAGAAAAGCTATTAGATGATCCTAGATGGAAATATGGAATACCACCAAAAGGAAATGCTAACTTTGCTTGGGTTGAACATATGGTATCAAAACTATCAATGAATGGTAAAGCAGCAATAATACTTGCTAGTGGTTCTTTATCGACAGGAGGTCAGGAAGAAGAGATAAGAAAAAATCTAATAAAAGCAGATTTAGTAGATTGTATATTAGCAATGCCAGCTAATTTATTTTATACTGTTACAGTACCATGTAGCATATGGATATTAAATAGAAATAAAAAGCAAAAAAATAAAATATTGTTTATAGATGCAAAAAATTTTGGAACAATGGTTACAAGAAAATTAAGAGAATTAAATGAAGATGATATATTAAAAATTGCAGATACATATCATAATTTCCAAAATAATGAAAACTATGAAGATGTATCTGGATATTGTAAAGCAACTACAATAGAAGAAATAGAAGAAAATAATTATGTTTTAACACCTGGCAGATATGTAGGAACAGAAGAACAAGAAGATGATGGAATATCATTTGAAGAGAAAATGAAAACTACAAAAACTGAATTAAAAGAACAATTTGAGGAGTCTCATAAGTTAGAAGAAGAAATTAGAAAGAACTTGGAGGCTATAGGGTATGGAATATAAAAAAATAGAAGATATAATAGAATTTAACCCAACTGAAACTATAAAAAAAGGGACTGTTTCTAAAAAGATTTCAATGGATAAGTTAGGTGTATTTTCCAAATATATTAATTCTTATGACATAGAAAAATATAGTGGGGGTATGAAATTTAGGAATGGTGATACTTTACTGGCTAGAATTACACCATGCTTAGAAAACGGAAAAACTTCAAAAGTAACAATATTAGACGAAAATGAAGTTGGATTTGGTTCCACAGAATTTATTGTTATGAGAAGTAAAAAAAATATTTCAGATGAAGATTTTATTTTCTATCTTTCTATAAGCCCTAGATTTAGAGAAATTGCAATTAAATCTATGACTGGAACATCTGGTAGACAAAGAGTTCAGTTAGATGTTATAAAAAATACAGAAATGTTATTGCCTAGCTACAAAGAACAAGTTAAAATAGGCAAGATATTAACAGGACTGGATGAAAAAATAACATTGAATAATCATATAGATGAAAATATATCAAAGTTGTGTAAATACTATTATAATAGTTTAATAAACGATAACTGCAATGAGACATCACTTTCTGATTTAATGGATTATCAAGGAGGAAGCCAGCCACCATCATCTGAATTTCAATATGAACAAGATATAAATAATATTAGATTTATTCAAATAAGAGATTTTGAAAGTAATTCACATATATGTTATATTCCGATTTCTAAAAAGAATAAATTATGCGAAAAAGATGATATATTAATTGCAAGATATGGGGCATCATTAGGTAGAATATGTTATGGGTTAAAAGGTGCATATAATGTCGCACTAGCAAAAGTTTTACCTAAGAAAGAAGAATATAAAGAAATGTTAAGAATAATTTTGGAAGATAAAAAATTTTATGAATATATTAATAGTGTAGGACAAAGAAGCGCACAATCAGGTTTTAATGTTGGAGATATACAAGCATTTAAAGTAAAGGTTCCTAAAGAGGAAGATATAAAAAAATTTCATGCGTTTGCATCAGTTTGTCTAAAGAAAAGATTAGCTATTATAGAAGAAAATAATAAGCTTATAAATTTAAGAGATTTATTATTACCAAAGCTAATAAATGGTGAAATAAACCTAGATAAAATAGAAGTTTAGTCAGATAAATCGTGATCTGTATGGGAGGAGTATATGATAAAATTTATAGGAGAGAATATATTTTCTATAATAACTGCAACTGTTGCTATTATTGCAATATGGCAAACACATAGACAAATAAAAATTAGTAACAAACATCAATTATTTGATAGAAGAGTAGATAGATTTATTTTAATAAAAGGTTTAATTTCACTGTTTGAAGATAGCAAACATTTAATGAATAAAGAAGATTACAATCATTTTATAGATGTAACTGTGTTGTTTCATAGTTTGACTAATAATACATATTTAAAAGATATTGGAAAAATAATAGATAATGTTAAACAAGAAGATATTAGACAAAGTTTTTTAGTAAAATTAGAAGATTTCAAGAAAATTTCTATTGAAGTGGAATTTATATTTTCAAAGAAAAATATTAGATTAATAAAAGAATTTGTCTATAAATACCAAGAGTTATTAAGAACTATGTATGAGGAGCAAATTATTTTAGATAAAATTATGGAAAAGAACAGAAAAAATCCAACGGAATTTGTTAAATTACAGGAAGAATTTGGCGAGAAAAGGTATAGAGAAAAACTATATAGTGAATATGATAAAATTCATTTATTGTACGATGAAATTATTGAAAAGGATATTATAAAAAGTATTGAAAATCAAATAAAATTGTAGGGGGCAAATTATGTTTGATGAAGAAACACTAGAAAGTGTAACAATGGAAATATTACAAGATTTAAGATATGAATGTATAAATGGATATGAAATGAAACGAACAGATTTCTCTAAAGTATTGTTAGAAGAAGAACTTTTCAATGCAATAGAAAGGATGAACAAAGGAATTGATTTTGAACAGATACAAGAAGTTATAAGAACAGTTAGAAATTTAGACAACAACAATACTATATTAAATAATAAACAATTTACTAAATATTTATTAGAAGGAATTTCTGTGCCAATTCAAGAAAACGGAGAAACAAAATATAAAACAGTTAAAATATTAGATTTTGAAAATATCCAAAACAATACATTCAAAGCAATTAACCAATATACAATCATTGAACATAGTGAAAAAAGACCAGATATAATTATATTTATAAATGGTATGCCTTTAGTTGTAGTAGAATTAAAATCAACAATAAGAGAAGATGTAAAATTAATAGATGGATATCACCAATTAAAAGGTTATCAAGAAGTACATATACCATCATTATTTTACTACAATCAATTTATGATAGTAAGTGATGGAGTACAAGCAAGAGCAGGAACAATCACTAGTCCATGGAGTAGATTTTCAGAATGGAAAAAGATAGAAGATACAGATGAAGTAAAAGAAAATATGCCAACACATCAAACTCTATTTAATGGGATGCTCAGAAAAGATAGATTATTAGATATTATAAGTAATTTCATATTATGGAGTGAAGATAGTAAAATTTTATCAGCATATCATCAGTATTTTGGCGTTAAGAAAGCAATTACAAGTACAGAAACAGCAATAGACAATAGAACAGGAAAAGCAGGATTACTTTGGCATACACAGGGAAGTGGAAAAAGCTTTTCAATGGTATTTTATGCAGGTAATATGATTAAAGTATTAAATAATCCAAGTATAGTAGTTGTAACAGATAGAAATGATTTAGATAATCAATTATTTAGTACATTTGCAAAATGTTCAGGTTATTTAAAACAAGAACCAGTACAGATAGAAAATAGACAAGATCTAAATGAAAAATTAGAAGGAAGAAAATCTGGTGGAATATTCTTCACTACATTACAAAAGTTTGAAGAAGAAACAGGAGTATTTAGCCGAAGAGATGATATTTTGGTTTTAGTAGACGAAGCACATAGAAGTCATTATGGATTGGATGCAACCATAAAATTTGATAAAGCTAAAATGGAAGCATACAAGAAATATGGAACAGCAAAATATTTACACGATGCTTTTCCAAATGCAACATACATTGGATTTACAGGAACACCTGTTGAAACAAAAGACAAATCAACAACTAATGTGTTTGGAGATATAATAGATACATACGATATGACACAAGCAATTATGGATGGTGCAACAGTACCAATTATGTATGAATCAAGAATGGCTAGAGTTGGACTAAATCAAAAGATATTAGATGAGATAGATGATTATTACAATATGCTCGAAACAGAAGAAGGTATTGATGACTATAAAATAGCAGAGTCTAAAAAAGCAATGGCTACAATGAAACAAATAATAGAAGATCCAGATAGACTAGAATTGATAGTAAAAGATATTATAAAACATTATGAGGAAATAGAAACAAGTGTAGCTAATAAAGCAATGGTGGTAGCTTATTCAAGACAATCTGCATTTACAATGTATAATAAATTCTTAGAACTAAGACCAGAATGGAAAAATAAAGTTAATATGATAATAACATCTAATAATAAAGATGACGAAGATATGCAAAAAGCAATAGGCTCTAAAAAAGATAAAAAGCAGCTAGAAGTGAATTTTAAAGATATGGATTCTGAATTCAAAATCGCAATAGTTGTAGATATGTGGTTAACAGGATTTGATGTACCAGGACTTGGAACTATGTATATAGACAAACCTATGAAAGCACATAACTTAATGCAGGCAATTGCAAGAGTTAATAGAGTTTATAAAGATAAAACTGGTGGACTAATTGTTGATTACATAGGACTAAAAAGATGGTTGCTGGATGCATTGAAAACATACACGAAGAGAGACCAAGGCAAAATTGTAGACAATAGTGAATTGGTAAAAGTTTTAAATGATAAAGTTGAATTAATCAGAGATTTATTTAAAGGATTCTATTATGGACATTTTGCTACAACAACAGATAGCGATAAGTATGAAATTATTATGGCAGGAGCGAACTTGATGCTCAAAACAGAAGAAATTAAAAAAGCATTTATGAAATATAGTTATGATGTTAAAAGCTTATATGCGTTATGCACAGGAGCATTATCACAGGAATTAAAAGATGAAATATTATTCTTTATAGCTGTAAGATCATTCATATCAAAACTAAGCGGAGAAAGAATAGACGTTAAAGAAATAAACGCAAATGTAGCGCAAATGTTAGAAAGAGCAATACAAGATGATGAAATGTTACAAATAGGAGAAGTACACAACAGTAATCAATTGGCATTATTAAGCAATGATATATTAAATAAGTTAGCAAAAATGCAAAAGAAAAATATTGCAGTTGAGGTACTGAATAGAGCTTTAAAAGAGTATGTTAATCAAATAGGAAGACAGAATGTTGTTATGATGGAAAAATTTTCAACAAAGTTCCAAAAGATTGCAGCGACATATAATGAAAGGACAAGCGTAGAAGACATACAAAAAATAATTGAAGAATTAATAAACTTAAAAAATGAAATTGAAGAAGAATTAAAAGCAGGAAATGAATTTAATTTATCAACTGAAGAAAAGGCATTCTTTGATGCATTAGGAGATGATCCAGAAGTTAAAGAATTAATGAAAGATGAAATCTTAGTTCAAATAGCAAAAGAACTTGTAGAAACGGTTAATAGTAATATGACAATAGATTGGGATATTAGAAAAGATGCAAGAGCCAAAATGAGAATTGAAATTAAGAAGCTTTTAATTAAATATAATTATCCACCCAATAAAAGCGAAAAGGCAGTTCAAACTGTTATAAGACAAGCTGAGTTAAAGTGTAAAGAAATGGTAAAATAAATAGAGGAGAGAAATTAAAAATGGATGATAATCAAATTGTTGCACAATTAGCAGCAAATTTAGCTGAAGCAACTGCTAGAAATGGCGCAAGTTTTATATCAAAGAAAATAAATGCTAGTAAAGCAAAAAGAAATGACAAAGAAACTATTGCTGAACTGGAAGAAATAATATCTGATTTATTAAATGATAAGGCTGAAATTCAACGAATTGCTCAAGCATATGAACAAGAATTAGTTTCACAAAAAATTACAGAAAATGATATAAAATATATTACAGATAATTTATTGCCTATATTTGGAGAATTTCTTCCGGATCAAGTTGAAATTGAAAAAATGAAAAAAATATTGTCTGTTGAGACACTTACAATTATGCAACTTATAGGATTTAACTATAAACAAGCTATAGGTGAACCATTAACTTTATTGGTGAGAAAAGCGATTGAATCTAAAGTACCAATAGATTCACAAACGAATGTTAATTATGTGTTAACTATGGCAAATCTAGCTAAGGATGAAGAGGCAACGAAGAGATATTGCCAATTAACAGGACAAAAGTCTAGTGAAGGAGAAAAGGAATAATTTAATTTGAAGGAGAAATTATATGATTTTAAAAGCAAATAAAGAATTAAAACAAAAGGATTTTAAAAATGAAAAAGAATTACAAAATTTTTTCGAAAACAACATTGAAACAATATTAGGATATAAATTTATAGATACAGAATTTGTAGTAGGCGATTTTAGAATTGATTCTTTAGCTTTTGATGAAGAATCTAAATCATTTAGAATAATTGAATATAAAAATGTTAAAAATCATTCTTTAGTTGACCAGGGTTATACATATTTAAAATTGATGCTAGAGAGAAAAGCAGATTTTGTTCTTCAATACAACATAAAAACTAAGTCATCGCTAACTACTCAAGATATAGATTGGAGCCAATCAAGAATTATATTTGTTGCACCAATTTATACAGCATATCAATTAAATGCTACAGACTTCAAAAATATACCAGTAGATTTAGTTAAACTAAACAGATATGAAGATGATATTATCGAAATTGATTTTATAAAAAAGACAAGCAATGTTAAAGTGCAAGATATTCAAATGGAATCTATACAAAACGATGTTAATAAAGAAATAATTGTATATACTGAGGAAGATCATTTATCTAAAGTTTCGGACAATATAAAAAGAGTATATGAAGAATTAAAAAATAGAATATTAGAATTAGACGATATAGATGTGGAAGCAAAGAAACTATACATAGCATTCAAAGGAATTAGAAATATCGCAGATATAGAATTTCATAAGAATAAATTAAAAATATACATTAATATGAAAAAAGATTCCCTAAATGATCCTCTAAAACTTACAAAAGACATTAGTGGAATTGGTCATTGGGGAAATGGAGATTATTGTATCATAATAGATAAGAAGGATGATATTGATAATGTAATTCCATTGATCAAGCAGTCTTTAAAAGTAAATAAAAAATAGACAAAAGAAAAGCAAAGTAAGTGAGTAATGATATATTACATAATTATTTTGCTTTTTTTAATAAGGAGAATTTTATGGGAAATATTATATTATTTATAATTACATTAACTATTATAAGCTTAACACTATACTTCATTTATAAAAGTACAGAAAAGTCTAATAGTTTAGTAGAAAAGATTTCTTATATTGTATTAGCAATAGTAGATAGTGCAATATTAATTATTTATTATTTTGATAGATTTAATGTACCAACGGAATTAGGATGGAATATAAATGTTAATACACAAAACTGGCTTAATTTCATTGCAACTTATACTACAGGTATTATTAGCGCGGGAATAGCAGCTTTGGTTTCAGTATTTGTTACAATTTATCAAATAAAAAAGAATAATGAAGAAAATGATAAGAGAGATAAAGAAAATTTCAGAATACAAAATATGCCACTTTTAAAATACGATTGTGTACAAGGAAGAAATGCATCAGTTGAATTAACTCAATTGGATACCAATATTGAAGAAGATAAAGGAGTTATACAACAAATTACATTAAGTTTGAAAAATATTGGATTAAATTCTATAAGAAAATATTATATGAAAATAGAAAGCAATATATTGAAACGTAAATATATTTTTGAAATTGCTAAAGAAAGTGTTATTGAAAAAGGACAAGAGGTAATAATACCATTTGTCTTAAGGTTGAAAACAGAAGAAATATATAATTTTAAAATTACTTTATATTATCAAGATCTAGTATTCAATATATATGAACAAGATGCCATATTAGAGTACAAGTTATCTAGTGCTAATGACGGATTAAATTATTATAGTGATTATAAATTTATGGTTCAAGATGAAAAACAAATAGATGATTTTCCAAATATGGAAATAGAAAATATAGCATAATAAAATAGGAGGGAGTTTAATGAGCAAATATACAGATGATGATATAAGAAATAAAACTAAAATAACATGCCAGATTGCAGGAGATTATTTAGGAATATCAGCTAATGCAGTTTCCATTGGTATGAGAAATAATTTATTACCGATAGGTTTTGCAGTTCATAATGAAGAAAATGATAGGGGATTTTCAGAGAGTTGGTCATATTATATAGTTGCTGAAAGGTTGATTGCATATAAATATGGAAAAATATCTGAAGTTAGAGTTCAAAATATTGAAAACAATTTGGAAACTATCATAAAAGAATTTGAATCAATGAAAAATGAATTACTTTTTATATTAAGCGAAAACGCAGAACAAGAGAACTAGAACTATATGAGTATGCGTTTTCGCTAGGAAAGTATGAAAATAAAGAAAAGAAATTTGAAGGAAAGGAAGATGTTTATGGATAGTTTATCTATGAAATTTGAAAGAAAAAAACTTTATGATGAAATTTGGGATATTTCATTAACAGGTGTTTCTAAAAAATATGGACTGAATTACACGAAATTGGTACAAGCTTGCAAAGAAAATAATATTCCATATCCATCTTCAGCATATTGGACTAAGAAGAATATGGGCTTGGATTTTTCAACTGAAATTGTTGAATTGCCAGAAGCAAAAGAAAAAGAAATTGAAATTCCACTTAAAAATACTGGAGTATTGATTGATGAAAAAGTTAGCGATAAAGATAAATTTATTCAAGAATTTAATTCTCTAAACTTTCTAGAAGAAGATGAAAAAAAGAAGGTAGCTGAAGTTATTTATGATCTAAGTGTAGATAAATACAAGAGAAATCATAAAGTAATTATTGAATATAAAAATAAGAAAAAAGAAGAACGAAGAGAAGAAAGAAAAGCGAACTATTTTAATCCTTATTATAATATTCATGATTACGTAGAAAAGGGATATTTTTCTAATATATCAAAACTACAAAAAGATAGATGTATGAAGATATTAAGTGCGATTTACTTTGCAATAGAAGAACTAGAAGGAAAAGTAAACAACGATTTTTCACTACAAGTTCGTGAAGAACATATTACAATTGAAATAGAAGAATTACAAGATAAAGTAATGCATGAATTGACTAAAGAAGAGGCAAAAAAAATATTAGAATATGAGGAATCCCAAAAGAGAAATACATTTGGATATAAGCCTAATATAAAGAAGTATGATTATGTTTGGAATGGTAAATTAAAAATAACCTGTGGCAACAGAAAATACATAAGAGAAAATGATAAAATAAGATTGGAAGATAAACTAGGAGATATAATTATAAAATTATATGAACAATCTGAAGAAACGAAGAATGAAAGATTAGAAAGAGAAGAAATTGCGAGAAAACAAAGAGAAGAGGAAGAAAGAAAAGAAAAAATCAGAAATGCCAAAAAGAAAGAAGTAGAAAAAATTAAAGAGTTGATAAATTGTGCAGAAGATTATAAAATAGCATGTGAGATAAGAAATTATATTGATGCTGTTTCTAAAAAAGAAAACTTAACAGATGAAATAAAAGAATGGATTAATTGGGCTAATAAGAAAGCAAATTGGTTTGACCCTATTATTGATGAAGAAGATGAACTTCTTGGAAAAAGAAAACATACAGAATCTATGGATAATAAAAATAATAAATTAGATAAATATGGTTCATATTATTATTGGAACTAAAAACAATAATGTATGGAAATAAATTATCGATATTCCAAAAAAGATATCATTTAAACAATCACTAAGAATATCTTTCTTTTTTGGAAATAATATGATATAATAATACTATAATAAAAAGGAGAGTTTTTTATGTTAGGAGAAAAAATAAAATCATATAGAGAAAGTAAAAATATGACTCAAAATGAGATTGCAGATATATTGGGAGTGAAATCTGCAACCGTATCAAAATATGAATCAGGTACATTAGAACCTAATATCGAATCATTAAAAAAGTTAGCTGAAATATTTGAAGTTTCTGTTGATGAATTATTGAATGATGAGCAAGATAGATTTGATATATCTAAAATTAATGTATTAAATATACTAAGAGAACAAAAAGAAATGAAATTAAAAGGTAATTTATATCATAATACACAAATTATATTTGCATATAATACAAACCACATTGAAGGTAGCAAATTAACAGAAGATCAAACGAGATATATATTTGAAACAAATACAATTTTATTTGAAGGAGAAACAATTGCAAGTGTTGATGATATATTAGAAATGGCTAATCATTTTAGGCTAGTGGATTATATGTTAGATAAAGCGGAAGAAAATTTGACAGAAGATATGATAAAAGAATTTCATAGATTATTAAAAGAAGGAACTGCAGATAGTAGAAAAGAATGGTTTAAAGTTGGTGATTATAAACAAGTTGTTAATGAAGCAGGAAGCACAAAAACTACATCGCCTAAATATGTTCAAAGGGATATGACAAAATTAATGGATTGGTACAACTCTTTATCCAAAATAACAATAAAAGAAATAATAGAATTTCATGCAAGATTCGAAAAGATACATCCATTTCAAGATGGAAATGGTAGAGTGGGTAGAATAATTATTTTTAAAGAGTGTTTAAAAAATAATATAATTCCTTTTATTATATTAGATAAGGATAAATTGTTCTATTATAGAGGATTAAGAGAATATCAAAATGGTGGAGAAAAAGGATATTTAATCGATACTTGTTTAAATGCACAAGATCAATATATGAAGTTAGTAGAGTACTATTTAAAGTAGAAGAGGTAAATATGAAAGTTAATTGTAAGGCAGCAAAATTATCTATTATAATTTCAAGCATACTATTTATTATGGCAGTTTTGTTTGAATTATTAGATATAAAATTTGCAAATAATTTTACAGGATTTATGAAAAACATTGTATTAGGAGCATTTTGTAGTTCAATTGTTACTGTATTTTTCTATATATCTGCATATAAAGTAGAGAAAAAGAGAGTGTTAGAACAGTATTGGAATGAATGCAGAAGAATGGTAATAGAGCTAAATAAGATAGATTATATGGATATTGACTTTGAAGAAAATATTTTTATAAAGTTTATAAATGAACAAAAAAATAAATTGTGGATAACAGAGTATTATAAACAGATTAAACAAAAAATACCTGTAAAAGAATTTGAACATACAAATTTAATAAAAGAAGAAATTAAAAAAGAAAATAAAGAGTTATTTAAAAAGTTATCAAAAGACGCAAGTGAAAAATACTTAGAAGAGAAAATTGAAAAATTATATAATAAAACTATTGATAATATGAATAAAATAGTCAATCAATATTTAAATTATTTAAATCAAAGTACAGATAATCTGAATTTTATATTGGGAGACATAGAATTTTTTACTGGAGAAGCTAATTATATAAAGGCACATGATTTGTTTCAGAAAATATATGATTTACGTGTGAAAATACAAGAATCTGCAAGACATTTTAGATATTATAAAGAGGGAGAAGGAAATAAAGCAGTAGTATTATCTGAAATACTTGAATTACAAAAGAATATTTTTAGGGTTGAAGAAAGTGAAGATTCAAAAATTGTTTATAGAGAATTTAGTGATATGATGGAATTAAAATTAGAAGAATTTAGAGCAAAAATTATCTATAATATTGAACCAGACCAAATTGAAATATTACCATTATATGAAATTTCTAGAATGAAAAATATGAATTGAGTGAAGAGATGTAAATTAGCATCAAAATAGAATATGAAAATTCTAAAAATGTTGTAAAAGTGGAGTTTATTGAAGAATTTAATAAATATAATAATATTCTTAATGAAGTATAAAAGTGTGAAAAACGACTTTTAAAGATATAAAGTCAAATTTCACACTTTTTATTATTTTATGAATTTATACATCCACAAATCAATTCAACCCCATCGCAAAAACCACTCCTATAATACTTCTCATTCCAATAATCAAGATACATCATAAAATCATCATACAATTTATCAAGTTGAGACTGAACAAACTGCTTATTATCCTTAGAAACATTACGCAAAATCTTCTCGCAAAACTTATCAAAATTCAAACTATATTTATAATCCATATCAGAAAGTTGACAAAGCAAAGTCTCCTCTCTAAATTCTAACCAATCCTTCAAAATATCATCATTAACTTCTCTTAAATTATTCATACTCTAAATCCTCCTAAAAATTAAAAATTTTCTTAATAAAAATATCTCCCACAAGAGCCGATTTTGTAAGAACGAACGTCCCATACCCATTGGGTAAAAATTGGGTAAAATCATCTCAAAAAATGCCCTAAAAATGCACAAATGTTCTATAAACCAAAACTCTCGTAAATACTGAAATACCAACAAAAACTCTAATTTTCACAAAACCACAAAAACCGGTCAAACCTCGCTCATAACCCGAAGATATACCACAAGATACAATAAAACAAAATAAAAACCACCAATAGTAAAAAAATAAAATGAAACTTCAAACACATCAACAAAACCACAAGAATTATAATAGAAAACCAATGCAAAATAAAAAATGTCAACTTCCCAACAACATAAAAAAATAAATTCCGACAAAATTCGACAAAAAATTCAAAACAAATAATATATAATACAAAATATAAAAACAAAAGCATAAATACGACACAAAATGTTATAGTTATGATATAATAAAAAAATAAAAAGAAGGTGGAAAAATGAGATTTAAATTATACTTTAAACTAGAAAAAGAAGAAATACCAATACAATACAGAAAAACAATAATAAGCTATTTTAAACACAGTCTAGAAGAATATAATCAAAAGTATTACCAAAAATACTACAACGGAAAAGACCCAATAATAAAACAATATGCATTCTCCGCATACTACAAACAACAAAAAATAGAAAAAGATAAAATAATATTAGAAGACCAAAGACTAGAAATAAACATAACAACATCAGATTATGAAACAGGAATAATACTATATAACTCATTTAATAAACAAAAACACAAAAAATATTCACTCAACAACAACTCAATGACATTAGAAAATATAACAATGGCAAACGAAAAAGAAATAACAACAGAAAAAATATCAGTGAAATTTCAAGCACCATTATGTGTAAGATTAAGAGAAAATAGCAAAGACTATTATTACTCATATGAGAACGAAAAATTTGAGGAAACACTAAAAATTAATATCAAAGAACAACTAAAAATAACAAACATGCCAACAGAAATAGTAGACACATTTACAATAAAACCAATAAAGGCCAAAAAAGTACTAATCAAATTTTACGAAAAATGTATAGAATGTTCAACAGGAACATTTGAATTAAGTGGAAATAAAGAATTGCTAAAATATTTATATAAATCAGGAATAGGAAGTAAGCATTCAGCAGGATTTGGAATGTTTCAAATAATATAATAATAAAAAAGGAGGTGTAAAAGTGAAAACAAAAATATACCTAAATGATTGGTTCTATAATTGCGGAATTGTGGGATTTCTAAAAATATTAGAACATAATGAGAAACAATTTGTAACAAAAAGAAACAATTACATAGAAATAGAAACGGAAGATTTAAGAGACTTCAACAAATACTATTTTAAATACTTCTACGATAGATACAATGTAGTAGAAAGTGTAAAAAATAGAACATTAAAAAATTTTGAATATATAGAAAGTAACATAGAAACACCATTAGAAAACAAAGAAGAAGAAAAACAAAGAAAAGACAAAATAAAAACAAACAAAAAATACATAAAAGACGCAGTAAAAAAACAATTAGACAAAATAAAAAAAATAGACGAGCAAACATACAACGAAATAAAAGAACAATATGACAAAATAGACCAAGAAACTACAAAACAAGGAATAATAGAAATAAAAGAAAAGATATTAGAAAACATAGGAAAAGAAAAAACAAATAAAAAGCTGACATTAAACCTATTCAAAAGCATACTAAGCAACACATATTATGGGCAACCAAGCTTCTTAAATGTAGTAAAAACAGGCCTAACATATGAAGAACAAGAAGAATTAATGTACAAAGATTATGTTAGTAACATTGTAGAAACAGGATTTATCCAAGACATCATAGAAGGAAAATATAACATAGAAGAAATAAATCAATACATAGAAAAGACAAGAATAGAAGGAAATATAACAAAAGAAATAGAAAAAATCTACTCAAAAATAGAAAGAGACTATATAGAAAAAAATAAAGAATTAGAAGAAATACAAAAATATTTAAAAGAAAAAGTTATTCAAAGATGCTCATTGTGTGAAAATGAAATTGGACTAACAACAAATTATTCAGAAGGAAACTTTGTACCACTAGCAATAAGTAGTGATAATGCCAGAAACTTCTTCTGGGAGCAAAATGTAAAAATGCCAATATGTGACATATGCAAACTAATTTTATTTTGCATACCAGCAGGAATAACAACAATAACCAAAACAGTAAAAGAAAATGGAGAGTATAAAGAAAAACAATTATTAAGTTTTGTGAACCTAGATACAAGTGTTAAAAAATTATATAAAACAAATATGAATTTTGGTAATAAATCAAGATATGAGAATAAAGAGGGAAATCCATATACAGAACTAATCTTAGACATAGTAGAACAAGACAAACAAATAAGTACATGGCAACTAGAAAATATATTTGTAGTAGAATTTGAAGCAGAATATGGAGCATATAGTAGAATTGAATACTTCAATATAAAAAGATATGTATCAAGATTTTTTACACAATATTCAGAACAAACACTATTAAAAATAAGAGATTATAGATATAGACTACAAATAGTAGACAATGTCTTAAAAAACAAAGATATCAAATACGCAATAAATGACAGATTAAGAGACGAACTAAATAAAGAAAATACAAATGGATACAATTCATTCTTAGCAACAAGAGTAAGAATGATACTAAATCTATTAAAAAAGGAGGACATAGAAATGGAAGGAATCAAAAAAAGTGATGCTAAATTAAAAGTATTGTATAACCTAGGAATACAAATGCATGAAGATTTAAAAAGAACAGGAGAAGAAAACAAAATTGATGGATATACATATAAAATGTTAAACAGCATAAAAGCTGGAAACAAAAAACAATTTATGGACATTGTAATAAGAATACATATGTCAATGGGAAAAGATGTAAGCCCTATATTTATTGAAACAATGCAAACAGAAGGATTAGATTTTGAATCAATAGCACATAGTTTTTTAGCAGGATTAATATCAAATAAATACGAGAAAAAAGATGAAGATAGCGAAGCCGAAGTATAAAACTATATATTAAAAAAGGCACATAACAATTAGGAAGGAAAAAGAGAAAGGAAGTAAATAAAATGGAGAATATAAAAAATAAAAAAGGATTATCAATAACAATGATATTTAAAGGCCAAAGTTTAAATTATGGAGAAGGAATAGGAAATATATCAGAACTTAAAAAATTGACAAGAGGAGATGGAAGTGTATACACATTTGCATCAAGACAAGCAATAAGATATGACATAGTAAGACTTGGAAATAAATTGTTTAATTGGAATTTACAAGTAGTAAACAAAGAAAAAGGAACAATACAATTTGACGACAAATTAACAATACAAGACTCAGAAGAAATGGATTTATTTGGATACATGAAAACAGCAAAAAATGACGGCTCAAGCATAAGAAGTGCAGCAGTGAGACTAAGCAATGCAATATCATTAGAAGATTATAAAAGTGATATGGAATTTTTAAACAATAAAGGACTAGCAGATAGAATAGGAGAATTTCCAAACCTTGCAAACATTGAACAACACCTAAGTTATTACACATACACAATAACAATAGACCTAGAAAAAATAGGAAAAGACGGAGAAATAGAACTACCAAATGAAGAAAAAGCAAAAAGAATCAACCAATTGCTAGACATAGTAAAAATCTTAAACAGAGAAATAAGAGGAAGAGAAGAAAACCTAAGTCCAGTATTTGTAATAGGAGGAATGTATGACATAAACTCACCATTTTTCTTAGGAAGAATAAAACTAAACGGAAAAGACGGACAATTCAGTATAGACACAGAAATGCTAAAAGACACAGCAACATTAACAATAGGAGAGAACTCAATATCAGAAGACACAAAAATAGGAATAGTAAAAAACACATTCAAAAATGAAAAAGAAATAGAAGAAATGTTTGAAGAAAAAACAACAAATATAGAAGAATTCTTCAAAAATTTAAAAGAAAAAGTAGAAGAATACTACAAAGCATAAACTTAATAATTTTTTAGCATAGAAGAAATGAAAAATATTACAAAGCATAAAAGAAAGGATTGGTATAAATGAAAATATTAAAACTAAAACTATACCAAGAAACAGCATGTTATAAAAAGCCATTCGCTACAAAAGTAGCAGAAACATATCCATTACCACCATACTCAACAGTAATAGGTATGTTCCATAAAATCTTACAAGCACAACCAGGAGAATACTTTCCAATGAACATATCTATACAAGGAAACTATGAAGGAATATTCAGTAACTATCAAAATTTAAGAATGTATAAAGGAAAAGACAAAGTAACATCAATGCCAAGAAATGTACATCAATTATTAAACGTTAACTTGATTATACATGTACAAGCAGAAGACGAAATAATAGACAAAATATATAAAAACATAATAAACGGAACCGAAACATTCACACTAGGAAGAAATGAAGACCTTATAAGAATAGACGGAATTAAAATTTTAAAAAATGTAGAAGAAGTAGATGAAACAAATATAAAAATTAATGCGTATATACCTGAATGGATAGACAACGAAATAGATGGAATCAGTTATAGACTAAATACTACATATAAAGTAAAAGACGATGTAAGGCAATGGAACAAAGTAAATGTGAAATATATAGAAAAACACACAAATAAAAGCGTTGAAGAAATATTACAAGATGAAGATGGAGACAATATTTATTTTTATAGTGAAAGGATGCCAAATGGAGTATAAATATTATGCAAAATCAAATCCGACAGAAACAATAAAAGAACATACAGATAAACTATTAGAAAACTTAGAAATATTAAAAAATGAATATGGAGATAAAATAACACAATCAATAGAAATGCCAAAAGAGAGATTTTGGCAACTAATGAAAATAATATGTCAATATCATGACACAGGAAAAGTGTTCTCAGGATTTCAAAATGTAATAAGAGAAGCAATAGGAGAAAAACTAATACCAACAAAATTTGACAATCCAGAAATAAAACATGAACAAATATCTCCAATGTTTGTACCATACAAACAATATGAAATGACCAAAAAAGAAAGAAAACTAGTATACCAAGCAATCTATTATCATCACGAGAGAAACAATAAAATACACATAGACAGAGAACTACTAGAAGAAATAATAAAAGAAGATATAGAACCCAACATCGAAAAAATAGAAAAAGAGCTACAAATTGAAATTTCCAAATTAAGTACATTATATTTAGGAATGGTAGAAGGACAAGCAAGGATTACAGAAGGAGACGAACTATACAACGAATACTGCCTGATGAAAGGACTATTACATAGACTAGACCATTGTAGTTCAGCATGGATAGCAGTAGAAGACCAAACAAAAGATGAAATAGCCGATTTTGTAAAAGAATTCATGAAAAAGCAAAACTTCAAAGAAAACGATTTACAACAATTTGAAGAAAAAAATCAAGACAAAAATGTAATAGTAATAGGCTCAACAGGAATGGGAAAAACAGAAGGAGCACTTTTATGGAGCAAAAATGACAAAACATTTTTCACACTACCATTAAGAATAAGTATAAATGCAATATATGACAGAATAAAAGACACAATAGGATACAGACATGTTGGACTATTACACTCAACAGCACTAGACTATTTAGATGAAAAAAATGAAGAAGATGAATTTAACAAAATACAACAAGCAAGAAATCTATATGAAAAAATTACCACATGTACAATAGACCAAATCTTTCCATTTGTATTCAAATACAGAGGATATGAAAAAATATATGCAACTTTAAGTTATTCAAAAGTTGTAATAGACGAGATACAAGCATATTCGCCAGAAATAGTAGCAGTATTATTAAAAGGACTTCAAATGATAAACAACTTAGATGGAAAATTTATGGTAATGACAGCGACACTTCCTAGAATATACAGAGAAAAACTACAAGAAATGGAAATAAAATTTGAATATAATGAATTTATAAAGGATACAAAAAGGCATAAATTTGAAATAATAGATAAATCAATTAATGAAGACATAGATGAAATAAAAGAAAAATCAAAAAATAAAAAAGTCCTAATAATAGTAAATACAATAAATAAAGCCATAGAATTATATAAATTTCTAAAAAATGAAGGAGTTGAAAAAGTAAATTTATTACATTCAAGATTTGAACAAGAGGACAGGAGTGAAAAAGAAAGAGATATAAAAGAATTTTCAAAACAAAAAGATGAATCAGGAATATGGATAACAACACAAATAGTAGAGGCTTCATTAGACATCGACTTTGATATGCTATATACAGAAATGTCTACATTAGACAGTTTATTTCAAAGATTTGGAAGATGTTATAGAAGCAGAAAATATGAGGGTAAAGAGCCCAATATAAAAATCCATATAAAAGAAACAAGTGGTGTTGGATACATATACGACAAAGAAATACATCAAAAAAGTATTGAATTATTGCAAGATTACAATGGACAAATTTTAGAAGAAAAAACAAAAATAGATTTAGTTGATAAATTATATTCAAAAGAAATGCTACAAAATACAGACTTTTACAAAAAATTTAATGAAGCGTTTCGAGTATTAGATAATATTATTGATTATGATACAAGCAAAAATGATGCTCAAAGAATATTGAGAAATATTAATAATATTGATGTTATTCCTAAAATTATTTATGATAATAATCTAAATTTATTTGAAGAATATTCAAAGGAGTCAGACAAAAAGAAAAAATATGAGTTAAAACGAAGAATAGATAAATTATTTATATCAATTAGTAGTTCTAACAAAAAGAAATTAGGAAATCTCATAATAGAATGTCCATACATTAAAGAAAAATATATTATTGATACAAAATATGATAACGAAATTGGATTGCTTTTAGAAAATGATGAAGAATATTCAATGAATTCAAGGGAATTGTAAAGCATTGTGAAAATACATAATCACATAAAAATTATTTTATAAGAAAAGAGACGATACAATGAACATTACAGGAATAATGATTTACTATTATTTCATATGTCATAGAAGATTGTGGTATTTTGCTAATCAAATTAATATGGAACAAAACAGTGAATTAGTACAAATAGGAAGAATAATTGACGAAACAACATTTAGCAGAGAAAAAAAGCAAATTCTGATTGACAATACTATAAATATAGACTTTATTAAAAATGGAGCAGTACTACATGAAGTCAAAAAGACGAAGTCTATTGAAGATGCTGGAATATGGCAGATAAAATATTACATGTATTATTTAGAAAATAAAGGTGTAAAAAATATACAAGCAAAAATAGACTTTCCGCTTTTAAGAGAATCAAAAGAAATAATATTAGAAAATGAAGACAGAAAGATATTAAATAATGTAATAAAAAACATACAAGAAATTGTAGAAATGGAAAAACCACCACAAAAAATTGATTCAAAAATATGTACTAAATGTTCATATTATGATCTATGTTATGTATAAGGAGGAAGACATGAAACAATCTTATTATTTATATAGAAGCGGGAGGTTACAAAGAAAAGATAATACATTAGAAATAGTATACAAAGATAACACAAAAAAATTTATACCAGTAGAAAGAGTTGATGATATTTATGTCATGACAGAATTAGACTTTAATACAAATTTATTAAATTTTTTATCATTATATGGAATTAATATACATTTTTTTAATTATTATGGATTTTATACAGGAACTTATTGCCCAAAAGAATCACTTGTTTCAGGTAAACTACTTATAAAACAAGTTGAATACTATAATGATATAGAAAAAAGATTAAACATAGCAAAATCATTTATAGAAGCAGCATCATATAATATTTACAGAAATTTAACATATTACAATAATAGAGGAAAAGACTTAAAAAAATATATGGAAGAAATAGATTATCTAAGAAAACAGATAAATTTATGTAAAGATGTACCGGAATTGATGGGGATAGAAGGAAATATAAGAAAAGTATATTATGATTCATGGAATATAATAATAAACCAAGATATAGCATTTGAAAAAAGAGTAAAAAATCCACCTGATAATGCAATAAATTCACTAATTTCATATGTCAATACAATTATATATACAAGAGTACTAAGCGAAATTTATAAGACACAATTAAATCCAACTATAAGTTATTTACATGAGCCATCAGAAAGAAGATTTTCTTTGTGCTTAGATATTGCTGAAATTTTTAAACCAATCATAGCAGATAGACTGATTTTCTCAATGTTAAATAAAAAACAGATAACAGAAAAGGATTTTGAAGATGGATTAAATTTTACATATATAAAAGATAAGGCAAGAAAAGAGATTACAAGAGAAATTGATTTGAGATTACAAACAAAAATAAAACATAAAAAACTTGGTAGAGAAGTTAGTTATGAGTATTTAATGAGGCTAGAGGTCTATAAGTTAATAAAGCAATTTTTAGAAGATGAAAAGTATGAAGGGTTTAAAATGTGGTGGTGATATGTATGTGATTTTGGTTTACGATATTAATTTGGAAAATAAAGAAGGACAAAAGGTTCTAAGAAAAGTATTTAAAATATGCAAAAAATATTTAGTACATATTCAAAATTCAGTGTTCGAAGGAGAATTGTTAGAATCACAAGTAATAAAGTTGAAGTCAGAATTAAATAAATGTATTAGAACAGATAAAGATAGTGTCATTTTTTTTAAGAGTAGAAGTCAGAGATGGCTTGAAAAAGAATTTTGGGGTAAAGAGGAAGATGATATAACAGATAATTTTTTATAATTATCTGTCGATATGAATTGAAAATAAAACATATAGGTTATGACAGATACTGAAACTACTGAAAATAAGAGGTTTAGAAGATTATTGTTTTTAACTTTTTGTTTTTTTATATTATAGGGCTAGATAGACAGATTTTATGATTAGATATTATTTATAGAGGGACTTAATTTTAGACCTATTGTTATTTAAATATATTAGAATGTAAACTGGGAAGTTTTTGCAAATAGAGGTACTCTACCTTAATTGTTATTTAAATATATTAGAATGTAAAC
>OLPG01000617.1_pt1 | contig 33951 bp, 24 predicted proteins | sample 1672311 | NCBI WGS metagenome assembly OLPG01 (sample SAMEA3136670, study PRJEB25190) | human gut metagenome | biome: human gut; feature: human-associated habitat; material: faeces | place: Austria | collected 2013 | reverse complement strand
AAATTGAGCGGCCAAAAATAACAGGTGAAACATTAACAAATTTGCGAATAATTTATCCGTGAAAACATAGAAAATACAGTCCCATATAATAGGATTTGTCGAGTGGGAATGATTGCATCCCGGAAAAAGCCCAGTCATACCAAGGCTTTTTCGCCATGAGTGCCCGCTGTGGCAACAAAATGGCAACATTTTAAGATTATCCAAGAATAAAGAGCTATCTGATTTCTGTTAGAGAAGTCAGATAGCTCTTTTTGTTTTACTCAGATTTAGTCATTCTTTAGCCGGTCTTTGAACGCCTCCACCAGCGCATCGCTGAGTTGCTGGGACGGCACTTTCACATAGCCGGATGTTTCATCATATTTCGGGTAGTTATAACGCCACTTGTCATAGTCTTCCCGGTTGATTTCGCCGTTGTGATATTTTTCTGCTTGTTCCGCCCACGCAGTGAGCATTTAGCATGGATAACACCATAGGCAATGACATGGATAAAATCAGCGGTAATACCGGTTTCTCTTTCATGAAAGTGTCGTTCATCATTTTTCCTCTCTGGAACACGTTATGAGATATTTTTGCGGCGATGCCGTGCCATCATCACAAGAGCAACGAGCAAAGTGGCAGTTTCGGCAACCGGAAATGCAAGCCAGATCCCGTTCAGATGGAACAATCTGTCCAGACACCATAAGGCGGGAGCAAGGAAAAGCGTCTGCCTGCATAATTGGATTGCCATGCTGGAACCTACTTTTTCCGTAGCCTGAAAATAGGTGGAAATCATAGTAGAGAGACCGCAAAACAGATAGCTTGCCGCCATAATCCGCATCGCGGATATCCCAAAGGAGCGCATGGTTTCCGACGCCGTAAACAATCCCAAAATCTGTGCTGGAAAAAGGATGACGGCCAATGTCCCCAGTATCATCATACCAGTGACCAAAGCGGTTCCGTATCGGAAAGCGGAATGCAGCCTTTCGCTGTTGCCTGCGCCGTAGTTAAACCGCATGACAGGCAAACAGCCCTGGATCAAGCCGTTTACCGTCATAACGATCAACTGCTGCACCTTAAAGTATGCGCCGAAGAAAGCAATCGCCGTATCGGAATACGCCACCAGGAACAGATTGACGAACGTCACTATAAACGAACTGAGGGCGTTCATAATAAAAGATGGCAGGCCAAAGGCAAAAATACGGCGGATCATCTGCTTTTGCAAATGAAAGCCTTTGATTTTTACCTGCACTTTCTGCTTTTTGCCCAGCAGCAAAGCAAATGCCGAAATCATGGATAATGAATAGCCCGCAACAGTAGCCACCGCAGCGCCGCGGATGCCCATATCCGGAAAAACACCAATACCAAAAATCAAGATGGGATCGAATACAAAATTAACAATCACTCCCGCAATCTGAAAACACATGGGAGCGACCATGTTCCCGGTGGCCTGTATCATCTTCTGGATGGCGATATGCACCATATTGGGAATTTGCATGAAGGAGCACACACTCATATAGGCGATGCTCAGCTGATAAATTTCTTCATTATTGGTGAATGCCCGAAAATAGGGTTTCATAATCAGTAATGCCAGAAGATTGAGCAAAGCACCAATTCCAAAGGCCAGTAACAATCCATGTGTGACGGTTGTATTTGCATCATCCTGCTTTTTCTGTCCAAGATATCCTGCTATCAGCACATTCACGCCGACACCGATCCAGATAGACGCTGCATTCATCAATGTTGTAATCGGGAATGCCAGAGAAACAGCGATCAGTGCATTCTCACTCAACCGTGCCACAAACGCGCTGTCTATCAGGTTATAGGAATATTGCAGGAACATGGAAATCAGCGGCGGTATAGACATTTGCCAGATGAGCTTTCCAACAGGAGCGACCGCCATTTTATTATTCGTCTGCATACTTTCCCTCCTCTCCACAAAGTGCCCGGCGCAAAAAATTGCGCCGGACAGCAGGATCATTAAATCCGAACGATATAGTTTTGTTTGCGTACTGCGGGTTGAGTGGCTTCCTGGGCTGGATACCCCAATGCAACCGCCCCGACACCGCGTAAGGTTTCCGGCAGCTTCCATCCTCTGCAAAGGTGCTTGCACCGCCATCTGCCAAAACCACGACAGGCGCACCATAGTAGGGGTCTATGCTGCTCCCCATCACTTCTGCGTTTAACTTTGCGATCTCCTGTCTATATTTGGGTCTGTAATTGCAATAATGGTAGGGGATTGACGTCCGCCGCCGGTAGGCGCGTAAGTCCCCGCTTCCAGTACGGCGTCCAGAGCCTCAGCGGGTACAGGTTCTGCTTGATAGGTCCTTACGCTGCGGCGCGTTTTGATAAGAGACAAAAATCATTTTCCATACAAGTACCATCCTCCGTTCTGCCAGATTTTCCAGGATGCAGACAACAAAAAAGCCACACGGCTATCACAAGATAGCTGTGTGGCAAAAAGATGACCGAATCCGGAAAAGTCCACTCAATTTTTACGCGCGTTATTATAGCATTCTTTCAGAAGACTGTCGAGCATCAATCATTACGGAATTGTGGCGGCTATCTGTTGTTTTTTTGTTACTTTATGGCATATAATTCAAGAAAAGTTCGACACACGTTCCTTTTTCAGCGCACGGGCATATTGGTACATACGCTGTATCGTATGGCGGATATCGTCCTCCGTTGTCTCCGGGTGGATCAGGCAGATCCGCAGAACGGTCCGGCCTTTCAGCTGGGTGGTCAGCACGCAGGCAAAGCCTTCCTCCATCATGCGCCGAGAAATAGTTCGTCCTGTTGCTGGGGGGTGATCCTCTGAGGCGCATAGCAAAATTTCACAATGGCCAGCTGCGTAGGCGTTACAACTTCCCATTCCGGCTGGTTTCGAAGCATGGACTCCGTCTGTTGGGCTAGGTCGATGCCGTGGGTCACCATATCACTGCTCTGATCCGTCACCAACGTCTGCAGGGTGAGTCATAATTTCAGGCTGCGCGCGGGGCGGGTCAGTTCAATGCCCCATTCCCAATAGTTGATTTCTCCGTTCTCTGCGGCGGCATCCCGGAGATATTCCGGGTCAGAACTGTAAAAGGCTGCCAGGTGTTTCCTGTCACGAAACAGGACCATACTGCAGGCGTACGTTTGGAACAGCCATTTGTGGGCATCCCATACCAGGCTGTCCGCCCGTGCGACATCCTCCAGCAGCTGGCGGATAGAGGCAAATAGGCTTGTTCACCGTGAGGTCTATGCCGAAGTACCGCCGAAAGTAGAGTATTCTCTGACGGAACTGGGCAAGAGTCTGAAGCCCCGAAAGTGCGAAACTTCCGGGGCTTCATCATGCCTTCCGTCTTCTAGGCTCGAGCCAGATAACACCCCTCAAGGTGTCGGACTCCTCGTCGCTGCTTACCTCTTTACGTACGGTGTCAGGTTTCCATTGGTTCCGTGTTTTTCGTAGGCATTATGACGTTTGCGAGCGCCACTACCTTTGCCATGTTGGGGCCGGACAAGGCCAAGCCGTGTCAGGAAAGCTAAGAACCATCGTGGCTTGACATAGCGGCATCCGCAGAATGATTACGATCCTGTGCAAACGTAGAATGTCCTTCTTCTGTTTTTGCGGAGGAAAGACATTTTCATACCGTTTTCAATATCGTGGATTATTTGCGGATTATCCTGGACAATCCTTGCTAGGCCAGCATGTTGGTCCACATGTTTGCGAAATCAGGGAGCGTTTTCGCAGTGGTGGCGATGTTCTTGATTAGAATGCCGTTGATTTTCAGCCCCAGCATCGCAGCGAACGTCGCCATGCGATGGTCCGCATAGGTTTCCATTTCAGCCGGCTTGAGATTCATTGCCGGCACTGGCGCGATCTCCAGCCCGTCGGGAAGCTCACGGGCATCTCCCCCGACTCTGGTGATCTCGTTAACCAATGCTTCCAAGCGGTTCGTCTCATGGCCACGCAGATGACCGATGCCCAGCATGCGCGTAGGCTTGTCAGCGAAAAGCAGGATTGCGGCCAGCGATGGCGCGATCTCGCCTGCCGCGGTCAGGTCGAAATCACCCAAACCGTTGATATGACCGTCGCCGGTCACTTCGCAGTACCGGACGCCGTCAATCACCGGGAAGTTGATTTCGGCTCCCATACGTTCCAAATATCCCGGAAGCATGCCTCCGGGTTGCGTAGTGGATTCCGGCCAATGAGGTACGCGCACGGTTCCTCCGGCGATGAGCGCTGCGCCAAGGAACGGGGCGGCATTCGACAGGTCAGGCTCGACCGTCACGGTTTCGGGCAACTGCACGGCTCCCGGCTGCACGGTCCACACGCGGGCGTGTTCGTCGGCGTTGGCACGCACACCGGAACCATGCAGATCGGCCACGGTCATGCGAATGTGAGGCAAACTCGGCGTCTTCTCCCCCGTGTGATGCAGTTCCAAACCGCCTGGCACTCGAGAGCCGATGAGCAATAGTCCTGAAATGAACTGCGAGGATCCCGAAGAATCAATGCTGACTACGCTCGTCTCGGCGTACTGGCTCACCGTTTGTGGTGGAGTGATTGTAAATGGCAGGCGACCTTCCTCGCCGTGGTATTCGATACATGCCCCCAACTGTTCAAGACCGTCCAACACGGGCTTCATCGGACGTGCGTACGCCTGCTCGTCACCGTCGAAATCCACAGGACCGTCTGCGAACATGGCAAGACCGGGCACAAAGCGCATCACCGTTCCTGCAAGACCGCAGAACACCTTCGTACCACCGTGGAACCGGCCGTCGGACGGCGGCACCACCGTAACTGTGGTGTCAACCTGCTCATCGATTTCACAGCGCACTCCCAACGAACGCAGCGCGTCCATCATCAGCTCGGTATCACGCGAGCGCAACAGACCGACCAATCGCACAGGACGATGCCCGAGAGCCGCAAGAATGAGATAACGGTTCGACAGGGATTTGCTGCCCGGCACCACAACGGTGGCGTCGAGCGGCTTGCCGGCAAACGGCGCCGACCAAAGATTCTCTTGAGATGCGTTCATAGGGTTTATCGTAGCCAAAACCCGTGGCAAACAACACTTCAATCTCGCCATGTAGCGTGCGTATCTTGCTCGATCTCGGCAATTGGACTCCGTCCATACCATTTCCGTTTGAAAACCCAGACGGACGAAACCATCCGAACATCGCAAAAGGTCACGAGGTTTTTCTGCGTTGCCGTGTTTGTGCCGCTTTGTATCGGAAACCGGAAACGGGATTTTTTATTCCGGCTGAAACGCCTTTCTCCAACGGTTTTCGTCGGGCTAACAGGATGTGAACCTGCGACATTCCATTTTGTCATGGAGCATTTGCTGGTCACAACTGGATTGGCATAGTCGATTATCATTGCAATTTAGTCATTTTCGAATTTCGGAATTTAGGTTCTCTTCGCTGAACCGACTGGAATTGACTAAACGTGACGGTCATCGTTACGGAATCGTTGCGGGAACTGGAACCTTATCCGGCCTCATATCGCCAGATGAACGACGAAGGCTACACATCCTCGCGCCCCGGCTAGGAACCCAAGGATTCGAACATCCCGACACGCCAGTTCCACTCCTGTTCTTGCAAGCGTTTTCAACACACCGCGTACGGAATACCGAGCTCCGTACCGCGATACCACATCCTCCCCTGCGAGGCATTCCCGATGGCATTACAGAGCCACCTGAGCTGGTGGTGGACATTGATCGATAAACCGCGCCACTGGTGTCATCCCCGAATTCATGTAGGCCCACTCAGCCGCTTCAGGACAAAGCTCGCGGAACAAGCCGACAACCATCTCGTCGACACGGGCCGGAGACAAATCGGCGTCACCGGGATTGAACAGATGCTCGTGATGGGCGACACGGTTACGCAGAGCATTGACGCTCTGGATCTTCCGATGCAGATCCTTGCGGTTCGTCCCACGAGGCCAGACGCAATGAATGACCGGAATCCATAGATCACGCTCATGGCTTCTATCGGTCATATGCGCCCAGAATCCCAAGGTCAGATTCGACACGACGCAATCAGGCGTCGCCGGTTGGGAAAGACTTCCCATAGCGATCTGAATCTGCTTACGATTCAAACGATTGACATCGACGGTATTGCCGCCGGCATTACGACGCATGATCGGACGGCGCACGGGGGAATCGCTATCGAACAGCCAATGAGCCGATCCATGCCAATACCCGTCGAGCGCCCGATCGTAGGCATTACGCAAAGCCACCTCGAAATGAGACAGATCCTTCAACAACACCTGACAAAGCGAGGTATTCCACTCATACAAAGCCAACGCGGTCGCGACATCATCACCGCAAACACTCATATACGCATCAAAGCGTGGCACAGACAACCAATCATCAACCCATCTTCGCTCCATAGGTGAACTGTTATCCGGTGACGAAAACATACGACCCCCGCAGTAAAGAAAGCTTGAGCCCCGGTGACTTGGAAATCAGCGGTCATACCGGGGCTATCGATAGGCAAGTTTAACAGAGATTGAGGTAAACGGCAACCAGCATATACCGGCTTACACTCACAGCGATCAAACCAGTGGAGAATCCCTGAAAACAAGGAATGCGCCCCAGACACCCTTTTGGAGACAATACAGGGTAACATCCGCCGTCTCAGCTCCAGCATCCAGAGACGCATCACAGCATCCATCACAAATCACAACAGAGATGTATTTCAAAGGCCTAACAGTTCATCGGGAATTCTATCATATTCTTCTATTAGTTTCTTTGCTCCAGTCACTCCGTTGTTGCGCACTGATTGCTGCGCAAGATCGTCGGCACGTTCTTTATCTAAGGGGATTTCACTCGACACAACAGATACGACTTCCCCTGTTTCCCCAGCAAGCTGTTTTAGATACGGATCTGACTTTGTTTGTTCAGAGATATGAGGAGAAATATAGAAATTACCAGAGGATGCAATTCCCATAGCCAAAAGAGCTTTTACTATATCATCATCATTTTCAATATTATTTATATTTTTTATCATGGGGGCAATGCGTGAATCCGATTTACGCGAGAACGCGCAAACAGCCGTCTTGTCTTCTAAGGGGAAAATACACAAATGAATATCCTGAGTCGATTTATTTAATTCAAGTAAAGAATTAACATGATTACCCCATGGGTCAAATTCCACAGTTACTTTACTTTGAAACGCAATTGGAAATAATCTATCAAAGATTTTATAATAAATAAGTTGATATTCCTCGATCTTCTTTTTCCTGAGGTTCTCTCTCACCTCTTTTGTTCTACGAAGAGATTTTTTTGCGTCCTCAATCTCCGCATCTTCTGTTCTTATATCTTTTTCGCAATATGCTCTATCCTCTTCTGGTAGATTTTCGTTTCTCTGAAGATACTGCTTTTTTAACGCCATCCCGGAAGTATGGTCAGAAAGTGTATAGAGATAGTTTTTCATGGCAATTTCATTCAGAATAATCTGTAGATCGTTGCGGTCGGAGAACGAATCGTCATATATACTTATATTCTCATAATTTTTAAAATACGTCGAATCACATCTTGTGCAAACCAAGTGGAATGTTCCAGCGTTTCTTCTGCCCGACTCATTAGGCAGCCAAGGTACACCTATGAAAGCATTGAGACCTAGCAGCTTGCCTGATTGTATCTGTTTTAAAGTGAACTGAGGTATTGAATGCGAGTTGCAAATACTTATCTTTTGATTCCCCGCGAATCTTCGATTACATAGAAGGCATCTCTTTGGCGTATCCAACGTATAAGAACTTCTTTCTTTTCGCCTTCTTATGATTTCCTTTTGGTCTATTCTTATTCCCGCCGCAGCGTCACTTAAGTTTACATCATAATGACTGATGACTGCCGTATGATTATTAGCCATTTTTGTTCTTTATTACCCTTGTTGATCTATGAACTTTTGTTTGTAATATGTTTTATGGCATTTGCCTTACAGGTAACATCAAACCATTATCCAGTACATAAACATCGACTTCATCCTGAATACCCATGTCAGCCTCGTTCAAGTTCATGAAGTGAATTCGATACGAACATTCTAATTCATGGCGCACTTCGGCAACATCCTCATCACTGTGGATGGCCCGGCCGTAGAATGGCCTAATCGGGCATGCATTACTTACAACGAGGGAGACGTGGGAATGGCGGTCACCATTGGGCAATTGAAACAGGGAACGTTGCTTGCCGGCGTGCTGTCTGGTCAGACAGTGACCGTTATTGCGGCCATGCCGCTTGATGGCGCGGTCAATCTGGTGTATTCCAAGGCAGATGGTGCCATTGAGAGCGAGATCCTCGATATGAAGGACTTGTCGGCGTTGTCCGTTGTGCAGGTCAATGGAGACGCTCCGAAATATGATGCCGATCCGGATGAGTTCCGTCTTGCGGCCGAGGCGCTGCGGATCTCGTATGCGGCGTTGTATGATCCGATGTCCGCTGTTTATACGTCCGATATCGATCCGCTTCCTCATCAGATCCGCGCGGTGTATGAGGATATGCTGCCCAAGGTGCCGCTGCGTTTCCTGCTGGCCGATGATCCCGGTGCGGGCAAGACGGTAATGGCTGGTTTGTATGTCAAGGAGATGCTGTTGCGTTCCGCAGCCGATCGCGTCGTGATCGTTTGCCCGGGTGGCTTGGCCGACCAGTGGCGAGACGAGTTGCTGCAGAAGTTCAATCTTGATTTCGAAGTGTTCCAGCCATTCATGCAGGACCGGTCGCCGTCCGGCAATCCGTTCCGCGACCACGACCGTCTGATCGTGCGCATGGATCAGGTGGCGCGCAGCGACGTCTACAGGCAGATGCTCAAGGAAGTGCGTTGGGATATCGCGATCGTGGACGAAGCCCATCGTATGAGCGCCCATTTCAAAAACGCCTACGGCGAAACGGACACCACCAAACGATTCCAGCTGGGCGAGACGTTGGCCACGACGGCAGAAAACCTGCTGCTGATGACAGCCACGCCGCATTCCGGCAAGGAGGAGGATTTCCAACTGTTCATGTCTCTGCTCGATAAAGATCGTTTCGCGGGGAAATTCAAACCGAACAGGCACCGCAGAACCGACACCAAGGGATTGATGCGGCGCATGGTCAAGGAGGATCTGCTGACCTTCGAAGGCAAGCCGTTGTTCCCCGAACGGCATGCACAGACCGTGGCCTACGAACTTTCCGAGGGCGAACTGAAACTATACCGGGATGTAACGGATTACGTGCGTTCGGGCATGAACGCCGCGCAAAGGGTCATGCAAGAGGACAGCCGGCGCGGCAACAGTATTGGCTTCGCGTTGACGGTACTGCAGCGTCGCTTGGCGTCGAGTCCCGAGGCGATCTACCGGTCGCTGGATCGCCGTCGCGACAAGCTGTCCGCGTTGCGGGAACGGATCCTTGAGGACCCGACGGCGTTCAGGGAGATCCTCGACTCCAGCCAGAACACCATGAACGTCGGTGATCTTGATGATTTCGATGATCTGTGGGATGAGGCTGACGAGAACCAGCAGGGGCAGCTGGAGCTTGATATCGACCGGATCGTCGATTCCACAACATCCGCGCGCACGATCGAGGAGCTTGACGCCGAGATCGGCATGCTGGACGATCTGGTGGCCGAGGCGCGCGAGGTTCGTGGATGCGGTCATGACGCGAAGTGGATCCAGTTGAGCGACATTCTGCAGGAGCATGTGCTGGATGCCGGCACCGCCGAACTGCCGCACAAGATGATCATCTTCACCGAGCATCGTGACACGTTGGAGTATCTGCGCCGTCGTATCGAGACACTGTTGGGGCAGCCGGAGTGCGTGGCCGTGATTCATGGCGGTATGAGCCGTGACGAGCGCAGGAACATTCAGGAACGGTTCGTGAACGAGCCGCAGACGCGTATTCTCGTGGCCACGGACGCGGCCGGTGAGGGATTGAACCTGCAACGTGCCGATCTGATGGTCAATTACGATCTGCCGTGGAACCCGAACCGTATCGAACAACGGTTCGGACGCATCCACCGTATCGGTCAGAAGCGCGTGTGCTACCTGTGGAATCTCGTCGCGAAGAACACGCGCGAGGGCGAAGTGTACGGCAAACTGCTCGGCAAGATCCAGACGATGGACAAGGCCTATGAGGGGCGACTGTTCAACGTGCTGGGAGACGGCAAGGCGTTCAACGGCGAATCGTTGAAAACCCTCATGCTGCAAGCCATCCGATACGGTGACGACCCGTCCGTGCAGGCACGTCTCGATCAGGTCATCGACAGCGGCGTCAGCCAAGGTTTGGATGAGTTGCTTCGTGAGCGTTCCGCCCACCCGGAACGCTACACCAGTCTCGATGTGGAGGAGGTTCGCAGGCTGATGGAACGCACCCGCGAGCGCAAACTGCAACCCGGCTACATCTCCGCGTTCTTCCTCCCCGCGTTCACGCGTCTTCACGGCACCATACGGCAACGCGAGAAAGGACGATGGGAGATCACCCACGTGCCGGCCGTCGTGCGGAACAAGGCTATAGAACGCAACCGCCGCAAGCCTCTGGCCGAATCATATGAGCGTGTTACGTTCATTCCGGAACTGACGCATATCGGTAATGGGAAACCTGACGCGACGCTGATCGCTCCGGGCACGCCACTGTTGGACGCCGTGACCGAATTGGTCACGGAACGTTATGGTGCCATGCTTGATTGTGGCACGGTGTTCGTGGATCGCACGGATAGCCAACCGCAGGCCCCCATATTGATGATGGCCGTGGAACAATCCATCACGAACGATCGCAACGAGACGGTGTCACGTCATTTCGATTACATGCAACTCGCCGATCATAGCGACCCCGGATTCTCCCCGGCACCGCCATACCTGGATTACGATGCGCCGGCCTTGGACGAGTGCAGCGTCATCGACACGATGCTGCAGGATCCGTGGCTAAGGGAGGATCATACCGCTCTGATGCAGCAGTATGTCTACCGGCAGGGCACCAAACCACGTCTCGAGGAATTACAGGCGCGGATCGACTCGGAGAACGAGCATGTGCTCACCCAAGTGGAAGGACGATTGAACGCCGAAATCGAATACTGGTACGAGCAATACAATCGACTCCACGAAGACGAGCGCAACAAGGGAGCGCATGGGAAGAACATGAACTCCGGCATTGCCAAACGACGCGCCGAAGCATACGAGCACAGGCTCGAGGATCGCGAACGTGATCTTTCCCGGCCCGTCCGATTGCATGCCAGGCCGGCCGTCATCCGCGGTGTCGCGCTGGTGGTTCCCGAACGTCTGCTCGACGAACGACTCCACCGCCAGGCATCACGCCTGTTCGCTCGCAATACTGCGGAAGTCGACCGCAGGGCCGTCGAACTGACGCTGCAGGCGGAACGGGCATTGGGACGCGCCCCCAAGGAGATGCCGCATAACAACAAGGGTTTCGACATTCGTTCCACGGACGCTTCGGGCAGGACATTGTTCATCGAGGTCAAGGGGCGTATCGACCGGCCTGATGTGGACACGTTCACCGTCACCGCCAACGAGGTGGCCTTCGCGCAATCCCAAGGCGACCGGCACCGACTGGCATTGGTACGAATCAGCCCCATAGGCCCCGAGCATGATCGTATCCGATATGTGACGCGCGCGTTCGACGCCATCACGCCGGCAGATTCGACACGATCATTCAACGAACGACTGGACGACTACTGGCAGCGCGGCACAATGCCATGCTGATATGACACGGCACGCCGTCGAAGAACGCACACCGCAATACCGACACGCGTGCGGCTAGACGATACAATGGATGGCAAAACGTAACGGAACAGGAAACCTCAAAACATGACACCCCCCCCCCGAAGCAAAAAGCTGATTGAAACCGGCATCCCTCTCAAGGCCATTAATGAGGAATCGGCCCGCGAAAAATCACTACGACATGGATTGCCAAACACGCTTCACCTATACTGGGCGCGTCGCCCATTGTCTACGTCACGGTGCATCCTGTTCGCCCAACTGGTTGACGACCCGTCGGCGCATCCCGACAAATTCCCCACGGAAGACGACCAAGCCGTCGAACGCAACCGACTCTATGGACTCATGAAACGGCTGGCCAAGTGGGAGAACATCAACGACAAGAACCTGTACAAGGCCGCCAAGCAAGCAATCCTCGACTCCAACAATGGCGTGATGCCAGCGGTGCTCGACCCGTTCGCCGGTGGTGGTTCCATACCATTGGAAGCGCAGCGGCTCGGGGCCGAAGCCCACGCCTCCGACCTGAACCCGCTGGCTGTCATCATCAACAAGGCGCTGATCGAATTCCCCGCACGCTTCTGCAACCAGCAATCCGTCCACCCCACGCAAGGTGCCGCCGCACAGGACAAGGCGGGCGGACTGGCCGACGACATCCGCTACTACGGGCGGCAACTACGCGACAAGGCCTTCGCCAAGGTCGGGCACCTGTATCCGCAGGTGGAAGACGAGCACGGCGAGAAGCATACGGTGATCGCATGGATATGGGCGCGAACCGTCACCAACCCCAACCCCGCCAACCCCGTGCAGGTGCCGCTGGTACGCTCGTGGTGGCTCAGCAAGAAAAAAGGCCACGAAGCATGGATCAAACCCATCATCAACGACGATGGCACGATCCGTTACGAAGTGCAGCACAACGCTGACGGGCCGAAGGGCGATGCCGAAGGAACCGTGAACCGCAAAGGGGCCGTCTCCATTGTGGACGGCACGCCAATCGATTTCAAATACATTCGCGACGAAGCCCAGAATGGACGCATGAGTGCCTGTCTTATCGCAGTAATTGGCGAGGGACAAGGACGTATATATATTTCACCAGATGCAAGGCAATGTCATGCAGCAGAAGCACATGAAGTTACCGATAAGCCTTTTGAAACACTCCCTGAACAAGCGCTAGGTTTCCGCGTACAGGCTTATGGCTTCAGATTATGGTCGGATTTGTTTACGAATCGGCAGTTGACCGTATTGACCACATTGGCGGATACGGTCTCTGAGGTTCACGAACAGGTGTTGGCCGATGCTTTGCAGACCGGACTGTCGGAAGGCACCCCTTTAGATGAAGGCGGGAACGGAGCCGTGGCCTACGCCGACGCCATCGCCGTATATCTTGCGCTCGCAGTCAGCCGGCAGACCGATTACAGCTCCAGTATTTGCAGTTGGCATAACACCGGCGAGAAAATGCGCAATGTGTTCGCACGTCAGGCTATTCCGATGACATGGGATTATGCGGAAGCCAATCCGTTCTCCACGAAGTCAGGCAATTTCATGGGTCAAGTGAATTGGGTTGCCGAGGCCGTGGAGAATGTGCCTGCCACACCGCAATGCGAGGCTCATCAGGAGGATGCGGCCACCCGTGATTACAGCGATGTGGTGGTGTCCACGGATCCGCCGTATTACGACAATATCGGCTATTCGGACTTGTCCGACTACTTCTACGTATGGCTGCGACGCATGCTGAAGCCGGTGTTGCCATCGGTGACGGCGACCCAGATGACGCCCAAGGCGCAGGAGCTGGTGGCCAATCCCTATCGACATGATGGCAAGGATGGTGCGGCGAAGTTCTTCGTTGACGGGTTCAATCATGTTTTTGCGCGTGCCCGGCAGTCCGCGCGAACGGATGTTCCGATGACCGTCTACTACGCATACAAACAGAAGGATGATGTGACCGGCGTATCAACAGGCTGGTACGCGTTGCTTGATGGTCTGATTCATGGTGGCTGGGAGATCACCGCCACATGGCCTGTGCGCAGTGAATTGTCGAATCGTATGCTTTCCAGCGGCACCAACGCGCTCGCGTCCTCCATCGTGTTGGCTTGTCGTCCTCGCCCAGTGGATGCGCCTTCGATTCCGATGCGCATGTTCACGAGTGTGCTGCGCGAGGAGCTTACGGCCGAGTTGAAGACGTTGATGGCGTCCGGTATCGATCCGGTGGATTTGAATCAGGCGGCCATCGGTCCGGGCATCAGCGTGTATTCGCGGTACTCGCGTATCCGCGAGGCCGATGGCACGGATATGCCCGTGCAGAAGGCATTGGAGCTGATCAACCATGTGCTTGACGAGGTCATGGGTGATGCCGACGCCGATTATGATCCGGACACGAGGTTCGCGGTCAAGTGGTATCAGGCGTATGGCTGGGCGCAGGAGAACGCCGGCATCGCCGACCAGTTGTCGCGTTCCTGCGGCACATCACCGGACGCTCTGGTGCGTGGCGGCGTGTTCGAGGCTGCCGGCGGCAAGGCTCGTCTGCTCACACCCAAGGAGCTTAATGGCGATTGGAATCCTCTTGAGGATGATCATGTCAGCTTGTGGGAGGCCGTGGTTCGTATGGCTGGCGTGCTTGACGACAATGGCGTGGATGCGGTCGTGCCCATGCTGGCGAGACTGGAGAAGCGGCTTCCTCTGGATCAGATCAAAGGGCTTGGTTTCCGCATGTATCACGAGGCGGAGAAATGTGGCGACACCGAGGGAGCCATCATGTTCAACGCCTTGGTGTCGATTTGGGATGATCTTGCGTTGAACGCGATGAAGGTCGCCGACAATCTGCAAGAAAGCGTTCAGGGCGAGTTCGACGTCGAATAAGCGGTAAGGAGTTTGAGAATGGCATTGAACAACAGGGATCGCGTGGGCAAGGCGTTCGAGTTCCTGTCCGAAGGATTGGAGGATCCGGTCAGTGACGTGATGACCCGGGTCTTTAATACGCCGGACTGGCCCGATGCATGGGCCCGAGCCGATCAGGAAAGGTATGGCACGGCGTTGCGCACGTTGAGCAGGCAGGACGTGCAGGTGCAGTTGCGTGCCATCACCGAATACGGCCGGGAGTTCAGTGACGTGTTGTCTCGTTCGCAGCAGGCGTATGCCTCCGAACTGCGTGAGACGCGCAATCGTTGGGCGCATATGGACGCGTTCAGTTCCGACGACACCATCCGGGCGTTGAGCACCATCGAACTGCTGCTGAACGCGGTGTCCGCGCCTGATTCGGCGGCCGACGTGCGTAAGCTGCGTGATGATCTGCAGCGCACGGTGTATGAGGATCACACGCGTAAGATCAGCCAACGCAAAGTGCTGTCCATCGATCCCACGCAGGGCATGAAACCGTGGCGCGATGTCATCCGACCGCACGAGGACGTGGCCACTGGCTCGTATTCCGCGTCCGAATTCGCCGCCAACCTGTATCAGGTCGCTGTCTCCAAAGAATCTTGTGATCCCGGTGACGCCTATGGTGATCCGGTCGAGTTCTTCAACCGCACGTACCTGACCGAAGGTCTGAAGGATCTGCTCACCCGTGCCATCCGACGGTTGGCGCTTGACAACACCGGTTCCTCGGTGGTGAATCTGCAAACCAATTTCGGTGGCGGCAAGACCCACTCCCTGCTGGCGTTGTATCACCTGTTCGGCAACGAACCCGTAAGCGGCCTGTCGGCCGACGTGCAGAACCTCGTTGCCGGATTGGGCGCATCCTGGCAACCGGGAAGAGTACATCGTGCGGCCGTGGTGGGCAACTTCCTGAACGCGGGCAAGGCCAGTGAAAAATACGACGGCACCCAAGTGCACACCATCTGGGGCGAGCTCGCATGGCAGTTGGGCGGTCACGAAGCCTATGACATGATCGCCGATAATGATCGCAACGGCAAGCCGCCTGCGGATCTGCTCATCCCGTTGTTGCGCCAATACAGTCCATGTCTGATCCTGATCGATGAATGGGTAGCGTATGCCAAACAGCTTGTCGGACGTGACGATCTGCCGGCCGGCACGTTCGATGATCAGTTCGTGTTCGCGCAAAGCCTGACCGAAGCGGTATCGGCCGTGCCGAACTGCATGCTCGTCATCTCCATTCCCGCGTCCGAAACCGGCGAGCAGGCCAGTGACGTGGAAGTGGGAGGGGAGAACGGTCACCGTGCGTTGGCAGCGTTGCAAAACGTGGTTCGACGCAAGGCGGACCAGTGGCGTCCCTCCACACGGGATGAATCCTTCGAAATCGTGCGCAAGCGCCTGTTCGAGGAGCCTGATGCCGAAGCGCAGGAACAGATCGCGCTCACGGCACGTCGTTTCGTGGACATGTATCGTAAAGATCCCAAACTGTATCCATCCGACGTGACCGGCGTCGATTACGAGAAACGCATCCGCGCCTCCTATCCGTTGCATCCGGAGCTTCTGGACCGTCTGTATGAAGATTGGTCCGGCTTGGAGAACTTCCAGCGCACGCGCGGCGTGCTAACCTTGGTCTCCAGCATCATCCACGAACTGTGGGCGTCCAACGACACCAGTCCGCTGATCCTGCCGGGCAACGTACCGTTGGAGACCGAATCGGTGAACTCGAACCTGACACAGTACCTGCGTGACCCGTGGAAGCCGATCATCGACGCGGATGTCTCCGGGGCGGATTCCACCGCCGCGAAAATCGACAATGACAGGCCGGCGCTCGGCCAACGCCATCTCACGCAACGTATCGCTCGCGCCGTGTTCATGGGCTCCGCCCCACGCACCGCCGCGCAAAACCCCGGCATCAGCGAGCAATCCGTACGTTTGGGCACAACGATTCCCGGCGATCAGACCGGTAATTTCGGCACCGCGTTAAGCATGCTGGAACAACGTTCCACATACTTTTTCAACACTGACGCCAGATACCGGTACGACCTGCAGCCATCCATCGGCAAAACCGCACGCGAATACGCCGAACGCCTGCGCGAGGACCCGGAAGCCGTGTACAACATCATCGTCGAACGGCTCCAACCGGAAGGCGAACGCCGTAATCGTGGCAAGTTCCGCCGCGTATGTGTGACCCCATCCGGCAGCGACGGCATCGCGGACGTGGACGAGACCACACTCGTCATCGTCCACCCACGATGGGTGGTCGGCAAGAACGAGGGCGAAACCTCCGAGACCATGCACTGGATTCATGCCGCCATCGAACGCAGGGGTCCATCGCAGCGAGTTAACCGCAACATGGTGGTGTTCCTTGTGGCGGACAGGGGCCTTATCGAACTCGCCGAGGATTCCGCCCGTTCCTACATGGGTTGGAAGCAGATCATGGAATCCGAGGTGGCGTTGAACCTCACCCATCAGCAGGTCGAACAGGCGCGCAAGTCCATGAGCGGTTTCAGCAAGGCATTGGACGATCGACTGCGCAACGCGTACTGTTGGACGGTATACCCCGAACAGTTGGATCCGCAAACCGCGTACAAGCTGGTCTCGCTCAAAGTCCCCGACACGGGCGGCGATTCCATGGCACAACGAGCCGGGACACGTCTCGCTACAGAAGGTCAGCTCACGGATATATATGATCCGGGAAGCATGGGCTATGACATTCAACTGTATTTGAAATCCGCGTTCCAGAATGGCGCGATGACGGTAAAAGCCCTATGGGAGTACATCGTACGATTCCCCTACATGCCGCGACTGGTGGATCGCGAGGTGCTAGATCAGGCGGTCGAGAACGCCGTGAATAGCATCATGGACGTGGAAGGCCGTTTCGCGCTTGCCTCCGGCCGGGATCCGGAAACCGGACTTTTCCGCAACCTCATCATGCCCGGCGTCACCGGAGGGAACCCCACGATCAGCATCGCCGACTCCACGTTGATCGTGGACTGGAATACTGCGGCAGCAGATCGGGTGGCCTACAAACGTGAACTAGAGGAATCATCCAAAGCTTCCCCCATTACAACATCGACCGTCACAATCATCAAAGATGCCGACAATGACGGCGGAACATCGTCGGATACGCCGGTGATAATAACGCCGGCAGCGACGGCGAAGCCAAAAACCCGGTACTACGCCAGCATTGGCATCGACCCAGATCTCCCAAGCAAGATAATCTCAAAAATCAATGAGAACATTCTTGAACAGCTTCGCCTGTCAAGAGCGGAGATCTCCATCAACTTGGAAATCTCCGCCGTACAGCCCAAAGGCTTCAACGAAGGAACCATCAAAGGCATCAAAGAAAGCTCGCGCGGCCTTGACCTTCATGTTTCGGAATTTGAAGAGGAGTAACACATAGCTTAACCATCTTGAACACCATTGTCCGACGTAAATCTTTGATTACGCCTGGCATTCCAATATTGCCGAACGGTACGTCACCTTTCGCCATATAGCTGAATTTATGGTTTTGGACATCTTATTCGTGTTTGTTGAGCCCCTTACTGCTTGGTTGACAAGCGTGTAACGGCTTGGGCGACGCCGACGATTGCGGCGAGGATGACACCCCATCCGTATCCGGTGAAGCCGCCGGTTGCCGCGATGGCGATCACGCCGAGTAGTAGGGATACTGCGAGGGATGTGATGGTGGCGTACCCGTCGGGAATGCATTGCTTGAACGTTTGGATGAGCGCGACGATGGCTGCCGCGAGCGTGGTCGCTTCGGAGATATCCATGAATGAGTCTCCTTGGTTGACGTGATGGTCGGATATGGGCGTGTGCTCTCCGGTAGAGTATTGACGAAGGGCACAAGCAGCTGGGGGCAGTAGTGAAGCTGCTGCCACGGGTAAATGAGGTTGGGGTTCCTGAGGTTGTTGAGTTGGGCGATGCGTTGCCAGCCGGTCGCACCGAAAATCCCGCTCAACGTTTCGCCGCGTTTGACGACGTGGATCCGCATGCCGGTTCCGGTGTTCGTCGTGGTGTCCGTACTGCTGGCGACGGTGGGTTCGGTCGTGTCCAGTGCGATAACGCTTAACGGCGCAGGTAATGCCCCTCTTCAATACGTCGGAGATGGAGCCCCTATGCCCTCGTGACCTGAGCTACAAAAACATACTGGTGCACACGTATAAGAATGGCGACGCCTTTTGCATTCGTCTATCAGACTTCGGACTCGCCAAAGAAAGAAATTCGGATCTAACCAGCACCGGATCCAGTATGAAAGGGTCGATTATAGATCCAGCCCTTGAATCCTTCAAGGAGTTCAAAGAGGTCAATGACATCTACGCAATCGGCTTCATCCTCAGTTACATATTCACAGGAAGAGAAAGATTGCTCGTCAATCAATCGCCGTTAAGTTCGATCATTCAAAAGTGTTCAAACAATAATCCAGAATCGCGGTATCAGAGCGTAAAAGAAATCATCACGGCGATCCTTACGCTACCCGATGATCCTGATCCGAGACAAGAAACGAAACCTCAATGATTACAAGGATTCTGATCTTCGCATGACGTTAACAAAAGTGTTAACGGATTCAGTTGATCCGTTAACACTGGAATTGCGCTAACGAACAGCCCCTGAGCAAAAAGAAAAACCCTACATCCCAATCGGGAGTAGGGCTTTACTGTCGGGCTGACAGGATTTGAACCTGCGACATTCTGCTCCCAAAGCAGACGCGCTACCAAACTGCGCTACAGCCCGTTCCTGCTCGCTTTCAGCGAACCCGCGTCGCAGAATCGCATCATGTGAACACGAATTTCTATTATAGCGTATGGTTGGACAACGACAGGCTTACAATAGCGTTTCGGAAGGGAGAGTAGCATGGGACGTCATCAGCAGGCTGAATCATCAGGCATTATCTCCTTTGTAATATGCGCCATCATCGCTTGGTTTGTCATGAACGCCTACACGCAGTTCGCTCCCGCCATTTGGCGTGTCACGCAACGACTGTTCACTGTCTGCTCGGGAATCGTGGCAGGATGCGGTGTTATATCATTCAGTCTGGGTTATGCACGAAAATCACGCTCGCTGACGCTCAAACATGGTTGGACTATTCCTGTCCGTCGTATTTTCGAGATCCTCGCGCTTTCCGTGGTGTATGCCTCGACCATTTTCGTCATGTCGTTCATGATGTTGTCCATCATCAACAACATGATGGGCATCCGCACGCTGAAAGGCTATCTGCCGATCCTATGCGCGGCCATCGCAGGCGTTGTAGGCTATATCACTTTCGTACAGGCGGAACTTATGAACGCCAAAACGATCGCTTCCCTACTGCCGTTTTTCGTGGTGTCTGGCGTGAGCATCGCAGGATTGACGTCCGACGATCCATACTGGTACAACAATAATTTCTCCCAACTGGGCGACCGTACGACGTTCGCCGCACGTATGTTCAATTCGACGCTGATGCTCGCGGGCATCTGCATTGTGATCATCAGCTATTTCGCCGTTTCCGAGCTCATCACCACGTATCGTCTGCAATTGCAGTATCTGGATTCCAACTCCATCAATGAAACGCCGAAGCATTTCCGTACGAGGATTCTGCTGCTGTCGATCATGTTGGCGTTGGCCGGCATCGCCTTCGTAGGCATCGGCATGTTCCGTTACACGCCGCATCCGATTTTGCACAACGTGTTCGCCCGCGGCCTGCCATGTTTGATGAGCGTGCTGATGATTGCCCTGCCTTGGCTTGCCCCGCAACTTTCAAAGATCGTATACGTGGTTTCCGATCTTGCGATTGTGATTGGCGCTTATGCCGGATTCCAATGGCTGAGCGGGCATAACACGCTGACGAACGTGGAGGCGTTGGCCGGCATGATGTTCCTTGGCTGGTTCATCATTTTCTCGCGTCAGATTGCCGCCATCGAAGCGGATCGCGTACAGACGCAGCTGATACTGGCGCAATCCGAGAGACCCCACTCCGTCGAGGATCTTGCGGAAGTCAGCGAAACCGTTCCCGACACTGTTTCCCGGCTTGCTTCGGAAGTCTAAAAAACGTAGCTGGAAAACAGCGTCGAAAAAACAATCAGAAATTGTAATGTCCGTTGGACGGCTTCTTGTCGCTCATCAACAGCAGGAAGCTTCTTGATTGCGCAGTAATCGCAAAACCAGCCTCATAATTGAGTTCTGGCCCCTTTGGATTATGCGTGTCGACAATTAGACGCCATTTCTTGCCATATTGCTCATCGGGCAGGGTGAACATGATCGGCTCGTAATGCGCGTTGAAAATCAGAATGAAATCATTGTCGACCATCTGATTGCCGTACCAGTCGGTTTCCGGAATATCGGAACCGTTCAGATAGATCATCACGGTGAAAGCGTGTGTGTTCGACCAGTCGTCCATGTCCATAATGGAGCCGGTGTGATCCATCCATTCGACCTGCGGAATCGCAGTGCTGTCGTCTCCCTGCTCGCGGCCAGAGAAGAAGCGGCGGCGATGCAGCACAGGATGCTCAAGCCTCAAATGAATCAGCTTCGATACGAATTCGAGCAGGTCCTTCTGATCCTCGTCCAAATCCCAGTTCGTCCAGGAGATCGCATTGTCCTGGCAGTAGGCGTTGTTATTGCCCTGCTGGGTGCGCGCCACTTCGTCGCCGCCGCAGATCATCGGAATGCCTTGGCTGAGCAGCAGTGTGGCAAACATGTTGCGCATCTGCTGTTGACGAAGCTCGTTAACATCCTTGATGGTCGTAGGACCTTCGACACCGCAGTTCCAAGAACGGTTGTTGCTTTCGCCATCGCGATTGCCTTCGCCGTTGGCCTCATTATGCTTCTCGTTGTAGCTCACCAGATCGTTCATGGTGAAGCCGTCATGCGCGGTGATGAAGTTCACGGATGCGACCGGTCGGCGGCCGTTGACCTGATACAGGTCGGAACTGCCCATAAGTCGGCTGGCGAATTCCGGCAAGGTGGACGGCTGTGAACGCCAGAAGTCACGCACGCAATCACGATAGCGGCCATTCCATTCGGACCAGCTGGATGGGAAGCCGCCCACCTGGTATCCGCCGGAACCCAAATCCCATGGCTCGGCGATCAGTTTGACGCGGGAGATGACCGGATCCTGCTCGACGATGTCGAAGAATGCCGACAATTTGTCGACTTCCTGGAACTGACGCGCCAATGTGGCCGCAAGATCGAATCGGAATCCGTCGATGTGCATTTCAGTGACCCAATAGCGCAGGCTGTCGGTAATGAGTTGCAACGCGTGCGGCGAACGCATGAGCAGCGAGTTTCCGGTGCCTGTGGTGTCGAAATAGTGTCTGCGGTCGTTGTCTACCAAACGGTAGTAGGCTCCGTTGTCGATGCCTTTGAAGCTGAGGGTCGGTCCGCGATTGTTGCCTTCGGCGGTATGGTTGTATACCACGTCGAGGATGACTTCCATGCCGGCACGATGGTATGCCTTGACCATGGATTTGAACTCGTTGACCTGTTCGCCGCGCTGCCCGGAGCTGGAGTAGGCGTTGTGCGGGGCGAAGAAGCCGATAGTGTTGTATCCCCAGTAGTTGCTTAAGCCTTTTTCCTGCAGGAAGCTGTCGTTGACGAACTGGTGAATAGGCATGAGTTCGATGGCCGTAACGCCCAGTTTCTTCAGGTATTCGATTACGGAGGGGTAGGCCAGTCCCGCGTAGGTTCCGCGAATGTCCGGCGGCACGTCCATGTTGAGGTTAGTCATGCCGCGTACGTGGGCTTCGTAAATTACCGAATCGTGGTATGAGATGTTCGGATGCTGGTCATTGCCCCAGTCGAAATAGGGGTTCACCACGGCCGCTTTCATGGTGTGTGGGGCCGAGTCGAGCGTGTTCATGCTGGTAACGTCGTCAGGGCTCTTGAACCAATACGAGTAGAGGCTTTCATCGCCGTCGATGTTGCCTTCGATAGCTTTCGCGTAGGGGTCGAGCAGCAACTTGTTCGGGTTACAGCGCAAACCCTGCATCGGGTCGTACGGGCCGTACACACGGTAGCCATAACGCTGCCCCGGTTGGACTCCGGGCAGATAGTTGTGCCAGACGTACGAGTTCTGCTCGGTCATTTCGATTCGAGTTTCGTTGTCTTCCTCATCGAAAAGACAAAGCTCGACCTTTTGTGCCACTTGGGAAAAGAGGGCAAAATTCACGCCGGCGCCGTCATAGCTTGCGCCGAGCGGATACATCGATCCGGGTCTGATTTGCATGATTCAAGTATCTCACGTTTTAGCCCCCAAATCGTAATTTCGTGTTGTTCGGCGATTATTTTTACGATTCGAACGAACTTTTGGCTGTATTTTGCCGGTTTCTCCGAATTTGCTCGTGAAGAATGGCGATCATGGAATTGGATGCGGTGATGCGAGTGTCGCGTAGCCGCTGCCAGGAAATCCACGCCGATTCGACATGCTCATCGCCGTCGAAGTGACGTTCGACGGGATGCCACGCGTGCAGGTGAAGCACCATGATGTTGGCAAGCTCGTCGGTCATACCTTCGGACGAGTAGAACTGCCCCACATGGTCGAATTCGATGCCGTCATGTCCGGTAGGTTCCACACCGGTCTCCTCGCGAAGTTCGCGCAGCGCGGCCTCTTCAACGTCCTCTCCCCCGTCGATGAGTCCGGCCGGCAGACCGTAAGCGAAAGCATCGCAACCGATACGATATTCGCGTTCGATCAGGTACCGGTCGTTCGCACAATCATGCACCAGCATGACCACGCAAGGCGCGTGGCGCATCACCTGCCGACGAATCACCGTTCGCCCGCCACCACGCATCGGCAATGCGATCCGCATGTCGTCGACACCGAAGATAGCACCCTGGTACACGTGCTTGCTGTCAAGCACCGTGACCGTACCGGACATGTCCACTCCGTCGCTGGACTCGTCCAGCAATGCATCAACTTGGGTTTCGTCTGCCGCTTCGTTATTCATGACGTGTCATCGTTCCTGTCCGCTTGAGGGGATTACCATGTTCCATGGATCAGTATTCATGGAAATCCAACGTACGTCGGGAATGTCGCCGGTCACGGACGCGATCGCCTGAGGAACGTCTTTCATCGCATACTGGAACCACATGGATTCGATGGCGCTATGTGGAGTGTTGATGAACGCAGGACGCACATGCTCATCGCCATGACCCAGAGCGATGCCGGAAGCGCGCATGGAAGCCTCATAGCGGGCCTGTTCAATGGCGTCCGTTACGGGATGATGCCTTAGATCGCTGGTTACATACACGTCGGCTCCGGTCGCACGCACCTCATCGAACAGCGAATCACCGGATCCCGGCAATACCGCCACCGTATTGACGGGAGCGTCCAGATCACCGCAAACCTGCACGCCAAGTTCGGTATACGGCAGCACGTCAGCCACACGGCGGGCGAAATCACGCAGCATCACAGGCTCGGCAAGCCGCCCGACACGTCCCAGACCGACCGGATGCTCGGCGTTCGGATCGTCGATGGGCACGAGCGGACGCTGGTCCACCAGACCAAACATGTCAGCCGCAGCCATGCCAACACCACGATATGCTGCATCGGCATTCGTATGCCCCACCCACAGCGCGCATCCGGCACGATTGAGCTTGCGCACGATCTCACCGCGGAAACCCAATCCCGACACCGCATGAACGGAACGGAAGAACAACGGATGGTGGCAGACCAGCAAATCAACACCCCCGGCAATCGCCTGATCAACCACCGCCATAGAGGGATCAGCCGCAAAAGCGATATTGCGCACAGGCTGACGCAAGTCACCCACGATAAGACCAGGCTCATCCCACTGTTCCGCATAGCGAAGCGGATATAGCGTTTCCAACACATCAACGACCTGGCTTAACGCAGCCATCGCAACCTCCTCATCATCCGCGACTTCATATACGTGGCATCATCGCACGGCAACCGACATGTCCCAAACAGGCGGCATCAGTGCGCGGCAAGCTGCCAATCCGAACCAATACCCGTGGAAACATCCAGCGGAACCGCCATGTCAACCGCATGTTCCATGGCATCCTTCACCAACGCGGTGGCCTGCTCCGCCTCGCCCGGCGCAATCTCCACCACAAGTTCGTCATGAATCTGCAGAATGATACGGCTGGCAAGACCAGACTCATGCAACGCATCATCAGCCCGAATCATGGCGATCTTCATAATGTCCGCGGCGGAACCCTGAATAGGCGCATTCAGCGCAGCACGCTCCGCAGCGTCACGTACCGTACGATTCGGCGACTTCAGCCCCGGGAAATACCTACGACGACCATAAATCGTCTCCGTATATCCCTTTTCACGGGCCGTGGAAACCAACGACTCCAAATACTCATGGACCTTGCCGAACGTCGCAAAATACTGCTGCTTCAATGACTCGGCCTCACCCGGCTTAATGCCAAGCTGCTGCGAAAGCCCATACGTGCTCAACCCATACGCCAAGCCATAGCTCATCGCCTTAACATGACTGCGCTGATCAGACGTAATCTCATCAACAGGAACGCCATACACCAAGCTCGCCACATACTTATGGAAGTCCCTACCGGAACGGAACGCCTCAATCAGCGCCTCATCACCGGAAAGGTCAGCCATAATACGTAACTCGACCTGAGAATAATCCGAACTCAGCAACGATTCAAAACCCTCACCGGGCACAAAAGCCGAACGAATCTCACGTCCAGCCGGATCACGATTCGGGATGTTCTGCAAATTCGGATCGACCGAGCTTAATCGACCGGTCGCAGCCACAGTCTGCTCAAACGTCGTATGGATACGTCCGTCAGACCCGTTGGTCGCATCGATCAACGTCTGCACAATCTGCTTGAGCTTGTTCTTCTCGCGATGCAGCAACAATGCGTCAAGGAACTGGCATGCGCTGTCATTATCATACGAACGATCGCGCAACGTCTGCAAAGCCGCCGCATTCGTGGTATACGAACCGGTTTTGGTCTTCTTCGTGGGTTTCAAACCCATATCCTCAAACAGGATTTTCTGCAACTGTTTGGGACTTTGCAGATTCACACGCTTGCCCGCATACTGCCATGCCGTTTCCTGCGCATGATTTGCATCGGAGGCAAGCTGCTCACGCATGTTCATCAGCCTGTTCATGTCGACTTGCGCACCGGCATGTTCCATGCCATAAAGCACACGAGATACTGGAATCTCCACGGATTCCAACAAGGCGAACTGTTCACGCTGATCCAGCGAATTCGCCAGATTTCGCGCCAACAGCCCCACAATCGCCGTGTGGCGCGGAAGCTGATCGTCTTTCTGTTGCACGGATTCTTCAGGCTCATCGAAATCAAGCGTTCCTTGCGTAGCGCTTTCGGACTGCTCCTCGACATGCAGATCCAGGAAATGAGCCGCCGCCTGTTCCAAAGTGTCTGCATGGAAATCGGGATGGACCAGATACCCGGCAAGTTTGGTATCGAACAGCGGTTCCGGCAGTTTCACGCCGGCGCTTCCCAACAGATGGGATTGTTCCTTATAGCCATGCACCACCATGGATTGGTGGTATTCGTCAAGTAGCGTTTGCAGTTGTGACGCCATATCGCGATCAATATGATTAATGCGAATCGCTTTGCCTTGCGATGCGATCATCAGCGACGAATAGGCCGCGTTCCCCGGCTTGCTTTCGCCTTCCACCTGCAACACCCATGAACGGGCCACGGATTTCGCGCATTTCTTCGTATGATCAATGGCGAAGCCGGAGGGAGTCGTCTTCGGCGCGATTTCACGTTCGTCATGCAGATGCCCGTTCGGCATCGGCAGATTGTCTCGTACCCATGCTTCCAATGCTTCCGGCGAGTCAACCGTTTCATACTGAGGTATTTCGAGCTTGCCGGACTCGTCTTGCTGCACGGGATCGTTGGTGGGCTTCCCCGCATTGAATGTTCTCAGCACACGGTTTTTGGTGCGTATGCCGAATTCAAGTCTGGTGAACAGTTGGTTGAGCTGGTTGGCGTCCACCTGACCGAAAGTCAAATCCTCGATGGACACGCCAAGGTCAAGGTCACGCACCAAGGCATTCACGGAACGATTCAGTTTGACCTGATCGATATTGGCCCGCAACGCCTCGCCTTTTTTGCCGCCGATCTCGTCGGCGTGCTCGATGATTTGGTCAAGCCCGCCATACAGGTTAATCCACTTGGCTGCAAAGCCATCGCCCACACCTGGAACGCCTGGAATGTTGTCAGCGGTTTCACCGCGGAGCGCCGCCAAATCCGGGTACTGTTCCGGGGTGACATGGTATTTCTCCACCACCGCATCGGGAGTCATATGTTTCAGGTCTTTGAAATGATGCCCTGGATACAGCACGGTGATGTTGTTGTTAATGAGCTGGAACGCGTCACGGTCTCCAGACAATACCAGCGTGCGATAGCCAGCTTCGTCTCCCATGCTCGCCAACGTGCCGATCACGTCATCACCCTCATATCCGGGTTTTTCAATGAACGTGACACCCAACGCATCAAGCATCTGTTGAATCAGAGGCAACTGCGTAAGCAGATCTTCCGGAGCCGCATCTCTCGTACCTTTATACTGCGGCAGCATCGTATTGCGGAACGTGCCGCCCTTGACGTCGAAAGCGACGGCAAGATGATCAGGATGCTCGGCATCGATCACTTGCGACAGCATGGTGGCAAAACCCCAGACGGCATTGGTTGCCTGGCCTGCGGATGTACTGAAATTCTCTACGGGCAAGGCAAAAAAAGCGCGGAACGCCAAGGAATGGCCGTCAACGACCAATAGCGTCCCGCGTGAAGTGCCTTCCACAGTTGCTGTGTTAGCGCTCATCCTCTGCTTCCGACTTCTGATCACCATACTTGGCGATGATGGCCATGGCCAAGCGCTTCTTCGGAATACGCTGGTCCATAGAGGTCTTCTGAATCCAACGGAATGCGCCTTGCTCGGAGAAATCGGCCTTGTCCATAAGCAGGCCCTTGGCACGGTCGACGAGCTTACGCTCCTCGAGGGTTTCCTCAGCCTTCTTCAGCTGCTCTTCCGCCTTCTTGAGACGCTCTTCGGTTTCATGCAGTTTGGATTCGCTGCGTTCCACATTGTCGAGCAGATCGTTGATTTCAGCGAAACGGCCCATGGCCACTTCCAAAGCCGGCAGCAGCTTGGACTCCTCATACGGCTTGGTAACATACGCCATGGCACCAGCGCCGGTAGCCTTCTTCACCAGATCGGACTGGGAGAACGCCGTAAGCATAACAACCGGGGCGATGTTCTCGTCGCAGATGATGCCCGCCGCCTCAATGCCGTCCATACGAGGCATCTTGACATCCATGCACACTACACTCGGACGGAACTTGCGAGTCAGATCAACTGCCTCTTCACCGTTAGCGGCTTCGCCCACAACCTCGTAGCCATTATCTTCCAGCATGGCAACCAAATCCATACGGTTCACAGATTCGTCTTCGGCCACGACGACGGTACGCTTGCGAGGCTTCTCCTCTTCGAGGGGCCGCTCAGGCGCTGCGGCAGCCTGAAGTTCATCGTCGGTGAGCACTTCGTCCGGTTCCGTGGTCTCTTCTGCAGACATGTCGGTCTCTTTCCACTGTCACACCCAAAGCCGGCCTTATACGTCCCAACTCGCTTCCGGAATGATTCGATGCAGTTACTTGCAATCGTTCGGATTCTGGGAATTCTCAGCTTTTCACAGCCTTGATTCACCTTTCCTAACGCAAGTTGAAACGAACCGGCTATCTTCCTTGTACTTTCATGGATGATACTAGCAGAAGCCTACAAGCGCGTGTTGCAGCAATCCTCATTCCTGCCTTGCATATCAAGCTGGAAAATTCAGGAAATATCGCAATCTTGCAAAGTATCTTTCCGGGAATCATGTTTCAACGTCACCTTGCTTATACTGGGCGTATGAATAACACTTTCACTATCAGAGATATTGTCAACGAAGACGCAACGGCATCAGTCAGCGATTACGGTGCGCATGTGCTTTCCTGGGCACCTGCCGGCGAACAGGCTGTGGTTTGGCGACCAAAGGCGATTTACCTTAAGGAAGGCACTGCCATCCGTGGTGGTGTTCCCATTATTTTCCCTTGGTTCAATTCCGGTTTCGAAGGCGGCCATGTGGCTTCGAAGACACCCAAGCATGGTTTTGCCCGCAACAGTTTCTGGCATTATGATGAGGAAGGTTCTTCCGATGCTTTATTGCGCTATACATTGGATTCCAGTGAGATCGGCGCAGACATACTTTCCCAGTTTGTTTCTGGCCCGAATCCTCAATTTCATGCCGTTTACACTATTGAGGTCGGTCGTGAATTGACGATGTCGCTTACCGTATATAATGATGGCGACGAGCCATTGTCTTACGAAGAGGCACTGCATACATACCTGCAGGTTGGCGACGCCGAACAGTCGCAGGTGTGCGGGCTGGAGGGCGCGGACTATCTCGATACCGTATTGGATGGCGATCCGCGTTGCAGACAAGGTGATGAACCTGTGACCTTCCAAGGCATGGTTGACCGCATCTACTATTCGGCGGATACGCTTGAGCTGCGCGACCCCGTGTTGCAGCGCACCATCATTGTCGCCAAGCAGGGCGCAGCGCAGACCGTGGTCTGGAATCCGGGAGAGCAAGCCGGCAATGCCATCGGAGATTTGGGCGACGGCGAATGGCGTGGCTTCGTGTGCGTGGAAGCGGTCAACAATCGTGATTGCGCGGTCGTCGTGCCTCCACACGATTCGCATACGCTGCAGCAGACCTTGGCTGTAAAACACTGAGTGACCGGCGGCCTCAGTCGTTTAGACTGTCGACGAAGACCTGTTCGACGTATTCGGAGAGCTTGCCGTTCTTGGCGAGTTCGGCCGAGTCGGCCTTGACGAAATGCGTCTTGCAGCCGTTGCCGACCTCATCGTCGTATCCGAGGATGTAATGGGTCGCGATCTGGTAGATGATCTCGGTGGGCGCGATGCCGTACACCTGGTGTTCGAGGATGTGATCGAGGCGTTCGCGGTCGTCCGGATACGCATCGCGCATGCCTTCGTTGCGGTAGAGCCGTTTGATAATCTCGGTGATGTACAGGCCGGACTTCATGTACAGTTCTGCGAACGTGTGGGTCGAATCGTCGAAGCAGACTGGGTTCTCCTGTTCGAGCATGTCCACCATCTGCGCGACCACGCGACGCGGGGTGAAGATCTGGTTGGTCTTCTGCGGCGGCACGTAGTCGAAGATGTCCTCCCGTAGGTTCTCGTCGAAGTAGTTGGCGAGTCTGTGCCGCAATTGGATGAACTCCTTCACGGAGTCGTCGAACACGACCGGGTCGAACAGGTGTCCGTCGAAATGCTCGGTCCCACCGGTTTCCTCGTCCACATAGTCGCCGCCGTCACGCAAGAACCTGAACTGGTCCGTCGTGATGCTAGTCACTTCCTGGAACACGTTTTCCGGAATGATCCGGTCGAAATTCTCCAGTTTGGTGTTCTCGTCGCCGTAGGCCATGAGGAACGATGGAATCGTACGGGAGAAGCCACGCAAGTGGTCGCGGATGATGCCCTCGATGGACTACTTCTCCTTTTTCCCTTTTGGCGGTTTCGACCTCACGCACGATGGTCTCGCCGGCCGATTTGATGAGCGTTTCGCTGGATTCTTTAAGAACGGCACCACACCGAAACACGTTCTGGAACGATGCCGCACCTGGATTGGCGATCTGGCGACCTATTACAAGAAGCTAGATAGCAAATTAGACGACCCGAAGATAGACGAGGTTTTCAGGCTGCTTTCCCAATCGGGAGACATCATCCTCAAAAACAGACTGTACCGCTGTACCGGCACGAACACGCACCAGACGGAACTGGGCCGGACCGTCGTCACAGGACTGTTCGACCCGACCATCGCGCACAATGCTCCGACAACCATTTCTGGTTTAGCCGTCCAATCCGGGACCGCCGGAAAGACCGCAGCCTAGTGGAACGAATCCGATTACAAGATCATCGACGCGAATCACGCGCTCATCACGCCAAACCAGCTGAAGAAATTCAGCCAGCAACAGGCACAGCAAATCATGTACTTCAGCTGGCCCGTCAACGCAGGTCGAGTATTCCGGAGAGCAAATATCCAGTAAGAAGAAGCTCATAGCCTCAATCTTTGCCCCAGCAACATGCCTTCATACTGCACAATTAAGTTCAAAAGCCATCTCACAAATTCAGTTGGCACCGTAAAAAACGCTATAACAGCTGCGGCATAATGACACAAAAGATTGGACGAAAGCAAGGATCGAAATTCGCCTGACACCGCAATGTCGAATGTATTTTCAATGCTTTCACACCGTCTCTGTCATACTTGACAGTACGGAACGCTTAAGCAACGAAGCTGGATCCAACGACGGATACAGTTCCGCGAACGGTCTGAGGAAAGGATGGATAGTTCCATGAACGATAGATTTCCGGGCATCGACTGGTATTGTGATCGCTACAATGCACAGCTGAACAGCTAGTCGGGTTTTGATGACCATCACTACGTATGGAAATGCACTGAATGCGGCCATAAGAACAGTATCTCTTCAGATTCCATCTGTGACTCTGAAGAAGACTTCCGCAGCTACAACAACTGAAAGGAATATGAAATGAGACACGTTTTCAAAGCCACAAAAATCGGCTGGGACGAAGAGCAAGAGGGAGTCTGGTTCGACTCTGACTTCTACTCCAAGGAAGAGGCAGAAGCCGAGTTCAAACCATATCAGGGAACCACACAACGCGGCTACCCATATACTGGTTACGAATACGATGGAGAGCAATATCACGATGTGACTTATATGGGAGAATTCGACGATGACGATCTTCCACAAAACGACACGGAAGCTCGTCAGAAGCGAAAGAGGTAGCTTCACCCCCACTGTCGCAGTATCAGCATGCCAGATAGTTTCCAAAGTTTGTCAGCGCACTATGAGGAGTTTTTATGGCCGGAAAACAATTGACTGAGCAAGAGGTGCTGGAAATTCTGGATATCCCCGATTTCCGACATATGTCAAAAGACAAAGTGATGAAATTCGCGTCGGAATTGCCAAACATGGATCCGCAAGTCGCAAAAACTGCATTGTTGCAATTCCCTGAATTCGCCGCCACCACAAGAGATGTTATGTCTTGCTTCCAAGAAACCATGCTGGAAGTGCTGAAAGAGGATCAGGGTAATGTTAAATCATTTAATGAATCCTGCGACGTAATTCTTGCACTGCTGGCAAGCCTCGCTGAACAGAGCGACATATCATTCGAACAGAAAGAAAAAATCATCGATAAGATGATAGCGATAGTTCAACTCAAAGGAAACAAAGACACCGAAACAAAAAAGTTCAAATATAAACTTTTAGCCTTGCTGACGGGACTCCTCTCAGTACTCGCACTTGCACTGCTAGCCTCGCTTGGAGGTAAGGCAGAACTCCACGAGGGCAGCGAAGACGAGGACGAAGAAAATTAAACCATTTGATTCAATCGGTTTAGAATAGACCATTCATAACTAGATACCAAACGGATGGTGAGGTGCGGAGGTAAACTTTCTTCCCCGCCTCACCATCCGGTATTTATCTTCGCAAATATCTTCACTGACTGAAATCAAATTTGACCGTGTTGTCCGTATTTAGAATCAGGCTTGCGGAGAACTTTTTACCGGCTTGTGAGGTGGAACCGTTGACGTGGATCTGGTACTTTTCGAGCAGAGTTCGCACCATCGGAGCGGTGAGGTTTTTACTGCAGATGGTTTGGTAGAGTTTCCAGCCGCAGCCGCTGACTGTCTGCCATGTGCCGTCGGATTGTTTTTCTCGTTTGTTGGTCGAGCATTGCCAGAATTTGCCTTTTCGGATGACCGGTTGGCCGCATTTTGGGCATAGTCCATATGATTCTGTCTCCGGATTCTGTTGTCGTGGCCGAATGGCGTCCCCGTTCAGTCTGACGATCTCCCCCACTTGCCTGGGAATCCCTGCAACTTCTTTCCTGAACAGGTTCATGACTTCTAACGTAGACCGTTCGCCACGTTCGACCTGCGATAGTTTTGTTCCATCCTTGCCGTGTACTCCACGTTCCTGAGCTCCGGGGATACAACCGTAATCAGGTTCCGTCCCGTCAAGATGGAACGCAACTGTTTGCCCTTGAGTTTCACGTATTCGGACTGGATAAGTTTCTCATTACTTCGGCACGGGTGGCAGGCGTGCCGATACCGCCTGAATGCGATTCGTCGTCGTCCAACGCTTTCTTAAGATCCTTGTCGTCAACGAAACGCGAGGCATGTTCCATCGTTGCGAGCAGTGTCGCTTCGGTGAATGGTTTCGGCGGTTTCGTCTCGCCTTTCCTCATGGTCGCCGTCCCCTCCGGAGACAAAACCACATCACGCCCCGGTTCGAGATTCGAAGGAATGACGTTACACTATTCGTTGTTTTTGAACTGCGCCACTCTCTTGCTTTTCCGGTTTCCATTCACTCGCTTACATTCATCCGCCACGAGGAAGACGCCGGAATCATCAAGCCATGACAGCACCGTCAACCGTGAAAATATCCTATTCAAAAAATCTAAAACACCACGTTTAGTCCCTGTAACCCGTATCGCCTGGTGGATGGAAGGCACTGAGCACCACATAACGGCACATGCACCAGATGGGTTTCAAAGAAAAAGCCGCGGCTGGAAATTTCCAACCACGGCTGTTCATCAATCCGGTGCCCCCGGTGGGACTCGAACCCACACTGTACAGATTTTGAGGCTGTCTCCTCTACCAATTGGGATACAGGGGCTTTCGCACAACTTGATCATGTTAACACAGAAAAATGATTTTGCAAAATCCTTGAGCGGTCGGCGTTTCGCACCATGTGCAACACTTTGATCGCAACCTATCGCAATCTGTAAATCGGCAACAAATCAACATCATCCGAAAACAATAGGAGGGCTTCCATCCAAACGGACGAAAGCCCTCCTATTCGCTAATCAGTCAGTCGCTGACCGAAACGCATCTCAGTCGCAAGCACCAACGGTGTGGACGTAGATGGAATCGGTGCGACCCGGCTGGTGCTCGCCCTGGGCAGAGCTCAGCACGACGATCTTGTCACCATCGGTGACCTTGCCGGCATCCTTCAGGATCTTATCGGTGAAGACCATCAGGTCCTTGCGGGACTTGTCGTGGTAATCCTCATCGAGCAGGAAGGACTCAGTGCCCCAAGACAGAGCCAGCCAGTGATAGGTGTGCTCGTTGTTGGTGATGCCATAGATCGGGGTGGCCGGGCGTTCGCGGGACACGCGGTGCACGGTGGAACCGGTCTGGGTGTAGGCAACGATGGCCTTGGCGTTCAGCTTGTCAGCCAAATCCACAGCTGCGGAAGACACGGCGCCGGTGGAAGACATATCCAGGTTCTTCAGCTCCGGGATACGGTCGAAACCGTGCTCGGTGGCGAAGGAGGAGATGCGGCTCATGGTGTTCACGGTGACTGCCGGGTACTTGCCGACGGCGGTC
>OLPG01000616.1_pt1 | contig 33978 bp, 30 predicted proteins | sample 1672311 | NCBI WGS metagenome assembly OLPG01 (sample SAMEA3136670, study PRJEB25190) | human gut metagenome | biome: human gut; feature: human-associated habitat; material: faeces | place: Austria | collected 2013 | reverse complement strand
CCGGTATTTCTTCTACATCTTTATATTAACTGCTTTCCCAAGCACTTTTGTGCTTATTAAATTCTATCTATACTATTTTTTGAAATTGCTCCCGTAACTTGACCGTTTACTCCAATTACTACCCTATCACCTTTAATTTGAATTACTTCATATTTATTGTTAAATACAAAACTTGCAATTGACTGACCATCATACCATTTTGAAGCATCCTTTACACGCACACTATCCCCAATTTGTAAATTAGTTGTTGTACTCTTTAGTTTATAAAATGTTTTAATTAAACCATGATCATAACTACAATCTAAAAATTTTGAATCTATTCCTTTTATACTTTTCAATACACCTTTTTTTGCATTAGAAGTAAATTGATGTAATAAGACATTTCCAAATGGATTATATTGAAGCTTATTACCCCAGTTATTATATCCATTATTTGATCCATAATTAGCAATCCATAATGTCCATGCAGAAAAGCCTTGATTTACTAATTTAGTTTTAAACCAATCTTGATTAGCATAAATACCAACAGCATATCCTGCTTTTTCAATCTCATCACAAAATGACTTTGCAATTTTATAATACATTTCATTACTCAAACTTCCTTGATAATCAGAATATTCTAAATCATAATAAATAACACTCACGTTATAATTACTACATGCTTTCAATGCTAAATTTGCTTCTTTTTTTGCTTCACTTTCATTTCTCGCATAGCAAAAATGATAAGCAAACAATGGAATTCCTAATTTATTAGCCTGTGATGCATTATTACTCCATTGTTTATCAATATTTTTATCACTCCAACCATAAGAACATCTAGCTATTACACCAGAAATACTTTCTTTAGCTTTACTTAAATCAACCTGTCCATTATGGTATGAAATATCAATAATCAAATTATTCATTTTCATTAAAATTATCAATCTTTTTTGAAGCAACTTCTAATCCTTTAACTAAAACTTGCGGAACATCGCATCCAGCTTCAACAAGATTTTCTAATATACTCCTATATTCATTTATAATTAATGAAGCTAAAACATACCATCCAAGAAATGCCAATATTGATAAATCAATATTAATTACAGCTCCTAATTCTTTAAAACATACTGGAATAACAAAAGACAACAATACTAAAATCCATTGTACTAATTTTTTCATAATTCCTTTTAATCCTGCCATTGAATTTTCCTTATTATTAATTCTTGATTTTATCCATCCTGTTAATGTATCAATAATATTTAGTAATAAAAGTACCATAAATAAAATCCAATGTTTACCTAAAAAAAGTGTCAAAATTGTTAATATAATAGAATATAAGTTACCTATATGTTCAATAAATCTATTCATCATTCATTTTTCTCACTTTATCTATTATTTTTCTATATTTTCTTATAATAGAACTATGATTAGCATAACCAACATGTATTGATATAAGATCAAAGGACATTTTTTCAAAATTGCGTAAAGTTATAATTTCTAGTTCATCTGGTAATAACTCTTTCATCCAATTATTAACAATAGAAACAATATGTAAATAATACAAATAATCATTTTTCTCATATTTATTAAAATCTTCTAATCTTTCAATTTGCTTTTTTTGATTTAATTCATTTATATGTGATTTAGCAATAGAATATAAGTTTAGAGTAAGCTCAATTTCTTCATTAGAATAATTCATTTCTCACTTACTCCTCTTTTTGTAATTTGTAAAACGTTTTACAATTTTAATGTATTACATTTTCTAAGCACAATTGTGCTTTTCTAACATAAATTTCTATTGCAAATTGATGTCAAGACTATTAATAGGAATTTTTACTGATATAATAACTAATTGAGGTGATTGTATTCATGGAAAATACTATATATTTCAAAGATATTTCAAATTGTGACAAAAATAATTATCCTAATAAGATTTATCGAGTTGAACATTCAAAAATGCTAATAGAAATTTTAGATGATCAGCACATTCAAGGTAGTGCTCAATATTTTAGTAGCATTCGTTCAAGAAATAATTTCATTGATAGCATTAAAAATAATATTTTAAAAATCAGCATAGATGAACTTAAAAAAATTCATCATTATTGGAAAATAAAAAATGAGGTTATAGATTAAACTAACATTTATATTAGTTTTCTTTACCTCTTTTTATTTAAATTTTCATTATTCTAATTCATTTATTATTCTAATAAGATGCTTACTTTATTAAATATATTTTGATCTAATAATTTATTTTAATAACACACTTTATATTTCTAACAGTATGTGAGCATTCCACTAATAAAATCCCAGTCGTTACAGTAGAAAAATCCAAACAATACGTTGATAAGTCCACTTCCCAAAAATATCAAATATGGGTAAAATTCACTAGGATTTTGATTATTCTCGCGATAAATTTCTATATAAAGTTATGAGATAGAAATCGTTGAATATTTCATTCCAATAATTACACTGTGTTAATTAAGTGACGACAGTAAACCTTGTTTTTAAACATTCTTTAATTATTTTTTTCTTATTCGCATTTTTATGATTTTCTTTAATATAAATCAATGTAAATATTTTGTAGATATAGTGCTTATCTACATTTTAATTTTACAAGAGAAAACGTCTATAATATATGATTGGTCGCCCTAATCAAAACAATTGGTCAAGTGTATCGAAATTACTGGTCAGCTACGCTATAATAATCATCTATATTTTGATTTTTAAAAATAGAAAAGAGAAAATACAAATAATTGCATGTTACTAACAATGATTTAAAAGTTAAAAAGTTAGAAATTTTTTCTTCTGTGAATATATAATCAAGCTTATAGTATTGAACAAAGCTACAGAATAAGTACATTAACCAACATAAGAGTAGAATAAAGAAAATTAAGACACATACATTAAATATTATTTTTCTAATAGTATCATATGGCTTATTTTGAGGTATTAAAGATGATGAACAAAGTATTATAATTACTGTCTTGATTATTTGTATATAATCCTTGTCTTCAAATGCTATATCTATACAAATAAAAATTATAGAAAATATTATAATAGTTCCGACTTGATATATAGTTGAATTTGAAATCTTTATAAGTATTTCTGGCTTCTTTTTAGGAAGAATGTATTTTCTGAAATTCTCAAAATTTCCAGTATTTAATTTATTACATTTATAATAATTATATCCTTTCTGATAAATAGTATCTTTAATTTTATATAGATTATCTTTTTTTTCGTAAAAATAAATTAAAACTATAAAAATGCACATATTAATCAGATATTTAAATATTAAACAATTATTATGTGTATCATTTTGCAACTCTGCTAGAAATACATCTATACTTGCCCAAAGATACAATAGCTCAATGACAATGATTAAAATTATAATAAATCTTAAACTATTTTCTATTTCTTTTGCTTTAAAAAAATTGCTAAAAAGTAAATTTAGTTCAGCGTTAGTATCCCCATATGGTATTCTTTTAGGTTTATTATTTGATTTTTTCTTTTTTTGTTTCATAAATTTTCTATACCTTTCTTGATTTTTTATCAATTATAACTTTTATTTTTTTCTTTGAGAAGTCTTGAAAACATCATATAAATTTTTTTAAATTTCATATAAATTTTTCGACCTTTCATTAGAAATATCCATGGCTTTTCAAATAAATTCTATGAAGATGTAAGCAAAAACTTATCACCAGAACAAGGAAAAGAAATGAAGAAACAAAAAAGTGTGGAACATTAGGAATAATTAAATAAGATATGAAATTCATAAGATATACAAGGAGAGGGCTAAAAAATACAAAGATGAAATTACTAATGGTATGGTGTATAATTTAAGAAAAAATCATAGTTATCGAATATGAAATAAAACAACTTATAAACTAAACAAGCCTCTCAAAAAACTCTGAAAATCAGATTTCCTCATTGTGTCCTAAAACAGGTAAAATCCACATGAAAAAGTGAATAGAGAGAATACTAAATTGCATTAGAAGAGAAGAAATATTCTAACGTGAAAAAAGAGCATTAGATTTGCTCTTTGTATTAACTCAATTTACCACTAGCACTGCATTTTAAACTAACAGTTTTTGTAGCACTATTTATAGGATTACCATTTAAATAACAAATAGCAGTGGCAGTTGCTTTTGCTGTATTCCCACTTTTTGAACTAGATTTATTAGTGATTTTCCAAGTAGCATCTATTATTGAAGTTGATGCACTTGCAGATGTACAACTAGAAGTGCTTCCATTATATGTAAATGTTCCTTTAACAGTAAGTGACCACATTGTTTTACCTGCTGAGTTTTTACAATAAATTGTTTTACTGCCTTCTTTTGCTGAACGTGCAACTGAATTCGTAACACTAATTGAAATTTCATAATAATAGCCATTCTCATAATATGTTGTATTATAATTTTCTTCCAAAGCATTTATATTAGTTGGTAAAATCAACATTAATACTAATGTTAATCCTAAAAGTAATTTTTTCATTTATTCTGTAATCTCCTTATCTTCTGTGATTTTTTCCTCATAATGAATAGGCCACATTTCATCAAATTTCTTTTTTGCTTGATTTACTGTGTATATTTCATAACACGATGTAACTGCTACAAGTAGCATAATCAAAACGAAAATTGTTGAAATAATATGTTTTATTCTTATTTTTTTTAAAATATATTTTGTATCTATTGTTTCATAATAAGCAACAACGATATCAATAGGAGTCCCAAATTGTTCTTCTAATTCATGATAAGAAAGATCATCGTATTCATCAATTTGTTCTTTCAAATTGCTTAAATATTTCTTTTCTTTAAAAGTATGTATAGGAAATAATTTATTTATATCGTTAAAATATTTCTTACTATCTTTCATAATGTTTTGTTCCATGAACAATCAAATCAATACTTTGTACAAGATTATCATAATCTTGAGTAATAGATTCCAAATATTCTTTTCCTTTCTCTTCAAGATGGTAGTAGACTCTTGCTTTGTTGCCTACTAAAACAGTATTGCTAGTAATATATTCTTCTTCTATAAGCTTATAAATAATAGGATACATAGTTCCATGCTTTGCTTCTATAAGATTGTCTGTTCTTTGTGCAATCTCTTTAATCATTTCATAGCCATACTTATCCTTTTCTTTGAGAATACTTAACAAAAGAAGATCAAGCTTAAATAAATAATTTGTATTTTTTGCCATAATATCCTCCAAAAATGAATTCATTTTATATACATATTATATACGACATGTATTTTATATACAATAGGTCGTAAAACAAAATAAATATATTGACAACCTAAATAATTATGATACACTTTAAGTAAGGAAAGCGCTTACCTACAATAAAAAAAGAAATGAGGTTATTGAAAATGAAAAATATAATAAAAAAATCACTAATTTCTCTTATTACTATTTCTAGTTGTGTAGGTTCAACACCTTTATTATCCAATGCTAAGGAGATTGATAATGAAATAATTCCTCAAACAATTAATATTGAAAACAACAAGATTAATTTTGAAACATATGATGATCAATCATGTTCATATGACTTAGATACTGGGAAATTCGAAATCGAAGGCGTTGGTAGTGTAGTAATCACTACAACAGTAACACATATATATGATACTTCACATACAGAAGAAGAATACTTAGAAATGGACAAACAAAAAACAATTGAAAATTTTGAAAGGTTAAAAAATTCAATTTCAACTTGTGAATATAGTGTTACTGGAATTCCATCAAATGCAGCAAGTGTTAAACAAGCTTCTTTTTCAAAAAATATTGGCGAAATTGTTGGGCAAGTATCTGATGTTTTAGATAAAATATCAAAATTAACTGCTTTATTCTCTTGCCCATGTATTCCATACAGTGGTATGCTTTCTACAATTTCCGATGTAACAGGTATTACTAGTACAGCTTTATCATTAGCATCAAGTAAAATCACATCTAAGTGGGCATATGACTTATATAGAACTTCAAAAACTTACACCGTTGGTAATACAACACAATACGGATATAGATACGTTAATAAGAGAATTATCATGGATCCTACTGTTAAAGGAAAAAAATACAAATCATGCACTTATACTTATGGAAAAACAGGTAGTTGGTGGGTAAATCAAAAACCATATTAAACAAGGAGGTTAAACTATGGATATGTATCTTATTTTATTAGTTACTATAATCTATATAGTTTCAACAATTTATATTATTAAAAATAATATAAAAAATCATATGTTCATTTATGCAGGTATCCTTCTTATGACTTTTACTAGATCTCTTGGAGATAACTGGTATCATAATTTATGCTCTATTATTTTAGCATGTGATACATTAATAATGCTTTATCTTAATAGAAAAAGTAAAATAAAGAATAACAATTAAAATATTAATAAAATTTCATACTAAAATATGGCTTACAAAAACATTAAAAAAGTAAGATTCTAATTATATTCTTACTTTTTTAATTAATCTAATTTTGTCAATTTATTAAAATGCTTATAAATTACATATTCAAAAATTGTATTTTCTATTATTTTTTAAATAAATTATAAATGTTGATTATTAACTCTAATATTTTATAATTATTTCAAATTCTTATGAGAGGTGATTTTAAGATGGATTTTCTTATATCTTTAGCAATCTCATTTTCTTCTCTTATAGTTGCAGGGATTGCTAACATTATAATTTCTTGGTTAAATAAAAAAATTGGTGTTTTTGATAAGGCGTACTATTTAAAAAGATACGATTTTTACAAAAATTTGTACCTTAAATACTGTGTAAAAAATTCAAATTGGAAAATTATATCAATTGATTTGAATAATGATTTTAATAGTCTATATGATAATCTATCAAACGACTTAATATATATCGGTCCTAAATTAAGAAATTATTTTCTTATGAATAAAAAATGTATATCAAAAGAAACTGAAAAAATGAACCCAATAAATTTTATTTATAAAAATAAATTCCTTCACGGATGGTATGTTTCTACAATTATTTCCGAAATATATAAAGAATACAATTATTGTTGTAATATCTTAGGATATAGAACATATAAAGGTTATTATTATATTGCCAATTCATCTCTATTCATTTCAATTTTAACAATTACATTTCTTTATAGTGTTCCTAATTTACATGGTATTATCACAGATACTCAATATATATATTCTATCATTATATCAATTATATTATTTATTATTAGTATAACTATATTTATTCTAAATAAAGATTATTTTGCAAGATATTAATAATATAAACTTTTTAATACAATTACTTGCGTTAATAAAATAATCATTTTCAAAGAACCGGAATATTTTCAGTTCTTTTTCTTATACTCCATAACCATAGATAGATTTACTATTTAAATTATAACTTTTTTCTCTAACCTCATCTTTGCTATTACCTTCTATAGTGAATACTTTTCCATTTTCAACTTTTTCAACAATACCTACATGATCTGTATGACCATCCTGTTGCCAATCAAAAAATATAATATTTCCTGTCATTGGCACATAAGTTTTATCTTTCCATCTGTTATTTTTCTTATACCAATTTTCTCCATCTGTACATAGAGAAAACTTTGGTACTAAGTTATCATCTAACATTCCACTTTCATTTGCACACCATGATACAAAAATGGCACACCAATTTACTTTTTTATTAAATCCATACCATGTCCAATATTTACTTCCACTTGTTGTTCCAACTTGTGACTTTGCAACTTCTACTATATTGTTATTTCCAATATGATAATACCTTAAAACATGTGCAACGTAATCAGGATCACCATAAACATTTGTTTTTAATTTTGCCTTCATTTCATCAGAAAATACCTTTGCATTTGCTCTAGTATATCCTCCAAAATGCTCATTTGCCCAACTTATATATCCGTTTCCATAATTATACCCTTGAAGGGCTAATGATATATGCTCGGTATCTCCACTTGAAGCTACTTTCGCATCATTTAAGCAACTAGCTAAATGTTGTATTCCTACCTTAATGGAATAATCAGCATCTGTTATTCCATTATGCACCCTTGGATATTTTTCATTAAATCCACATTCTGATGATTGCATAGGGTCATTTCCCCTTCCTCCACTTTCTTGCATCATTACTGCCTGTATCAAAGAAACATAATCACCTATCCCACTTTCCAACGCATATTTTTCAATCACTGGTGTATAAGCTATTACTTCTGAACTAAGTCCTTCTATAGACGTATTTACATTGGAATCATCTGACAAAGCAGAAAATACCCCAATAAATAAAACAATCACTATTAGAATAATTATTCCTGTTCCATAAGAAATCAAATGATTCATGATTGCTATTGGCTTTTTTACAAAACTTATCAGCCTTTTTACAAAATCTATAATTTTATTACCTGAATATTTCATCGTGGTTGTTCCATTGAACTTATTTAATGATTTTCTATATTTGTTCAACATTCTTGATTGACTTATTGTCTGATTCGACAAAGTTTGATTAATTGTGTTCGATAAATTACCATTTATTCTGGGATTAATTTTATTTTTAGCTGTTGATAATTTTATGTTTTTTAATTTGATATTACCCTTTTTTGGACTGTTTTCCTTTATAAGCTTTTCATTTTTTCTTTTTTGGTTTCGATATTTCTTTATTTTTATTCTAGCACTAACAAATGTTTTTTCACTTGCACCTTTGATTTTATTTATTGCATAATTTGACTCCTTATTTTCCTTTTCATCCTGTACATTATTTTTTGTATTGATACTTTGCTTTTTATTAAAAGAATCTAGCATCTTTTTCTTATCAAGAGTCTTAATATCCTTAATTGTTTCTTTTGTCTTAATATTCTTTATCATAAATAGTTATCAAAACTCTTATCTTTTCTAGATTTATAATATTCAGGATATCTTAATTTTATTGACTCCATAAAAAAAGAACTGTATTCACATGAAAACAGTTCATAAGGTGTTGAAACTTTTGCATTTTTTTCATCTACATAACCATTGAACAAATTGAAACCCATCAGCGCTGTATTAATTGATCCTGAAGTATGCCATGATTTATCTAGTCCTGACAGTTTAATACTGTTTCTATTAAAATCATAAAGATCATTAATATGCTCTCTGCAATCTTTATCAATGGTTAATGTATAAAATAGCGATTGATGATAAACATCATTAATTCCACTTTTTTCTATAGCCAAATGATATGCTTTTTTATGTTCATTGTTAAAATACTTCATTATATTCCCCTCACTATCTTATTTTTTCTTTCATTTTATTTTTTATTGATTTTTCTGTCGTCTTACTTTCTAAATATTTTATTTCACTTTTTACAGACTTTTTATCTATGTTATCCACTCGATGGATTATCTTTGAAGTTTTTACAATCATCTTTTCTAAATTAGATAGCATTGAACGTGATGTTCTTTGAATAAAATTCATTTTATTCACTTCTGGTCTTTTATTAACTAGTGGTTTTCCCATAATAATTGCTCCGATATTTTTAAAATTCATCTTTGTATTTCTTAATTCATTAGTAACAGCATCACATTTATTTATAAGTAGATGTGTTTTATTAACACATTTAAAAAGTGACCTATGGAATTTTCCAAGAGCCACTTTAAAATGTAAAATCTCAATCGTTTTGATAACTGCCTGTTTACCATGTTGTTTAAACTGATTCACACATTCTTTTACTGAAGATAAAATATTTGATTTTATATCACTTAATTGTTTCTTTCCATTATCTACTGTCTTTTTTATATCTTCAGTTATACTTTTCATAGTTTCTCGAATAGTTGGATTTTGTAATTGTTCTATTGTATTCTTTAATTCTAAGACTTCACTTGTCATATAATCTATTTTCTTTTCCATATTTGAAATATAATCCAGTAATTCTTTAGTTTCATTTATTTTATCCTCTTTATGTTCCTTATAAAGTATTTTAAAATATTCACTAATATAAGGATCATTGTATATTGCTGGTAATTGTTTATCCATAATGGTTTCTCCTTTCATGAAAAGCGAAAAGATATGTATTTATATCATTTCGCTTATATTTAATATTATTTATTTTTTTCTGATGGTTTTGTTGACATCAATTTATATAACAATGTATTTTTTGGAAATCTATTTATAAAAGGTACGATGTTTCCACCATACTTAATAAGTCCACACCCTGATTGTGCATTAGTTATATAACTTAACTGCTCATCAGAGATATTCAGTAATTTTGCAAGCTTTTCTCTATCTTGATATGATTGATTTAACATAACAACAAACTCACTATTAGAAAGCATCGTACTTGCCTGAACACTATCTAACAGATATTCAACATTCTGTGTAATTCCAATAGGATAGCCATCTCTTTTTCTAAATTGTCTCCACGCCGAGTTAAAAAAAGAAGCACTCTCTTCATTTTCAAAAACCACATGAAATTCATCAAGAATAATATGTGTCCTTTTACCTTTTCGCCAATTTTCATTAACACGGTTAATCATTGCATCTGTGATTACTAATAGTCCCATTGTCTTTAATTGTTTTCCAAGCTTAAAAATATCATACGATACAATTCTGCTTGAAGTATTTACATTTGTTTGGTGTGCAAATGCATCCAATGATCCATCTGTAAACAGTTCAAGTTTCAAAGCCAAACTTCTTGCTTCTATTTCAGGTTGTTCTAACAGTTTTTCTCTCAACGTAACAAGTGTAGGCATTTTCCTTGTTCGGTAATAATCCTGAAATACTAAAGTTACACACCTATCAATGATCGACCTGTCTACTGGTTTAATTCCATCTCTATCCAACTGTTCAAATAAAGACATGATAAATTGTGACTTATCTCCAACTGGATTACCACTATCACCATAACCTTCCAGCATATCCATTGCATTAATATGATTTTCACTTCCTGCTGCAATCGTTATAACTTCTCCTCCCAACTCTTTAACTAAAAGTGAATACTCTGCTTCTGGATCACAGATAATAATATCATCTTGAGTTGCAAGAGCTAAAAATACGATTTGTTCCTTTGTTAAAAAGGATTTTCCAGAGCCGGGTACTCCTAACTGAAAGGCATTAGGATTCATCAATTTTTCTTTATTGCACATAATTAAATTATTTGTAATAGCATTTTGTCCAAACCAGATTCCTCCATCATCAACAACTTCCTGTGCTCTAAACGGAATAAAGACAGCCATGCTTTCTGTAAGCAATGTTCTTACAATATTTAGTTTATTCGTTCCAATTGGTAAAACACTTGATAGCCCATCTAGCTGTCTACTTGCAAAAAACAATATATCCAATTCACACATATACTTTCTAGCAACTGCCATAAGTGCTTCTGTATCATTATCAAGTTCTTCTAGACTATCAGCCAAATGAACGATTGTCATACAACCCAACATCATACGTTGATCCCTTACTGTTAAATCATCTAAAAACTCTTTACTTTCTTTTCTTTGAAGTTCCATATCATAAGGAATTACAGCACTGAAATTGTTATTAGCATTCTGTCTTCTTTGCCAATTTGTAATGTTAGTTTCAACACCGAGCCATTTTCTTTCAACTTCTTTTACTGCCTCGTCTGTTGGAACTGTAATAATATCCATTGAATACATAAGATTTTTATTTAATGAACAAAGTTCTGAAATAAAACTGTCTTTTACATATCTTGCATACTCACTTAAATACATAACTCTTCCATACTTATCTCCTAATTGAAAATATTTATCATGAAACTTTGGCATTTGCGGACAGATGGCATCTTTAAAATGATGCCCCTTTCTCATTGAATCATCCATATCAAATGAAAACTGTTCTTCATGTCCGTTTCTATAAAAATCATGAAGGATTTTCAATCTTTCAATAGCATCAAGTTCTTCTAATTGAGAACCCAATTTAGAAAAATGAGATGATAATTCTACAGTTACCCTTGAAAAGAAATTTCTTGCTTCTTCTACATTCTTTTTAAAGGCAGTTATTGTTATATACTTTTCTTGAGTAATTCCATCTGCTCCAGATACTTTTTCTAATAACATATCATTATATTCTTTTCGATATTTATCAAGATGATCATTTCTTAATGGAATTAAAATCTTTTCTTTGAACTCTTTTATATTAATTTTTCTATTATTGATTGTAATCTTTGTCATTGTTGAACTATCTAATGAATTAAGCAATTCACTATAATTCAAAAACAATCCAACCTTTTCATCCTTTGAAGCAATTGAATAATTAATATCCTTAAACCTATATGTTTTAGAATACTTGTTCTTAGAACAAAAAATACCATCTTTATAGATGGTATCAATATCAATTAGGTCCTGTGCACTTTTGGGAACACTTATTTTTTCTTTGTTTTGCTTTTTCAATCTTTCGTAACTTTTTATCATATGGATCAATAGACTCCTTTCTTTTAATTTCTAAAAATTCTTTTAAATATTCGTAATATAAATTTTGTGGTTTAAATATTAAATTATGCTGTTTAATCAACAGTGAACGTATCACACATATAACAATCTGTTCAGCATTCATTCCTTGAAATCTAATGAATCCAAGTGCTGCAAATGGTGCAGCTGAAATCATACACAACCAACTTGTTATCTCCATTCCTAAACGATCAATGAATAAAAAATAAAATATAACTGCCATTACACACGCTAAAAAAGAAAAAAAGCATTGTCTTAGGGATAATCCTAAGAAAATGCCTTCTGTATATTCTCTTATCTCTTTATTAATTTTTACTTCCATATAATTCCTCTAACATACTTTTTATTTTAATATATTTTCTAATTTTTCTAAAATATCAATCCCTGATTCAAAATATTTTTTTATATTTCCTATTGTAGCAGAACTTGAATCTGTTCCATGAGCAAAATCGTTACGCAAAGTAACAAGTGAATTTAAATCACCTTTTTTCTCTGTATTTTCTGCTAAATAATCTTGAAATTCTTTTTTCCAACTCGAATTTATTTCTTGTAAAACTTTTTCTATATTTCCAGTCTTTGGATTTGTTGAACTTCCTACTATCTTTTTTTGTAAATAATTTTTAACTAATTCATTACATTCATCTGACATTACATTAAAAATTAATTTTTTAAATACTGTTTCAATAACACTACAAGACCTAATAACCGCATACTTTATTAAATATTTGGTATTTCTATCCATTGAATTTTTTGATATCCATTTTTCAATAGATTCAATTTCTTCCATTACATCATCTAATGATTTTCTAAGTTCATCATTCATTATTATCTCCAAATAAGTATTTATATGCTAAAGAAATTCTCTGTTTTATATTTTTTATATCTGTTGTTCTTTGTGTAATAACAGATATAAATCCTTCATCATTCAATAATTTTTTATATTTGTTTTCTAAATCATCATCTATTATTATATTATTTTTAATTGCTCTATCTGCTGCTATACATAATGAATCAAAAATTGCTGGATTAACTTTCGTCGCATACTTCTCCTTATCAAAAAGATAATTTCTAAATGCATTTTGTCCTAAATGATCTTTATATAATTTTATAACATTTTTAAAATCTTCTTTTAATTGTAATGTTGATTCTTCGCCCAAATCTCTGTTATCACCCATATATTCATTTAAATATTTTACTAAATTAATTTGCTTAACATCTCCTCTATTATCTAAATCCCTTAAAGCAAAAAAACGTAATATCAATTCTAAATCATACATTCTATTATCTTCTTGTTTTTTTAGAATATATCGCCAATTCTCATCCTTATTCAATTCAAACAACATTGAATTAAAACTTCCTTGATATACACAATTTCTTATTTCCTGTGGTCTAAGAACTTTTCCACTTGTATTTATTCTTTCAAAAACCTGATACATTCCAGTATCATTATTTGGATGCTTTTGTTCAAAAATAATAGCATGAATAGTTGTACTTTTTATTCTTCTTTGCTCATCAGATGTCAATTCTGCAAATGTTTTTCCTCTCCATTTGGGATTAATAATTTCACTATTTGATAGTTTAAATACTTTTTTACTATCACTAAATATTCCTTTTGTAAAATCATACACTGTCATTATTCTTTGATAACCATCAATGATCAATTTTTTTTCATCTTTCTCTTTTGCTAAAAAAATACTAGGAATAGGCAAACCTAATAAAATAGAATCTATAAACCTACTTGCCTCATTTTTTGTCCACACATATTTTCTTTGCAATTCAGGTTTTAAAAGTTCTTCTTCTTCGTACATCATACCTAATTCTCTAAAAGATAAATCTGCACCCCAAGAACTAATATTATACAAATCATCATTCGAATATTTTAAATCCTCATCTTTTATTGATTCAATCAGTTCACTATTACTCATACCTATACTTTCACCTTTCAAACATAATAATCTCATATAATGAAATCTATATTTTTCTTTTTCATCATCTATATTTATAATACAACATATAATTGTCTTTTTTAATATTTTTTTTCTAATTTCATCAGAATAAGAAATTATGTTGTTTAAAATATTCAAATATCCTATATTTCCCCCATATGCAACTAATTCTCCATTAAAAACATAAAAATAAATAATAGGTTGAAATAAAAAATATATTTTTTCATCAACATCCACATATTCTTCTATTTTTATATTAAAATTTAAAATATCTTCTGACAAAACAACTTCAGTTCTCGCAAAATACACAAAATCATCTCCTATAATATAATAACTCTCATTATTTTTGAATTTTGTCAAAAATAATTTTAAATTTACAATCCCATCATTTCTTTAACTATTCGATCTGACATTTTTACCGTACCAACTAAAATCAGCATATTGAAAGTAAGTTCCCCAATATAGCTCCATAACATGGAAATTGCACTCACTTCACTATCTACAACTGGTGGTGAACCTGCAAATTGTGAAAAAATAATACAGGCTAAAACTATAATTGCTCCTTCTAAACATACACCCACATAAGACTTAATAAACGTTATCGCTACTGACTGTGTACTTTCTCCTGCAGCAGTAGAAAGTGGCACAGGAGAAATGGCCGTATACATATACAATTTAAAGAAACGACCATAAACAGTAAGTATGAGGACAAAGGACAAAATCGTAATGAAAATACCACCTAAAAGTGTTACCGCCCAAACAGGTATGCTTTCCAAAAAACCACAATCCTCTACTGCATCTATGATTTCTTGAGGAATAGTAGTAGATGTTGCTGTTCCAACACCTACTGTTGTCATAATTTGAGAAGTTATACCTTGTACTATTTCAAATAATTTTGTCATCAATTCCATCCCATAAACAACCAAACCTCTCGCAATTGCGAACCTTAAAAACAAACGAATTGCCTGCTCAGGTCGCTTTATCTCGTTTAGATTACTGCATGTCTTTACCATTCCTATTGCAAAGAAAAGAACAAGAAGGGCAAGTCCAATGGCTTGCAAACCTCCATGTATTTTCACAATCACATTCCAAATATTTCCGCCTTTAAAGTTTTGAGGTGTCTGTGTTAGTAACAACCATATTTCTGCGAGTTTCTCATTCCATGTATTGATTGCATTTGTTAAGTTATCAATAATACTACCCAATATCTATCACCTACCTTACTTATTTAAAATCACTATCCTGTAATTGTATTTAAAATTTCTTTTGCAAAGGTAATGACGATACCACCTGCTACAGTTAAAAATCCATTTGCTCTTTGTGATGGATCATGACTTTTTAAACTCAATCCTAACTGTACAATTCCAAACCCTAAAATGATCATTCCAATAGCTCTAATTAAACTAAAAACAAAAGTTGAAAGATTATTAACAACTGTTAATGGATCTCCATCTGCATAAACTTGAATTACCTTGAAATTCATTAAAAAGATATTGAGTGCATAAACAAAAAATATCTTCATTGTTTTTTTGTATTTTTTTAAATATTTTCTCATTTGTTTTTCTCCCTTCAAAATAAAAACAGCTCTATTTCTAAAGCTGCTTTCCTATTTACTATTTAATTGTTTAAAGTAGTTGTCCATATCTTCATCACTTAATAATTCATATTCTCTATCGCTCAATAAAATATTTTGCCAGTCATCAATTGAATATTTGATTTTACCATGTAGATATGGTTTTGCATTTCCATCCGTAGTTTCATTTATTCTTGGATGTTTCAAAATATCATACTTCTTATCAAATACAGGTCTTTCTCCTCTAATAAAAAGCAATCCATAATCATTATCTAATAATCTAACCTCATCTGGTGTAAGTAATTCTCTTCCAGCCTGTTGATAGTTTGTTGAATAATTTCCTGACCTCCCACTTGATTTACCGTAAGTATTTGTATCAAGTGTCTCTTTTCCCAAATATTCTGACATGAATTTGTGTGTACTCTGTTCATTTCCACCAAGATAGTATAATGTATCACAATTCCCTACGATACTTTCCCAACTATCTTTATAAAGTCCTTTGATTTGAGCAAGATTCTGTATAATGATTGAAACAAAAATAAGTCGTGATCTCATTGTAGAAAGCAATTTATCAAATTCATCTGGTAAAGCCACATTCGCAAATTCATCCATAAGAAAATGTACTGGTATTGGTAAAGCACCACCGTGAACAATATCCGCTTGATAATACAACATTTGGAAAAGCTGCGTATAAAGCATACCGATAAGAAAATTAAATGTTGAATCATTGTCTGGAATAACCGCAAAGATTGCAGTTTTTCTTTCTCCCACCAAATCAAGTTCTAACTCATCTGTTGCAGTTAAACTAGCAATACTTTCCAAGTTAAATGCTGATAAACGCACACCTACAGAAATAAGAATCGATTTAGCAGTTTTCCCTGCCGCCTGTTTATAAATCTTATATTGCTTGAGAGCTAATGAATTTGGATTTCTTATTTCCAATCTTTCAAACAATTCATCTAGCGGACTTTGATATTCTTCATCATCTTCTTTTACTTCAGCAGCTGCAATCATTTCCATGACCATCGTGAAATTTTGTTCTTCTTCTGGTGCTTCATGTAAAAGGTAAAGACAAAGAGCTTCTAATAAAGCCGTTTCCGATTTTTCCCAAAAGGGATCATTTGTCTGACTACCTTTAGGTGTAGTATTTCTTATAAGATTGGTTATAAGCTTTAAAACATCCTTATCGTCCTTGATATAGCGAAACGGATTATAACAATGTGATCTGTTCATATTGATAAGATCAACAACTTTGATAACATATCCTTCTTTTTCTAAAAGATTTCCTACATCTCTGAGTTGTTCACCTTTTGGATCAAGAACCACAAAAGATGTATTGCATTGCATCAAATTAGGCTTACCAAAAAAGCGAGTTTTCCCTGCTCCACTTCCACCAATAACCAAAGTATTTAGGTTTCTTCTATGTCGTCTGCCATCTAAACCAATACGAACATTCTGCGAAAGTATCTTATTAGAATAGTAATCCTTTTCAGTATATTTTTTATTGACAGCTTTATTATTCGCCCATTTTGCCGAACCATACTCCTCATTTTTTCTATAATTCTTCCTGTTATAGTAATAAGCCAAGTATGAAAAAGAATAGATTAATTCAGATATCAAGATACATTTAAGAGTATCCTGACATAATTCAAAAGAAAAAGGGCTATTCATTGCTTCATTTAAGTAAATGATTGCATCAAATAGTCCCTCATGGATGCAAGGAGCAACAAGAACTGAAAGCCACGCTATAAATACTGCTCCTACAAAATAAAAAACAAGTTCAACCTGTTTATCTTTCCTCATATGATTTTTTCGATTTGGATATGTCAGCTATTGCTGCCTTGTCCATAATCAATTCAATATAATCATAATCCTTATTTTCTTTTATTTGCTTGTCTCTTAAATTTCTTAAAGCAGTAATAATTATTCTTCTTTCAAAGTCCGTTACTCTAATCAAAACCGTTGGCTCTTTATTCTTAAATAACCCCATTAACGTTCTTCTCCTCTGCTTACACTATCTCTTTCCTGTTGCAATCTATAGATTCCTCTTTCTGCTCGATTGCTCACTTCATCTGCAATACTTTTAATATTGCTTAATTCTTCTTTGGTATCTCGAGAATCCATTCCTTCAAAATAATTTTTTACTTCATTTGCGAAATCAACGTTTGAAACTGGAATGTTCAATTTTTTACAAAGAATATAGGCAGCACTTTTTACCATAAAGGCATCCTCTGTTCTGTCAACATTTCCATATTGGCTTTCAAATTCTACATAGCAATATTCCCTTGCTAAACCTTCCATTAAATCTGTCGGACTCATCCCATCTGCATAGTAGATCATTTGATTATCTGGAGAGTATTGTACTAGCGAACCATTTTCAGTATTGTCAACCATTTGCATTTTAACAGGTGATTGATAAACTAGACCGCTGATGATTTCTCTAACAGACAAATTTTGTTTTTTCATTCTGTATGGTCTGTTTAATTGAGAAATATCAAAAACATATTTAACATCATAGTTGGTTCTTATCACGCCATCATTTCCTTGATACTCACCTTTAGGCTCTAATATTCCAATTCCTTTTACTCCTTTTTTTACATACTTTTTTTCTTCTACCCAACGATTGTTATCTTTTAACAGTGTTGCTTGTGGACATTGTGCCATGACTAAGAGTGTATTGGTAACAGTATAACCAAATTTTGATTGCATTTCTAAATAGTTTAGATAATTTTGTGGAGAGGAAACAACTTCATGTGTTTGCTTCTCAGCCATATCATAAAGATTCTGTCTTTTTTGTTGTTTTTGTTTGGCATATTCCTCTGGAGGAATTCTAGGTTTTTCTTCAACTTTCTCATTAGCTGCATTGTTTAATAAATTATATATATCACTCATATTTTATCTTACCTTTCTTTTTATCTTTTTCTTACGTTGAGGCTGTTTATGACGTACCCTATTTCTTTGTCTAACTGTTTGTTTAGGTTTAGCCTTTTTATTTCTATTTTTTATCTCATCTAGTTCTTTTTTTACTGATGGTCTTTTATTGATACCTTCCTCCATTGAGATATGCTCGAACTGATTTTCGCCTCTCGTTTTCGTTCGAGCAATAGACGGGTTTTGTTCTTCTTTCATTGAATCCAATAAAGAAGATACCAACTCATCATGTTCTTTTTCAGTTAATGGTTTGACATCTTTGAATTCATCAGGCTGTTTTGCAAGTGCTGCTTTTCTCATTGCTTCAGTATCAATAGTTGCAAGTTCATATTTATCTACGATCCTGCTGATTTTTGCAGCATCTTCAGCTCGTACCATAATGTCGCATATTCCATCCGTATTATTTCTTTCTTTTAATACAGAATAAAGAACACCATAACGTTTTGCTTCTTCACAAAACTTTTTCAAATCTGAATGATGTACAGCAAACACTTTAAGTTCCTTTCCAGATTTCAACATATTAGCAAGTCTTGTTTTTCCTTTAACCTTTTTCTTATCTGTTAAAATTGCATAAAGCGTTACTGCTAAAGATTTAGAAGCCATTCCACCTGCCTTTAAAGCTACATTAGCTGCCATTTCTATTCCCTGCAGTGTCATCCTCACTGCTTGATCGGCTGTTTCTCCGCCAGCATTCATAAAGTTCCTCCTTCCTTAATAATTTCTTTTTCGTTCTTTTGAACTTCTTTCTTGTACTTTATTTTCTTGTTCCTTAACTGTTTGCAATTTATCTTTAATCTTTAAGGAACGTTGTTTGATACCTTCACATAATTTCACCTCCTTTCGATAATCCTTTATTTCTTTTGAAATTGTTTCGATATCTTTTTGAATCATTTCTTTTCTTTCAAGATTTCGACATCTTTTGACCTTGTTATAAAGGCATCTTCTTTCCTTAACTAACTTTTCAATTTTGTTGCTTATTTCACTTCCATAATTTTCCAAATCCTCGATCGTATTGATTTTCTTTTTGCATAGAAAAGTTGTTTCTTCAGTAATCCTGTCCATATATCTAAGATCCTCCTTAAAAATAAAATGTACCTTTCTTCTAGAAGGTATATTTTTAGGGATAATTCCCATTCGATACATATAATGGAAATACAATGCCTTTATTCCTGTTATCTTTGTTGCCTTTTTGATATTTCCATGATATTGATATTTACTTTTGATACGTGTTCTTTTTTCAAAATACAGATCTTGTTCAATGATTCTTTTCTTGATATTTTCTTCACTGTATGTTCCATCATCTCTTACTTTATAAAGTCTAAAAAAACGAGGTGCTCCGGGTGGTTTGACTGCAATATGTTTTACATTTGTTTTCACATCATATCCAACAGACTTGAGATATTGTAAAAACTGTGTGAATGTTCTTGATGATGCAATAGCACGTTCAAGGTCATCTTCTATAAGCGTTCTTCGTGTAGGCTTTTTCTGTTTTTTATCCTGCCATTCAGAATAGTGCACTCCCTTTTTAGGATCTGTAATTACATTGAGTCTATACTTTTCACAAAGTGCATCCGACAATCTTCTCATTTTGTCATAGTCAGAATGTTTGTTTAAAAATCTTTTGTATGTTGTCCATGAAACAGAATTTATAACAAAGTGATTATGAAAATGTTTCTTGTCTGTATGTGTGCAGACCAATACCTCAAAATCATCTCCCCACATCTGATGGGCAAGTTCTAATCCAATTTGATGTGCTGTTTCAGCTGTAACCTCCCCTGGTAGAAAAGACTGATACGCATGAAATGCTAGAACACCATCCTCCTTGTGTGCATTCCTTTTTGTCTGTTCCATTTGCTGAAGAACAGTTGAGGGATGACAATTTAAACCACTGACATAAAGTTGTCTTTCAGTTTTATCATCATTGACAGCATAATCAATAACATTCTCAAGTCCTTCATATTCATAATCACTATCCGTTTCTTTTGTCTTAAGAGGATTGGAAGCATAATTTAAAACCCTGTCCAAATTATCCTTAACTGCCCATATACTTGTTGTAGCCATTTTACTTTTCCATCCTTGTAGGCTCAGTAACATTGCTTAATATTAATTGAACATTTTTTTCAAGTTCTGAACAATTTCTCTTGTATTTTAAAATATCAATTGTTCCAGTTTTATAACCAATAACTGCAATCTGATTTAAGTTATTACCTATCATTCTCAACTGCTTGATAATTTCCTTGACGTCATCACTGATCCTTGGTGCTGGAACATATCCACTTATCAATGTACGAATATATTCTTCTCTTGACAGTCCTGTTTTCTTAACACACTCATTTAAATTTTCTAATTCAATAAATGATAATCTTACTTTTATCTCTTTATTTCTTTTGATCTTGTTCAATTTTATCTTCTCCATTTCCTGTAGAGTCTTAGGGATTGTCCCTAACAAGCTGACTTTGGGTACAAAAGTCCTTGCTTGCTACAAAAGTCATCAACAGGATAATACTTCTATTTAATGAATTTATTATCCTGCTGGAAAACTATCTTTCCCTGTCAAAAAGTTTTTTCTTGACTTCAAGAACATCAAATCTTAAATCCGTTATATTTTCATCATTAAGTATTACATCTTCATTTTTATACTTTTCTCTTACAACATTAATTGCCTCATTTTTGGAATGAGCCTTTACTGTTTCTTGATGCTGTAATACTTCTGTAATTTCAACAACATATTCTTTCATCATTTTCTCCTTGTATAATAAAAGGTCACGAATTTGATCCATGACCTTCCTATCTACTATATTCTTCTTTTTGCTTAAATTTTCTTATTAGAACTTCATTGACATCTTTCATTTTTTTAGGTCCTTTATCATAGATTTGATAACTTTTACCTAAAAGATAATTGATCTTTGCAATACTGTTTTTTCCTGCCTTATCATTATCCAAATATAGATTTAAAACTTTAATTTGAGGATTGATTTCTAAAAATTTACCTAAGGCAATAGGCAATTCACTTTCCTCAATAGAATTGCCTATTGCTGTTACTCCTGATAAAGAAAGATAATTGTTCTTCTTCCAATTTCTTTTATGCAACTTCTCTAAAGTTTGAAAAGACATAAGGTCAATTGCACTTTCAAAAATATTTAAAACATCACTTTCTTTATTCACCAATTGAAAACTGTATTCCTTATTACTGTTAAATACATCTACCTTCCAATCTCCATCTGTTGCTCTTTTTGAAGCATAACGTTCTATTCCTTTTTCATCATATCCTACAAAGATAACAGAGTGATCATAACTGCATTCATAGATCATTCCCTTTTGATAATAAAATTGAATAACTTCTTTATCAATTTTTCTTTTATTTTTTAGATAGTACATCATTTTTTTATTATCTTTTGAAACGGGTGGCAATTTGAAAATACCATCGTTCTTTTTTGAACATTTGTTTACATGATAAACAGGAGGACTATCTCTTATACATTTATCAACATATTTTACAGCCTCATAATAGTTCATACCTTTAACATCCATTAAATAACTGATTGCACTTACCCCACCTTTTCCTTGAGAAAACCAAATCCACTTACCATTAGAAATAACCAAAGAGGAATGCGTTGCCGTTCGATATTCATTTTTCCCAGATTTAACAAGTTCACTTGGTTCATAATTATATAGATAAGTAAACACATCCAGCTTTCTTAACTCTTTAGATTCTTCATTTGTAAAATATTTTTTCATAATAATAAAAAGAAAGGATTTTTGTCCTTTCTTAATTTTTCTTATTTAATATTGCTAATTTTTCCTCTAACATTTGTTTCAATTGTTCTATTGCAATTGATTTTGTTTTGCTTTTACTCAAAGAATTTTCATTTAAACTACTTAAAATATTTTTAATAGTATTAATATCTTCCAAGTAATAATCATATAGATTGGAAAAATTATATACATTATTAATTCCATTAATTACATTATAAATTCCTTTTGTATTAGAACAATTTATTTTATTTATAAATTGTTTTACGTCCAATATACTCAAAAATTGTCTTCTTTCTGAAAAATCCCTTCCGTAAACTTCACAAAAATCTTCAAATTCACTGTCAAATCCTCTATCAGAAGAAAGATAATCTAGAAACTCTTTCATCCATTTATTATCTCTATTATCTATTACCTCTAAAATTGGTGAAATCAATTTTTTATATTCATCATCTTCATTTGAAAATGTAATAAACCATTGCTTAGGCGCTTTTCCAAATTCATCTAAGTTTTTTATAATGTATGTCATATTTTTAATTATATTTTCAATATAATCAAGACACAAACCAAAATCATTATTTTTTATTTGTAATAAACTTATAATTATATTTCGATAATTTGTAATATCATATTTTTCTTCCAATATTTCATCTGGTAACTTATTTAATGCTTGATTAACTTCTTCATCTTCACATTCCCACCATTTTCCTAATACATTATATGATAATTGCGTTTGTTCAATTGCAAATCGGTTTTTTTCTTCAATTTCATTTAATCGCTCTAAAACTGTATCGGTGATATCATTTTTGTCATAGAAATAATACAATAAAAAATCATCAATAAATTTATATCCAAAATCATGTTTACTATAAATTTTATAATAATTATTTTCCCAGTATACTTCTCCATATTTGCTTCCTTGACTCCATTCATATTTATATTTACCGGTTTTTATACATATAGATTGTATTACAGTATACCTAATAATTTTTTCAATCTCTGTTTCAAGATATTTTTGATTAAAATTGATTTTATATAATATTTCATATAACTTATCAATACTTATTAAAGTGAAAATTAAAGTTCTTATATTAGAATGATTCTTTTCAGTAAATATTTTTAATATTACATCTTTTTTAGATTTGATAAAACCTTGTGAATGTTCTGATACATACTCATTAACTAATGTCTCAAATATTTCATTAAAATCTGCTTCGTATTTTACTGTAACACCGATTAATTTTTCTTTAACTTTTTCATACACTGAATTAACAGGAAAATATTCTTCTGCTTGTTTATCTAATAATTCTTTAGTTATTAAAAAATCACTTGAATCTTTATTCTTAACTTTGTCGGGCTTTTTAGAGTTGTCATCACCTTTATCATTTTCTCTATTAAATTTATTAATATTTAAAATCAGATTATATTTTTGTGATAAATCTTCGTCAGTATTTTGCATTCCTAATTCTGATTCATTTGCTACTATAATCACTTTAGTATCACTATGTTCCGATATACTATTTATATATCCTAACACAGTTATGACATCCATATTACATCGTTCTAAATCATCAAAAATCATAATTGCTTTTGTAGGAATATCTAAATTATTTTTTAATTCATTGAAATGTACAAAATCAATACCTACCCCACTAGCTTCTTTTAATACATTTATAACTGGTGTTATTTTTCCTATTGCGCTTTCTATTTTTTTTAAGCCATCTGTTGCCTTTTTTCCTAAATGTTTTTCAATATATTTTTCAGTAATTTGTGAAGAAACTAAATTATGAATTTCATTACTCGACGATATACCATATAAAGAAACATAATAAATTGGTACATCTGTAAGTTTTTCTTTAATTTCAGGAATTATTTTTTCTTTTATGAAAAATGTCTTACCACTTCCCCATTCTCCATCAATTAGAATTGCTTGATTTAACTTATCATTTTTTAGATAGTCAATGATAATATCTTTAATTTCATTATTTTTCAATTGCATTAAATCACCCCTTATATATTATAAATTATCTCATTAAATACTATCCTTTTCAAATCAATATTTTGCTTTAAAGTTCTATTACCTCTCCAAATTTCTTTTATTTCGATTGGTTTCTTTATCATCATTTTGAACAGAAGTATCTAGAATATTTTCTTTTTTATCTAAATCAAGTTCTTTATTGATTTTGGACAATTTCTTTAAAGCATCATTCAATTCATCTTCTTTTTCAAATGGCTTTTTTACTTCAAGTTCAGCATTATGCAACTGTTGCAATGTATTTTGAAGAAGTTCCTTTTCCACTTTTAAACTTTTTGGAATATTTTCAATAGCATTATCAATTCTTGTAAGATTTCCATAAACATCATTTCCTAATTCAACAGGATAATAAAGTTCTTTCTTTAAAGACATGATGTAATATTGACTTAAACTGTTGAACTGAATGTACAAATCAAATCCTCTATACTCCCCAATATATTTTTTATCCTGACCATCATATCCCTTGCAGGCAAGAAGTATTGCATTTCCTGCCTGTTTTTTATCTACTATCAACATATCCTTGATTTTTATTTGATGAAACTCTTTTTGAGGTTTCAAATCTTTTATATCATTTTCTAGCCCTTCAATCCTTGTCTTAATGGCTTTAATCTTCTGTGGATAATATTTAATAATTCTATCTTCTAAATCATATTTTTGAGAAAGATAGTTCGCTTTGGCAAGCTTTAATTTGGATACTTTTGTATCAAGCTCCATCTTTTCTTTCACTTTGGGATTTCCACTCGCTAGTGCCTTTATCTCTGCATAAGAAAGTGAAGCTTCATCTATATCTTCAGCACTTCTTACAGGAGATTTACTTGTCATAATTTGCCCTATAAATTTTTGTTTATTTTCAACCAACTGATATAGATAAGCATCAAATGTTCCTTCAGTTACATAACGATAAATATAGACATCTTTATTTCTATTTCCTTGTCTTACGATTCTTCCTGCACGTTGCTCCAAGTCCGAAGGTCGCCAAGGACAATCTAGATCATGTATTGCTATCAAGCGTTCTTGTACATTTGTTCCAGCTCCCATTTTACTTGTCGAACCTATCAGAATTCTCACTTTACCTTCTCGAACCTTAGAAAAGAGTTCTTTCTTTTTAACATCTGTTTTTGCATTATGGATATATGCAATTTCACTTTCAGGAATTCCTTCTTCTAATAGTTTATTTCTAATTTCATCGTAGACATTGAATGCATCATTACGAGGAGTAGACATATCACAAAAGACAAGCTGTGTACTTTTTTCTTCCACTGTTTCATGATATATCTTCAATATATTTTTAATACAGGCATTGACCTTGCTATTTTTATTTTCTGGTAAAAGTTCATTGATAAGCCTTTGATCAAGTGCCAATTTTCTTCCATCATTCGTAATTTTAAGCATATTATCCTCATGAGGATCAACTGTTCCATCTCTAATTTTTTGGGCACGTTCACCTAAGCTTTCAACAAGTTCTTTTTGAATATCAGAAGGTTTAACTGCCACATTTTGGTAATGAGCATTAGGAACAGGAAGATTCAACATATCAGCAGTCTTAATATCTGCTACTTCCTTGAACATATTAATTAATTCAGGAAGATTGAAGAATTTAGAAAAACGAGTCTTCATCCTATACCCAGAACCTTCAGGGGCAAGTTCGATACTCGTGCTTGTTTCTCCAAAAGTAGAAGCCCAACAATCAAAATGCTGAAGATTATGCTTAACTAGAGTAGAATACTGCAAATAACGCTGCATCGTATACATTTCCGTCATCGAGTTGGAAATAGGTGTTCCTGTTGCGAAAACAACCCCTTTTCCTCCTGTAATTTCATCCAAGTACCTACACTTCAAATAAAGATCTGAAGATTTTTGTGCATCTGTTGTAGAAAGTCCTGATACATTATTCATCTTTGTAAATAGAAAAAGATTTTTATAAAAATGTGCTTCATCAACAAAAAGACGATCCACTCCTATTTCTTCAAAAGTAATTAGATCGTCTTTTCTATCATTCTTATTCAATTTTTCGAGTTTTGCTTTTAACCCTTTCTTGGTTCTTTCTAACTGTTTGATTGTAAATCTTTCTCCATTGTTTGCTTTTAAAGAGCTTATTCCATTTGTAATTTCTTCAATTTCATTTTCAATATTCATCTTCTGCCTTTCAATTGACATGGGTATTTTTTCAAATTGTGAATGCCCTATGATAATAGCATCATATTCACCAGTTGCCATTTTAGAAAACAGTTTTTTTCTATTTTTCTTTTCAAAATCTCTTTTTGTTGCAACTAGAATGTTGGCACTTGGATAGAGTTGCAAAAATTCTGCTCCCCATTGCTCAACTAAATGGTTGGGAACAACAAACATTGGCTTTTGTGCTAAACCTAATCTTTTTAATTCCATACATGCTGCCGTCATTTCAAAAGTTTTCCCTGCCCCCACTACGTGAGCAAGAAGAACATTTTGACCATAAAGGATATGTGCTATGGCGTCTTTCTGATGTTTTCGTAAAGTAATTTCAGGATTCATTCCCGGAAACTCTAAATGATCACCATTATATTCACGGGGTCTTATGCTATTGAATAATCGATTGTAAATCTGTGTTAATTCTTCACGTCTTTGAGGATCTTTCCAAATCCAATTATTGAAGCTTTCTTTGATTGTATCCTGTTTTTGTTGGGCAATCATCGTTTCCTTTTTATTAAGAATTGCTTGTTTATTACCGTCATCATCATATTCATAATCAAATATTTTTGTCTGTTTCAAATTAAGACAATCTTCCATCAATCTATATGCGTTTGCTCTTGAAGTTCCATAAGTCTTATCAGCTTTTACGCTTTCTTTATCCATATTCTTTGCACTGATATTCCAATTAGCATTATAAGAAGAATAAGAAAGCTTCGTATAGTTTCTTACCCAGCTAGGTGTATCAAGCAATTCATAAAGAAACTGCTGATAGATTTCTACTGGAATCCAAGTTGCCCCAAGTCTGACCTCAATTTCACTGGCTGTAAGTTCTTTAGGCATTGCCTTTTCTAAAGCCTCCACATTCTTTTGATACTTTGGATCAATTGCTACTGACATTTTGGCTACTTCTATTTTTTCTCTGATATTTCCACTAAGGTATTCATCAGCTGTTACATATTCTTCTTGTTCTTCATTTAAAACACTAGGGACTTTAAATATGATACCATCTAAATCTTCTTTGATTTTTTCATTACTTATGCCCGTCAATTCACTCATATAATTAATGTCGACTTTTGCTTTTTCACTTAAAGAAACCATCAATGCCTCATTAGCTGTAGCAACATTGTTAAACTCTTTCTTTTTACGAATCGTTCTTTGAGTAAACATGGCTGCTTTAGATTTTAAAGTTCCATCTTCATTTAAATTTTCTAAAGAACATAAAAGATAGAACGAACTGTCTTCTCTAAATGCAAGTGTATTACCTCGACTGTTGAGCAAACCATATGCTTGAGTAAAAACATCATAGTAATCATTCAATTCTCTTTGCTTTTTAGCAATCATTTCCTCTGAATAATCTTCACTTTGATAGGTAATCAAATCTCTGACAGTATCACGTATTCTAATCATACCTTTTATTCTTTTAAATGTTGTATCACCAACATCAACTTTATTCATTAAAGAATTTTCTCTATAATAGACCTTATCGCCTATAACAGTATAGGAATAATTTCTTATCTGTGGATCAGCAGGTATGCTTTCAATCTCATTTTCATTTTCTTCCACAATATCAACTTCATCTATGTGACCTTTGATATTATAGATAGCTTTTTCAAATGATTCATTGAGAGGTTCATCATATCCTACGACCGTTATATCCTCTCTGCCATACATTGCATGTGTTTTTTCAATTGTTCCTAAGATCATTTCAGGGTGATCAATATAATATTGATTGATGACATATCCTTCTTCTGTTATCCCTGTTGAAACCCAATCATCATCTTTTAAAATAGGACGCTCTCTTTTTTGAAGAAATAGAATATCACTGACCGCTTTTGTATCACCAAAAGCATCATTAGGTAAACGGATGGCACCTAAAAGTTCACATCTTTCATTGATATATCTTCTTACATTGCTGTTTCTTTTATCCATTGTATAACGTGAAGTCACAAATGCAATAATTCCATTTGGTCTTACCTTGTCGATTGTTTTTGCAAAAAAGTAATCGTGGATATTGAAATTCAGCCTGTCATATTTTTTATCTACGACCTTAAAGTTTCCAAATGGCACATTTCCAACAGCTACATCGAAAAAACTATCTGGTAACTTAGTTTCCTCATAACCTTCTATTGCAATATTTGAATTTTGATAAAGCTGTTTTGCAATACGACCACTGATTGAATCCAACTCCACACCATACATCTTTGAATCTTTCATTTCATCTGGAAGCTTACCAAAGAAATTACCAATACCACATGATGGTTCTAAAATATTACCATGTCTGAATCCTAAATTGTTCAATGCCTTATAAATACTTTCAATAACAACAGGTGAAGTATAAAAAGAAGTCAGTGTTGACTCTCTTGCACTTTTATATTCTTCCTCACTCAACAATGATTTGAGTTCAAGATATTCATTAGCCCAGTTCGATTTACTTTCATCAAAAACATCTGCTAATCCTCCCCAGCCAACATAACGAGACAAAATATCCTGTTCATCCTTTGTTGCATTTCTTCCTTGTTTTTCTAAAGAAAAAAGCAGTCTGATTGCTGCTACGTTATCGTTGTATCTCTCTTTTGGAGTTCTTTTACCTAAATCTTTATCCATGATTTGATAATTTATTTTTTCAGATTGAACAGGATTAATTAAAATATTTTCTTTTTGGATCTTATCTGAAACAGTATAATTATAATTATCTGCGAACTCCTTTACTAAAGAATAAGGCATATCAGTATAAACAATAAAAGAGCCATCATAATCTATATGATAAATGTCCCTTTTGCTTATGCTATCCTTAAATACCTGCTCGGATTCAACTATATAATTTTTTTCTAAAAGTCTATCAAGCCATTGATTTGCATAATTTTCTAAATCATCTTTGGTTGATAAAGCGTCTTTATTTTGAGTATCAGAAGAAATATCAATATCAATTGAGTCATTTTTATATGAAATTGGCTCTAACACTTCTTTTGAAAAATTAACTTTAAAAGTCAAATAAGGCTCACTTACTTCTATACCATTTACCTCATAATAGTGGAACATGTCTATTGTTTTTTCATCATGATCATATAAAATCATTAAAGGATCATCATTGTCACTTGTAGTTATCATGTTACAAAAACCAGAAACTTCATTCATAATACGTGGTACTATTTTTTTCATTTTTTCAAACAACTTACTATTTTCTTTATTTTCTTTGTTGAAAATATCATTAGATATTGAATAATCTTCATAAGTTCTATCAATCAAATAATCAACAAGCGAATTTCTAAAATCATCATCATTAAGATATCTGTTATAAAAATTTGGATCCTTCGCTTCATAAGAAGGCATAATAGAAATCAATTCTTCTCGAATATAATCTTCTGCCTCTTCATCTGTTGTATCACTATCACGTAATGCGGGATAAATCATAGAACGTTTAATTTGATCTTCAAGGTCAGGAAGGTACCTCTTAATGATTGTATGGTTTGAACTATCAATGTTAATATCTTGAACTTCCTGTGTTATTGGTTTTAACAAATGGTCATTTAATGGGTTTTCTTTTAACAATTTGAGAAAATCATCTTTAGAATAATATTCTAAAAACAATGGGAAGCTTTCATCCTGTAAAGTTATTTCATTACCACTTTCAATAATTTTGTATTCTGTTGCTCCAACATATACGCTGTCTCCCAAGTTCCATTGATACTCTTTTGGAATATTTTCATTCTGTAAATCATCAGAAGATTCAGGGATAAGACTTTGATTAATACTTTTCCTTTCATATTCGAGTTGATGTTGAAGTTGATTGTGCAAGAATGTTGGATAATATTCTTGTTCTTTTTTATTAAGATATCTGTCAAGATGAATAAGTTCATCTATCCTTTTAGCAACCTTATCCCATTTTAAAGTGATTTTGATTTCATCTTTTCCAATCTCACGATAACGACTTAAACTCATTCCTTTAGCATCATAATTGACATTTATAAAACCTACTGCAGGAGAACTTCCACCCTCGCCATATTCTTTTTTTAGAAACTGAACCTTTTCTTTCAATGTATTATTTTTTGAAAACATTTGATTGATTCGGTATTTGCCTTCTTCAAATCCACTTCCACGAGTCAATACTCTATCTATTTCCTGTTGTGAAAAAAAGATTCCATTTTCAAAATTTTGAATATTCTCATATACTGCATTTTTTTGTTCCTCCAGTGATGGAATCTGTATATCTGGTGCAAAATATCGAGATAATATCATGCCATCAATTTCTTTAGCAACAAAATTCCATGAATAATCATAAGAAACAACTTGATTATCAAAAGTTCCTAAATAAATATGCAACCCATCATCTAATCTGTCATATCCAAGAATGACATCATCAACTTTCCATTCTCTTATACTGTCAGGATATATACGTTGAACATATTCACAACGTTCTTCATCACTGTCATGTGTTTGAAAAAACTCAATGATTCTTCCTGCAGATTCTAAAAGTTCATCGTTATACTGAAAAACATGATAAAAAACATTTGCATTGATGATTTTGTTTTCATATGCCCTTTTTAATCCTGATTCATTTTCATAAGGCGATGTGAGATATTCATCTTTTTCAATAATTTTTGCAAGATAACTTTGAAGTTGAAAAAAAGACAAGTACGATTCGCTTTTCCGATTCAAGTAGTTACCACTCCATACATCCAGTCCATCATTTCTTTTTTTATAGCCAAGATAACTATAGTCATAATGTTCTGGACACCTGAATGTTTGAACAAGCGTATCATCATAACATTCTTTTAAATAATCTGCCCTTTCAATTTCATCTGTATTCTCATGAAAATAATTAATAATTTCTTCTTTGCTATGTTGCAATGAAACATCTTCTCTTAAGAGTTGAGGTAAATCACTTAAATCAAAGGGTGGCAATACATTATTGCCACCCTTTTCCTTATCAACTTCTTCAATTCCTAAATCTAATTGTAGATTATTTCCTTCAGAATGATTTCTTCCGCTGTTTTTTGAAGGTTGTTCATATGCTGTACCCATTCCATCTGATGTATCTCTTTGTTTGGTGCTGGATTTTTCGTTAACAATTCCTTCATCAACATTTCCATCATTTCGTTTGCTTTCTTCTCTGTTTCCATTAAGTAAGAGTTCAGTTGATTCCTTACTCGAAGTGAAAAGAGAATCTCTGGCTGCTGTTCCTTCAGATACTTTTTCTTCATCATTGCGTATTTTCCTAAAGGTATCTCCTTGTCTACTGTCAAATTGGGCATTTGATAATCTCCCACTGTTGAGTATGTGATTTGTTCCATTGATAACACTCCCTTCATTTTTTTCAATTTTATCATCTACTAAACGATTGTTATTTTCAAATGTGCGATTTTGAATTATCAATTCTTTTGTAATACGAGAAATCACATTTAAAAGTGAATTACTTTCTTCCTGAAAGGAATTACCTATTACTCCCAACATTTCAGGTGTATTAAAAAGTTCTATTGATATAAAATCATCCGCTTCAAAATAAAATCTTGTTTCAATATCACATCTGCTCATTAAACTGTAGGCAACTGAATTTTCTAAAAGATTTCTATAAAGATTCTTTAGTTCATTTTTCCCATAGCTTTCTAGCAAAGAACCGTCTTTTAATTTCATCAACCTTTTAAAATAATCATCCACATAATAGCCTGTCTGTTCCTTTGCAATTTCTTTGATGAAACTTCCTAAATCATCATCATTTGAAGTCATATCAAATTGTTTTGCAATTTTATCTATCAATTGTTTATGAAACGACTCTTTTACACTCCATAAATGAAGTTCTCTATTACGTGGGCTCCTTGTATCAGCAATATCAAAAACATATCTTATTTTTGTATATCGACCATCATCATCTATAAGAGCTATACCTTTTGAACCCTTTTTGATCCACCTGTTCATCCTATTATTCCAGGTTTCAAAGTCCGTACAGGCTTTTGCATCAGGTCTTTGCTGATAGATCAATAGTTGGTTGGTAAAATTGAAATTATAAAGATAGCCGGATGTTTTTAAAAATGAAAGCCATGATTCCTCACTTTGAATAATATCATGACATGATTTTTCAAGAAGTTCATATAATGTATCTAGTTTATTCATTTCATCTCACCTACCTTTCTTGATTTATTTTATTTTTTCTTAAAAAGTTCCTTTTTCTACACAGATTCTGCTCAAGTAAATATTTTGAACGTTTCTTCATATCCCTATATGCTTCTTCATAATCATTAAAATAATGTCCTGTATAAAATCCATATTTTCTATTTCCATTTGTTTCCCAAGTAACAAATTTAGCTGGAGATGTAGGACTATATCCTATAACAATCGAATCATCATTGATATGCATTTCCTGAATGATTTCATACGAGCCATTTTTTTCATGATAGAATTTTGAAATATCTATTTTATTAAGACTCAATAAGAACATTGTATTTTCTGTAATATCTTTCCGCTTACAAAAATCAAAATAAAGATTCATTCCTTTTTTATGAATAAGAGTTTCATGATTTTCTTTAGAATAGCGCCAAATATCATAATGAACATTCAACGGTGCATAAAGCAATTCATATCCACTTTCTAAATCACTAAACAAAAACAAATCTGGATTGAAGTTAAAATAATCAAGATTCTGTGTATGATTTCGACCATCGACAATATCAAGTTGGATAGTGCTTTTTGTATGTTTATTTACAGCAACTGCACGAACGATATCATCCTTATTTTTAAGGATATACTCAACTAAATAATTACATTTGGTCTGTTCATCGATTATTTCTTGGCAAATCTCTTTTATTTGTAATTCTTTCACTTTTTATCTTCCTTTCTATCAAATGAAAAAAGGGAGAAATTTCTCCCCTTCATTTTCTGTCTAATCTGTTTCAGATATCTGATTTGAATATATATTTTTAAACCAGCAACTCCAAAAAGAATAAGAAGTGAAGCTAAAATCTAACAGACATTATTTGTCATTCTTTTCTCCATATTTTCTTTTTGCATAGAAACATACGATCAAACCTAAAGCAAACATTCCCATTGCAACATAGAAACTGATATTACTATCATCACCTGTTTTTACAACAACAGGTTTTGCTTCATCTTTCATGACCACTTTTTGAACTTCTCCTGTATCAGAGATTGTAAATTCAACATCACTTGCAACAT
>OLPG01000612.1_pt1 | contig 34108 bp, 26 predicted proteins | sample 1672311 | NCBI WGS metagenome assembly OLPG01 (sample SAMEA3136670, study PRJEB25190) | human gut metagenome | biome: human gut; feature: human-associated habitat; material: faeces | place: Austria | collected 2013 | reverse complement strand
GAAAACCTGGGCCAGGCCCGATTTTGTCTATTGACAATGTCCTGCTCATATTAAAGAAGGGGAAGTTGAAATGTTCGCGCCTCTGTGTCCCCTAAAGCCAGAAAACTACGAAGCATATGCCAAAAACGTCAACGGGGCGATAAAAAAGAGGAATAAGATGATGCATTCTGCCTAAGCGTATCTTCAGGTCGACGTTGCGCAGCAAATCGGGATTCTCGAAAAGGGGCGCGCATTAAGATCTTCGCGAGACAGATTGTTTTCCGCGAACCCCAGGGCGTTTTCGTAGAGCGCGACCAAGAAGCTATCGTCGGGCATTACACACGCCGGGGCACGATTCCAAGCATGCCATTCAGTTGAACAGCTTCCGGTCAAGCTGTTTTTTGAACGACTGCATAAAGCTTCGACGATTTCCAAAGAAACGCTCATGAGTCTTCGTCTGCTTGCCGGCGTCGTAATCATCCGAGACGCGAACAACGGTGCAAATATAATCGGCCACTTGGAGAAGCCTGCGTGCGCTAGGATCGGCGTCTCGATAATCAGCTACATTTTTAGCGAGAGCAAAGTCAAGGGCATCGCGCAACGCTATACTAACTGCCCCTTGTCCATTATCGTAGTAAACGGCAATTACATCGAACAACTGAAAATAAGGCAAACGATCAAAAACGAACAGGGCGAGATCACGCCTAATCCGCGCCTCGAGTTCCTCTCTATTGCGGGCGTCAGAAACGCCATACCGCAAAACAAAGAAAGAAAATGGAAGCTCACGAACGAACCGAGCGAATTGAGCAAGCAATCGCTTCCTATCCCCAGGCGACACCGCCGCATAATCTTGGTTGCCATGCAGCAAATCTTTTCCATGGAAAGGTATATTGGGAAGTCCAGCAATAGAAAGCCGACATTCATAGCGGTCGATTGGATCAGCGATATTGGCAGAATGGTCGTGGAGAACGACAGCAACAATATAGCGCCCCTCCGAGAAATCCTGGCTACCTGATTCGTCGATATGGAGATTCAAACGGTTTACCATATAACGCTCCCCAAGCGAATCAATAGAAAAGGCGAGGTACGTACCTCGCCAATCTGACGCCTGCAAGGCTCACGCCTATTCGGCAAGTTAAGTATCGCATTTTGCAGTCCAGGAATTCAACCGCCTTATGAAAAAACTTGAAATGCTTCGGCCCGAAAGGAAGGCCAATAGCACAACCATCGACGTCGCAACATTTGGTCAAAGCTCGACTCGCGGCCAGCCTATTCATCAGGCGCCTCTATATACCCCAACAAACAATGGCGCGCCGGAATGCGAGAAAATGGCGAACGCAAACGGGTGGTCGAAGACAACCCTCACGGGTTCTGGCATAGATTCGGGCGCGCAACCCGCTGGCACAGCAAAGATGGTATATGCCGCGCCTTCCGCCCCGTTGGGGTCAAGCTTGAGCATGGTGCCCTGGATGACTTTGCTCACCATAGCATCCGCTTCGGTTATGTTCCCGAAATCGGCTCCTGGAGAAAATGTTTTCTCGATTCCCAGAGAGCGAAGCATGCCCCCAAGGTCGCGATCGTCGGAGCGCAGCTCGAACTGCGGCACGAAGAGCTCAATGCCGCCCTTGGGGCGGGTGGTTCCCATGCGCATGTGACAACGCAAAATGGCATTCCAAGCCGCCCCACTCTGCACGAAATCGTCGAGCGTCGCGCCATTGTTGGACCTAGCGAACACAGCGACAGCGCCAGATTGCATGGGCCAAGAAACCGCGGTTGTCTCGCGCGTGCTAAGCAAGTGCCCATACGAACCAAATCCGCCCATCATTGCGACGTCGGACTGGGGCTCGGGCGCACGGAAAACCACTTCGACATCTTCATCATCCAAGGGGTCGACCCAGCTGTCTTTGAAGTAGAGAGCGCTTATGATGGCGAAAACGGTATCAGCATCCATCTCGGGCGCAGAGGTGAACTTACCGCTCGTGTTCTTGCTCAACCACGATGACATGAGGGCTTTGGCTTCGGACGATTCAAAATCAACCTCTGCCGCCTTGCCGTGTAAATCCGCTATTGTGCGGCCGAAGTTTCGCCGCAGGGGAGAGGTGAACTTGTTCGCCCATAGCGATGTCGCAATGGCAAGGCGGTAATCGCTCGCAGTTTGTTCGGGGTCTTTCGCGAACAGAAGGGAGCAGGCATCACGACGTGCCTCCGCACCGCCGAGGACCGATTCGAGCTCGTTAAGCGTTTCGCCTTTGGCGCCCCTCGCCAACGTTTCAACTGCAATATAGAGGCATGCGGGCGACACAACAAAGCTTCCCATGTCGGTGCGGCCATTTTTGAGCAGGCGCGCAGCGATGGACATAAGCCCCGGCTCACATGAATCGCTCACAACGGAATCGAGGTTGATATCCAGCGCCTGTCTGTTTTCCTGGCCCATATCGCCTTTCATTGGAAACTCCTTTCGATGCGCCAACGCGGCAGCCAAGCTTGCACTGTAGCCGTCGTTGCCAATGCTGGACGCCCAAACCGCAGCAGCAATAATTCTCACGGCACCGTCGAAAACGCCCGAACCGCTCGTTGAGTGCTCACAGCCACACAAACCCTGGTGCGCTATTGTACGCGCTGCCTAGGTGGCATGTGTCCCTTGGAATGGACAACTATCGCCTTGGAACAAGAACGCCTTAATGCACCACGCAAGCATCCCGCATATTGACGGGTGTAAAATATGCGGAGTCTTACTCACGCACAACCGTCCGCTCCCATCAAGCGACCACACGACGCAAGGATTCCAAATGCCCCAAACCCCGAAAATCAAACTCAAAGACATCCAAGAGCTCGCCAAGATAGCAAAGGAAGTCATTCCCGTAGTCCAACCCTATATCGTGAAGTACGCTCCGAAGATTGCCGAAGAAGCACAAAAAAGAGCCTCAAACGCCGCAGACAATGGCAAAAGAATGAAGCTTGAGTTCCTTAACGGCATGGAAGAGAAAAAGAAATCAAGGGAGCGAAGCAAAGCAGCCGAAGAAGCCCGCAAGAAAACGGTCATCAGTTCTTTGCCGCCAATCACCGCTAAAGAATTTTTCAAAAACTTCGAGAACAACGTTTCCGACGATGGCAAGCTCGACTCGGGTTATATGGGATTCACGGGCTGCTATGCAATTATCACAATGAAAACCTCGCGTGAGAAGGATTTATCCGCCTATGAGAACGTCTTCGTGGGCTGCGGGAAATCCGTCGGCGTTGCCGTCTACTCGCAACTGCGCGGCCTTGGCAATATCGATGTTTATGCCGACTTTAAGTTCGGGCAGCCCATGTGGGTCCTCTCTTATCCGTGCGACGAAGAGGAGCTCGGTCCGCAGTTCGCAAATTTACTTCAAGCCCTGCAATCGGCAGATTCGTATAACAAGTGGGACCTGCAAGGCCTTTTCGATAAAGAGGTCTAAAAAATGACGGAAACAGGTAACGAGCCAACCGCTGTCGATGTCGAACTGGTTTCGGTCGAAAACCTTGAAAGCATGGAAGTCATTGCCAAAGTTGGCGACAAAACCAGCGAGATCAACTTCCTTGCCAAGGCCGACTCAGCCCTCCAGATAATCTCTGATGCCTTGGAGACAATCCCCGAAAAGGGCCTTTTCAAAGTCGAGGTCCCTGAAGGATTTACGCTTCAAGATCTTGCCCCCGTAAAAGGCGAAGAGGGAGCATTCAGGGGTATCGTGAGGAGTTCGGAAAAGAAGATCGCAGGACAGGCAAAACTCACGGAAGCAGGCAGAATCAACCCTACGCAAATAGCCGGAGTGGGCCTCGCTGCTGCGGCTATGGTGGTCGGCCAAGCTTATATGACCGAGATCAGCGACAGCTTGCATGACATCAACGAAAAGCTCGATAGAGTTGCATCTATGATTGCCGACGAGCAGAGGGCGAGGCTCATGAACGCGTTGGATATTGCCAAAACGTATCCGAAGCTTTATGACGATTATCGCCAGAAACCTGACGCAATGCGCGCCGCGCGCAACGAAATTGAGCGATGTTACAACGACGTCGGAACGGTCATCGACTGGATAACCTTGCAATTGAGTCCACTCGACGAAAGGGCCAGGGAGGCAAAGGCGAGTAAAAAGGAACTCCAGCCGCTCATCGAAGAGCTTCATTCCTATGAAGATCAGTTCAACATGAGCCTCAAGGCGTTGTCCGCGCTCGCAATGACCCGCATGTACTACGATGGGTCGACCGACGAACGAAGCTCTCTAATTGAACAAAAACGCATAATGGAAAAGGCGCAAGGTTTCCTCAAGAGACGCGCCTCAGTAGCCGGGGTATTGGAGATTAGGATTGGCTCAATGAAGGGTGCGCCGGTCGCTCTTCCGAGAGGGGTTGGCAAAAACCCTTTGAGGAACCTGACGTCCATGACGCCTCGCGCCGCGGCCAAGCAAAACCTACTCGATGCAAAAATCGAAATGCAGTCGAACCTACGCGCATCGCAATCGAGAAGCAAAAACGAGGCCCAAACCTGCGCCGACGGAATAAAGCAGATAGCCGCGGTTTCACGTGCCTCACGAACAATTCTTACCGACGGGAACAATTGCTGGATAGCAAAGAACACCGATAGGATGCAAGGCAACGAAGCCCAATAGCGGCGAAACGGCAAGCAAGAGTCTACCGCGCGCTTTACGAAAACAGAGACCAAATTGAAGCTTTGATTTCCCTCGACTCCGGCCAACTCGTTTGGGACGAATTAGATGCGGACAAAAAGACGCGCTCTTTCACCGCGAGAATGGATGTCAACTTCGCAGATGACGACTGGCAAAATATATACGCATGGATGGTCAAACAGATGTGGCAGCTGCGCGACATCATGCGGAAATTCGCCGAATAAGAGCATCGAACATAATTGGCGTCTCTTTTGCTAGAGGCGCCAATCGTTGAAGCCTTCTTTTGGTTGGCATCAGTTAGCTTTTTTAGCTTGCGTTAGTTTTTTCAGCTTCAGTTAGCATTTTCAGCATCCGTTAGGTTTATTGGAAATCCAAGCATCAGCATCCCAGGCACTCTGCCACTAGGCCACCGTCCCAAGCCCCAATTGTCAAATCGATAACAAGCCCTCCATAGTTTGTTGCCGAGCATGTTTTCGAGCCGTATAATGCACTATTGAACAATGTGTTGAATAATAATCAACCTGTTTAATAGACCAGATGATTGAACCCAAGGGGGACATTTGACGGCATCGAATACCGCCACCAAAGTGCATGAGGCGCACGCAGCGCTAGAGGCCGCAGCGCCAATGCCCGCCTCGGACTCGGCAACTGGCACAGCAGTCGCGGCACCCGCGCCCGCTGCGATGCCCGCCGCTTCCACAGCCGCGACACCCGCACCCGCTGCGGCACCCACGCCTGCCACTTCCGCAGTTGTGGCGCCCGCTGCAACGCCCGCTACAAACGCCGCAGCCGAGCGCGACCCGCGCATCGCCCGCTCTCGCGCCGCGCTGCGCGAAGCCTTCATCACGCTCGTCGAAGAACGCGGCATCGACGGCTTCTCGGTGGGCGACCTGTGCACGAGCGCCGGCCTGAATCGCGGCACGTTCTACAACCACTTCCGCGACAAAGAAAGCCTGCTCGCCTCCTTCGAAGACGAAGTCATCGAAGGCCTCGGCGGGGTGCTCGCGAAATTCCAGAACATCAAGCTGCGCGAACTCGCCGCATGCAGCCTTACGCACCGCCCGCTTCCCATGCTCGTGGAACTCTACGACTACCTGCGCGAAGAGGGCCCCTTCCTGCACGCGATGCTCGGCCCGGGCGGCGACGCCCGTTTCGGCATGCGCCTTCGCGAAGCCGTATGCGGGCGCTTCGTGCGATCGCTTCTGCACGAGCGCTACCAGAATGACCCTTCAGCGTTCACGCGCTACTACATCTCGTTTTATTCCGGCGCCTACCTGGGCGTGATCAGCGAATGGATCGATTCAGGAATGACCGAGACCTCCGAAGAAATGGCACTTATCTCGATGCGCCTGCTGTTCATCAAGCCGGGCGAATCCATCAAAATGTAAAAGGGGACCAACATGGCTGAAATCAACGACAAGCAGGCAATCGCCGCCGAAGCGCAGGCCGCCGCAGGCGCCGCGAGCCAGGCGCCGCTCCACATTGGCATCGACGTAGGCTCTACCACCGTAAAAGTGGCCGTACTCGACGACAACAACGAGATTCTATACTCGTGCTATCGCCGCCACCACGCCGACATTCGCGCGACTATCGTGGAAGTGGTGGGCGAGGCGGCCGAGCAATACCCGGCAACGCCCATGACCATCGCAATCACCGGCTCGGGCGGCCTTCTGCTCGCGCAATGGCTCGGCATCGACTTCGTTCAAGAGGTCATCGCAAGCAAAACCGCCGTTGAGACCTTCATTCCGCAAACCGACGTCGTCATCGAGCTCGGCGGCGAAGACGCGAAGATCATCTACTTCGACAACGGCATCGAACAGCGCATGAACGGCACCTGTGCCGGCGGCACGGGCGCGTTCATCGACCAAATGGCGGCCCTGCTCGACACCGACGCTGGCGGCCTGAACGAGCTCGCAAAAAGCCACACCACCATTTACCCCATCGCGAGCCGCTGCGGCGTGTTCGCCAAAACCGACGTGCAGCCGCTTTTGAACGAAGGCGCCCGCAAAGAAGACATCGCGGCCTCCATTTTCCAGGCCGTCGTAACGCAGACCATTTCGGGCCTCGCGTGCGGCCGTCCTATTCGCGGCAACGTCGCCTTGCTCGGCGGCCCCTTGCAGTACCTCTCTGAACTGGATAAACGCTTCTGCGAAACGCTGAATCTCGACAATGAGCACGCTATTCGCCCGAAGAACGCCCACCTGTTCGTCGCGAGCGGCGCCGCTTTGTGCGGCAAGAAAACCGCCACGCCCGAGCTGCTTGCCGACGTGCTCGAACGCCTGCGCGGCCTGGGCGACATTCAGGGCAGCGAAGTCGTGCGCCTGCCTCCGCTGTTCGCCAACGAAGCCGAATTCGACGAATTCGAAGCGCGCCACGCAACCGAAAAGGTGAAGCGCGCCGACCTTTCCTCCTACGAAGGCGTGGCCTACTTGGGCATCGACGCCGGCTCCACCACGTTCAAATCGGCCCTCATCGGCGAAGACGGCAGCCTTTTGTGGACCTTCTACGCCAACAACAAGGGCGACGTTTTGGGCACCGCCAAGCGCGCGATCGCCGAAATGCACGCCGCGCTGCCCACCGCAGCCGACGGCCAGCCGAAAGTCACCATTGGGCATGCAACCGTAACTGGCTACGGCGAGGGCCTGCTGCTCGAGGCGCTGCGCGTCGACTCCGGCGAAATCGAAACCGTCGCGCACCTTCGCGGCGCACAGGAAATGCTGCCGGGCGTCGAGTTCATTCTCGACATCGGCGGCCAAGACATGAAGTGCCTGCGCGTGAAAGACGGCGTTATCGATCACATCATGCTCAACGAGGCATGCTCTTCGGGCTGCGGCAGCTTCATCGAAAGCTTCGCTGCGGGCCTGAACCTCGACGTGACCGAGTTCGCGAAAACCGCGAACGCCGCCGAAAATCCTGTCGATCTGGGCAGCCGCTGCACCGTATTCATGAACTCCCGTGTGAAGCAGGCTCAAAAAGAAGGCGCCACCGTGGGCGATATCGCCGCGGGCTTGGCCATTTCCGTTATCAAGAACGCCCTGTTCAAGGTCATTAAAATTCGCGACCCCAAAGAAGTCGGCACGAAAGTTATCGTACAGGGCGGCACGTTCCTCAACGACGCCGTGCTGCGCGCCTTCGAACAGCTCGCCGGCGTGCATGCCGTGCGCCCCGATATCGCGGGCAACATGGGCGCCTATGGCGCGGCCCTGCTGGCGCGCGACCGCTACCAGGCCGCCGCGCGCACAGCCGAACGCGCGGGCAAAACCGCCGACGTGCACACTGCCATGCTCGGCGCCGCCGCGCTTGAGGCCTTGGCCCCCACGCACAAAACCGTGCGCTGCAAGGCCTGCGCGAACCACTGCCTGCTTACCGTGAACGACTTCGGCAAAGATGAAGCCACCGGCAAGCACCGCCGATTCATCACGGGCAACCGCTGCGAAAAGGGCGCAGGCGTGCTCAACGAGAAGAGCGACGTGCCCAACCTGTTCGAATACAAGAGCCATCGCCTGTTCGACTACGAGCCGCTCGCGCCCGACGCCGCCCCGCGCGGCACCGTGGGCATTCCGCGCGCCCTTTCGATGTATGAAAATTACCCGTTCTGGTTCACCTTCTTCACGAAGCTGGGCTGGCGCGTGGTGCTCTCCGACCCCTCCACGAAGAAAACCTACGAGGCGGGCATCGAAAGCATGCCGTCGGAAAGCGTGTGCTACCCGGCGAAGCTCTCGCACGGCCACATCATGAACCTGCTCGAGAAGCACCCTGACTTCATTTGGTTCCCCTGCAGCAAGTGGGAGCGCCAGGAAGACGCAACCGCGGGCAACCACTTCAACTGCCCCATCGTGGCAAGCTACGCCGAGGCGCTGCGCCTGAATATCGACGAGCTTCGCGAGAGCGACGTGCAGTTCTTGAATCCGTGGCTGCCCTACGACAAGAAAGACCACCTGAAGAAACGCCTGATGGTTGAACTGGTGCAGGCGCACCCCGAGCTCATGGGCGAAGGCGTTGCCGCGCCGACGCAGGCAGAAATCGACGCCGCAGTCGACGCCGCATGGGCCGAAGATGAAGCCTTCAAGCGCGACATTCGCGAAAAGGGTGCGGAAACCCTGCTGTGGATGGAGAAAACCGGCACGCACGGCATTGTGCTGGCTGGCCGCCCGTACCACAACGACCCCGAAATCAATCACGCGATTCCCGAGCTACTCACGAGCTTCGGCCTGGCCGTGCTTACAGAAGACTCCATCGCGCACTTGGGCACGCTCGAGCGCCCCATTCGCCTGGTGGACCAATGGATGTATCACACGCGCCTCTACGCCGCCGCGAAGGTTGCCGCCGAGCGCCGCGACCTCGATCTTATTCAGCTAAACAGCTTCGGCTGCGGCCTGGACGCGCTCACCACCGACCAGGTGCAAGAGATTCTGGAAAGCGCCGGCAAGATTTACACCGTGCTCAAAATCGACGAGGTCTCCAACCTGGGCGCCGCCCGTATTCGCGTGCGCAGCCTGCTCGCAGCGTTGAAAGACCAGGCCGATGAAGAGGCCGACGCCAAAGCCGCCGCGCAGGAATGCCCCGCGTGCAGCCTCGACGTGAAAGAACTTCTGGCCGAGGCCGAAACGCGTGTCGCAGCCGCCGACGCCGCAGGCTCCAGCAAGCAGACGGCCGGTTCCGCCGACGCCGCAGCTATTGAGGCCGTAGCCCATGCCATCGAGCCCCCGGCGACCTTCACGGAAAAAGCCGCGCCCGAAGCTCGCGAGCGCTTCAAGCAGCGCGAGGCCACCTCGACCGAGTTCGAACGCGTGCAGTTCACCGAGGAGATGAAGGAAGCGGGCTACACGATTTTGGCCCCGCAGATGGCTCCATACCACTTCGAGCTGCTCGTGCCCATTTTCAAGCGCTTCGGCTACAACGTCGATTTGCTGCCGAGCGTCGACCACGGCGCTGTGGACGCGGGCCTGAAGTACGTGAACAACGACATTTGCTACCCTTCTATCCTGGTCACGGGCCAAATTATGGAAGCCGTTACCTCGGGGCGCTACGACACCGACAAGCTGGCCGTGCTCATTACGCAGACCGGCGGTGGCTGCCGCGCCACCAACTACATCTCGCTCATCCGCAAAGCACTCAAAGCCGCCGGCCTTGGCCATATTCCGGTTATCGCGCTTTCGTTCAAAGACCTGGGCGAGGTGAACCCCGGCTTCAAGATCACGCCGAAGATGCTGCTGCAGGCTGTGTACGCGTTGTGCTACGGCGACCTGCTCATGATGACGCTCTACCGCACGCGCCCCTACGAGATTGAGCCAGGCGCGGCCAACCACCTGTTCGACCACTGGATGGCCGAATGCAAGGCGCAGCTGGCGCGCGGCGTGAAGCGTTCGGAATTCAAGCGCACCGTGAAACAGATCGTGGAAGACTTCGACACGCTGCCGCTGCAGGGCGAGGGCACCAAGCCGCGCGTCGGCGTCGTGGGCGAGATTCTGGTGAAGTTCCACCCCACGGCGAACAACCAGATCGTCGACGTAATCGAGCGCGAGGGATGCGAGGCCGTTGTGCCTGGCCTCATCGAGTTTTTCCTGTTCGGCATCGCGGGCGGCATTTTCCAGAAAGACCCGCTGGGCCGTTCCGCAAAGGGCGCGCTTGGTGGCAAAATCGGGCTGTCGGCCATCGCGAAGTTCCGCAAACCGGTCAACGACGCGCTCGCCGCATCGACGCGCTTCAACCCGCCGGCGAACATCTATGAGCTGGCCGAATACGCGAGCGAGATCTTGAGCCTGTGCAACTCGATGGGCGAGGGCTGGCTGCTCACCGCCGAAATGGTGGAGCTCATTGTGTCGGGCGCGCCAAACGTAGTGTGCACGCAGCCGTTCGCATGCCTGCCGAACCACGTGGTGGGCAAGGCCGTGATCAAAGAGCTGCGCCGCCGCTACCCCGAGAGCAACATCGTGGCCGTCGACTACGACCCGGGCGCGTCTGAGGTCAACCAGCTCAACCGCATCAAGCTCATGATTTCGGTGGCGAAAGCGAACCTCGAGGAAAAGGAAGAGGCCGCCCGCGCCGAGCGCAACGCGAACCTCACCAAGCCCGCCGACGAAGAAGTAGTCGGTGGGCTCGAGGTCAAGGAAGAAAAGCTGGGCTAGGAGAGAGCAGGCAATTTCATACTCGACCCGCTAAATGCTTGTAGCGTTTAGCGGGTCGAGTGGCGCCGTTTCCCTCAGTAGTCGCAACCAGCACGAATGGGTGATCGGAATTCTGTTTCGGCCACCCATTCTTTTTGCGGGCTCCAACTCCGCCCCAAGACCCACGCAATCGTAAACCTGTTAAATGCTCCGAGCATTTAACAGGCTGCTAGTCTGCTAGCTAAGTAGATTGCTAGCAAGCACTTTCGACCAGGCGATACCCTATTCCCCATACCGTTTCGATTATGCGGGGGTCACTCGGGTCGTCTTCAATTTTGTTGCGAAGTTTCTTTATGAACACCGTAATGCTTTGCGTCTCACCGACGAATTCGGCACCCCAAGCGTCTTCGATGAGCTGCTCTTTCGAAAGCACAGTATCGGGCATGCGGGCAAGCGCAAGCAAGATTTTAAATTCCTTCGGCGTGAGCTTAATTGAGATTCCCTCTTTTGTGACCTGGTGTTTTGCGGTATCTATAACAAATCTGCCAAGTATAAGCGTTTTTGGCTCCGGCTTAGCAGGCGCAACATCCATATGAGCGCGGCGCAGGTGCGCCTCGATATGCATGAGCAGCTCACGAGGGTCGAAGGGCTTGGTCATATAGTCGTCCCCACCAGCGGCGAACCCAATGCCCTTGTCAACGATATCGCCTTTTGCGGAAAGAAAAATCACCGGAACCGTTACGCCCCGGGTGCGCAATTCGCGACACGTAGCGAACCCATCCATCCGCGGCATCATGACGTCGAGAATCACGAGGTCGAACGATGCGTTCCCGAATGCCTCAAGAGCATCGGTACCGTCTTCGACACAGACGCATTCATGACCCTCATCTTCAAGCAATCCGCTTATAAGCTTTTGGATGCTCACCTCATCATCAGCAAGCAGAATCTTCATCGAAATCTTCCTCCTCATCCGGCAAGGGAACATAGGGGATGCGCACACAGAACGTGCTGCCGACCTTTCGTTGCGATTCGACGGTCGCCACGCCGCCATGCAACTCCGTAAGCTCCTTCACAACAGCAAGGCCCAAACCCGTGCCACGATAACGACGATTAGGCGATTGACCAGCTTGTTTATACAACTCGAAAATATCTGAAATATCGCTTTCGTCAATACCCATTCCATCGTCTGCAACCGTGACGCAAATAGTGCCATGCGGGGCAGAAGAACAGGGGAGAGGGACTTCCCAATCGTGACGCGCAGAGTCCAATCCCGCCTTGGAATCAGAACGCGCGGTGACGTTGCCGTCATCGCCATACGCAAGCTCGACTTCGTCCCCTGCGAACACCCCATCATCGTACGCGCGAGGGTCGAGCGGCGCCATGAATGTTGCGCGAACATCCACGCGACCACCGCGATGGGTGTACTTAATGGCGTTATCGGCGAGGTTTTCGATCACGCGGCGCAGCTTTTCCCAATCGGCCATGGAGATTGGCACGTTAGCATCGGCCTTCGCGGAAAGCGCAATATCCTTATTGGCGGCTATTGGGTCGAGCGTCTTCTTAATGAATCCAAGCAGGTCGACGAAATCGACCGGTTCGACAAGCAGCTCGTTACGGTTGGCTTCGGCCTTCGAGATGGTGAGAATGTTATTTACCAAATTAAGAAGCAGCGTTCCATTTGCCTCGATATCGGCAATGGATTCGTGCGTTTTCACGTCGAGATTCGGATTCTCGAGCAGCAAACGCGCGAAGGCGAGAATCGACGTGAGCGGCGTGCGCAGTTCATGACTCACGATGGCGAAAAACTCGCTTTTATAGGCCGATTCCTCATGAAGTTTATCAAGTGCCTTTTTCAGTTCATGCTGCTGGTACATGAGCATATCGTTGAGCACGCGCGTTTCTTCGGTTTGTTTCTTCACTTCGCTATTCAAGTCGGTGCACAAACGCTCAAGGTGGCGCGCCATGGAATCGAAATCGCGCGTAAACTCGGAAAGCTCGTCTTCGCCTCCGACGCGCGGCGTCGTGTCAAGCTTATAGTCGAAATTTCCCGCTTCAATATCATGCGCCGCTCGCGAGAGGCTCTCGATGGGACGCAGCAGCAAACGATTCGCCGCAAGGAAAATGCCAAGACCCGCAACCGCAACCATAATGAGCACCATGAGAGCCTGCTGCGTTACAGATATCGCAATACCTTCTTCGTAGATGCTCATGGGCTCGGTAATGGACATGGCGCCGCCGATGTCGCCTACCTTCATGCCCTCTTTCGGGTAGCCATACTGATCAATTTCTCCAGCCGGCTCGCCGTGACATTCGAGGCACGATTCGGTCACATACAGCGGTTCGGTATAGCGGAACACGCGCTGGCCCGTTTCTTCGTCGGTTCGAACGCCGCTATATGAAGCAAGGCCAGGATTGGAACGAAACGCATCAAAGGCCTCCTGCTCAAAAGCGTCGGGCGCATTCGCTTTCTGCCTGGGGGTTTCCCCTGTGAAACGAATAATGTAGTCGGTGTTGCTCGTGAATAATGTGCTCACCGATTTCGCAGCGACCACGCATACGAGCGTTTTCGTGCGGAAATTGCCGCTCTCGTCTCGATTGATGACATCCTGGTTCATGTCAATGAAGTCCCACATGGCGCGCATCTCGGAAGCAAGGACCTCAGCTTTTTCCCGAGCTTCGTTTTCAGCCTGCGTGCGTTGGAGACTGTAATTCCACAACGCATCGGCGCCCATGAGCACAGCAATCAGGACGATTACGATTATCGCCATTTTACTGCGCAGGCCGCGATGGCGAGATGGGGCCTTTGCCTTTTTGGGTGCAAGCCCCCAAAACTTCGCCCTGGCTTGCTTTCCGCCCGTTCGCTCGTTCAGTCTGTCGGACATTAATCCCCCTTGCGCCAAACGCGAACCCCTATTCGCCAGCTGGCAAGCATAGTCTTCATGCCTAGTATCCCCGAATAATAGAGCGATTTTACGATTGGTCCAATGTTAATAATTTTTTAAGAATTAGAGCAATTTCTTAATGAAATATTACAGCCCGTTCAATTGAGTTAACCAAAGTTAATGATGAAAATATGAAGCATCCTTTCAAATCTTTAAGGAAAAAGGGGGAAGATATGAAAGAGCATGCAGAAACTACCATGCCCGCTCTGTCTCGCAGGGCGTTCGTGGGAACTGCGGCCGTCACCGCTGGCGCAGTTGCTGCAACAAGTCTTGTCGGATGCGGAAGCACAGGGGGCAAAAAGACCGACAAACAGGAAGAAGCCGCAGCCGATCCATACGAGGGCGCGCAAATTTTCTATTCAACCTGTCCGCCGGAGTGCCAGCACCACAACCTGAAGGCATATGTCATCGACGGCAAAATCGCCAAAGTCGAATCTTCCGAACTCAACGATTGTGCGGCTTGCGCCCGAGGCATAGCTCGCGGATTCATGACGAAAGACCCCGACCGTCTTACTAAGCCCTTGCTGCGAACTGGCGACAAGGGATCCGGCGAATTCAAAGAAATCGAATGGTCCGAAGCCTTCGATTTGATTCAGGAGAAATTCCAGGACGCAATCGACACCGACGGCGTTCATTCTATTTGCTATGTAACCGGATCGGGCAACTTCGGCGCAATGCACGGCCCCATCGCGTCGGCGTTCTTCGCTCACCTGGGCGGAGCCTCGACGACCGTTGGCTCACTGTGCTGCGCTGGAACTAGCGCCGCTGAAGTGCCTATTTACGGACAGCGCTTCCTTGACACGCGCAACCAAATCGAGAAGAGCAATTACGTTATCGCCTGGGGTAACAATCCCGCTATCTCCAAACAGGGCTATTTCCAGCGCTTCGAGAAGATGATGGAAAACGGCGGCAAGTTCGTCGTAATTGACCCCATTTGCACTGAATCTGCCGCCAAAGCGTCCGAGTGGATTCAACCTTGGCCCGGCACCGATGCCGCGCTCGCCCTTGCGATGATCAAAATCGTCATCGACGAAGACCTGTTTGACAAGGAATTCACCCTTGCCCACACCTGCGCGCCATGCCTCGTCGACAAGACGACCGGCGAACCCGTTTTGCAGGATAAAGACGACCCGACTTCTTTCGTTGTTTTCGATACCAAGAGCAACGAAATCGTGCGCCACGACAAAGAAGGCATCGAAGCAGCGCTGAAGCTCGACGGAACTTCTGCCGCCGATGCATATAACACCGAATTTGAACTCATTTACGCCGAGGCGGAGAAATGGGATTCCGCTGCAGCCGAAGCAGAATGCGGCGTTCCGGCAGCCGACATTGAACGCATCGCCCGCGAATATGCACAGGCCGATAAAGCAATGATCATTCAAAACATGGGCGGCTTCATGCGCACGGAAAACGGCACGAATGCCGTCGGCACCCAGCTGTACCTTGCAGCCCTGTGCGGCCATGTTGGCCACGAGGGCGACGGCATCAGCGACGCAGGTGGCGTTAACGAGGTCAAGACCGGATCCCCCATCGAGGTTCCGAAGGTCGAGGATCCCGCGCCGAGCATTCCGCGCTTCAAGTTTGGCGAGGCCATCCTGAACGAAAACCCGCTCAAGGTGAACGTTCTGTACTCCATGACGGGCAACCCGATGACGCAGTGGCCGAACACCAATATGGTGAAGAAAGCTCTGGAAAAGATTCCGTTTGTCATTACCGCCGATCAATACCTCACTTCTACCGCCCTCTACTCCGACCTCGTTCTTCCTGTAACGGGAGTGTTCGAGACCGAAGGCGTCTTGGCCAACCATCGCAGCCATTGGATTCAGCTGTGCGAAAAAGCCGTTGACGGACCTGGCGAATCGAAGAGCGACTTCGAAATCTTCTCCGAACTTGCTACGCGCTTCGGATTCGGCGATGCTTTCAGCAAGCCTATGGACGAAATGATTTCAAACGTTCTCGAACCCACTGGCGTTACGCTCGACGAGCTTAAAGAAAAGCATGCCGTATGCGTGGTCGACGACAATTACATCCCGTTCAAGGACGGCGAATTCAAGACCAAGTCCAAGAAAGCTGAATTCTGGGTTGCGGCCTGGAAGAAGGACGGATTCAATCCCATTGCAACCTACGCTCGCGCCGAAGAAGACGCGCGCAACGGGGACGAACTCGCCCAGAAGTACCCGCTCTTTAGCGTACAGCGCAAAACCTATCGCAGTGTGCACTCCACCTTCAACAATCTTGAATGGATGAACGAGGTCTGCGATCAGGCGCCGGTTATTCTCATTAACACCGCAGACGCCGAAGCACGTGGCATCAAAGACGGAGATAAGGTTGTCGTATTCAACGATCGCGGCGAACACCATGGCATCGCAGAGGTTGGCGAGCGCATCAAGCAGGGCGTTGTCGGCCTTCAGAATGGCTGGTGGGAGCAGCAGGGCGGCTCAAGCAGCTATGTAACGAATGACAAATGGAAGACCCTTGGCGGTACCCATTGCTGCAACCAGACCCTTATCGAAGTTAAGAAGGAGGCGTAGTCATGGCTCTCGGTTTCTGGATGAACAACAAGAACTGCTACGGCTGCAAAACGTGCTCCATTGCGTGCAAGAGCGAGAAACAGCTGAACGAAGGCGTCTTGCTCCGCAAGGTATCGTGCATTCGCCAAGATAGCCCCGTCAACGTTTCCTTCCTCTCGATGTCGTGCAACCACTGCGAGGACCCCGCATGCGTAAAGGCGTGCCCCGTTGAGGCTTACACCAAGCTCGACAACGGAATCGTCAAACAGGATCACGACAAGTGCATCGGCTGCAAAATGTGCATCGAGGCTTGCCCTTACAACGCTCCGTGCTACGACGAAGAGGAGAGCAAGACCTACAAGTGCGACATGTGCTATGACCGTCAACAGCGCGGCGAGCTGCCTGCATGCGTCGCTGCTTGCCCCGGCGCAAACATCGCCGTTGGGGAGATGGAAGACCTGCAAAAGAACCACCAAGCCGATATCGTTTCCGACGAGAACTCGGGGACGAAGCCGAACTTCGTTATCACGGTTGACCCGAAGCTCAACAAGGAGCCGGACGACTCTGCCATGGAGCAGCGCGACGTCGAAGTTGACGTGAACACGGCAGCGGCCGACGCGGCAAAGAAATAATCTTCTCCCAGGCGCAATCCCTCCCACGCGCCATGCAGGGGCCCAGTCAACCTGGGCCCCTGTTGTATTGATGCGCTCCATACGGCTCGATGAAAAACGCGCCCCAAGATATGACAGCGAACGAAAACTCGCCGTGCTTTTGCACGCAGAAGCCCAGTTCGAGCTTGAAACAAGACGCTTTTCGACAACGATCACATTTTTTTCAAAGACCTTGCAAGGATTCCTTCGCCTCAATCGTTTCTTTATTGAAAGCCCGAAACGACAGGAGGACGCCATGACATACGCCACTTCCCAAAACATCAAAACCCGCACGACCTATATGGCAGCAGCGCTTTTCGCAACCCTGATTCTTGTTGCAGGAATCGCAGCGCTCGCCATGTACCCAGCGGAGGCGTTCGCGAAACCCCTCTGCGACGAAAACGGCCCCTGTTACGCAAGCGTCAATACAAACGCCGCCGATAGCGCCAACTCGTTGTGCAACAGCATGGCGTGCATGCGCTCCGCAATCGAAGGAAAGCTCTGCGCGAAACGTTGCCTGAGCGGCAATGGCCCAGCCTTCATCGACGAAAACGGCAACGGCATCTGCGATAATTACGAAAAAGGCCTTTGCCCAGGTAAGGGCTTAGACTACGGAAACGGCAACGATTGGGGCAGCGATTCCAGCACCCAAAACGGCAACACTTACGGATACAGCAACGGCAATGGCTACGGCGCCTGCGCCAACGGCAACGGTTGCGGCTACGCTTACAGCCACGGCCACGGCGCTTGCAGCGGCTTCGTCGGCGGTTACCAGCGCGCCCAAAATTGCCCCAACCGCTAAACAGCATTGACTCGAGGAACGCACGCACGAAAGCATGAGGCCTTCTGAAGACATATCACGCGCCATGAGCGAGCACGGCGATGCCGTGTGGCGCACGTGCGTCGCATACGTGCCCGCGTGCGATGCCGAAGACGCCCTGCAGAACACGTTCCTCAAATACGCTATGCATGACCAGGACTTTTCGAGCGCCGGACACGAAAAGGCCTGGCTTTTGCGCGTCGCGATCAACGAATGCAAAGACGCCCTGAAGGCGGCCCGCGCGAAAAACGTCTCGCTCGAAAGCCGCCTTGAGGCATACAACGATCGCCTGCTCGGCATTCAAGACGATTCGACCCAAACCGAAATCGGCGTTAAACGCATACTTGAAGCCATGGACGCGCTCGGCGATCCGCCGAAAACGCAAGTTTACCTGTCGCTCGTCGAGGGCTACACGGCTTCCGAAATATCCGAAATGACCAACATGCCCGAAAATACCGTCTATTCGTGGATATCGCGCGGACGCAAGCGGCTGCGGGAGGTGCTCAGCTAATGGCAAATAATGAAGAACACCAGGTCAAAGAAGCGTTTGAGACCATCCACCTTCCGGAAGATATCGCAGCGCGCGCACTTGAAAGCATCGAAGCGAAACGCGAGCAGCGGGAAAGCGAACGCGTCGAAGGGGTCATGGCCACGCAGTCAAACGTTTGCACGAATAGCCTCGTGCGACAGGAAGACGAGCACGCTGAGGAGCCTTTGGCCACGCAGGAAATCTTCTACGCAAACAAAATCGCAGGTCAAGAAGCCAAAACTGCCGAAGAGCCCTTTGCCTCGCAAGCAAGCGATCACGCAATCGAAGCATCTAAAGGGCGGGGGAGCGCCACTTCCCAGAAACGCCGCAAAGCCCTGCGCTTCGCCAAAGGCGGGCGCATCGCCGCGATTGCAGCGTGCTTGGCGCTTGTCGCGTGTCTCATAGGCGGCGTTGCCGATTTCCTACGACCCGTGGCATATGTGGGGATCGACGTGAACCCGTCGGTCGAGCTGACGCTGAACCGTTTCGACATCGTGGTGGGAACGCACGCGCTCAATGATGACGGCCAGCAGGCGCTCGATGAGGCGCCCTGCATGTGGCGTGCCTTCGCCGATGCCGCACGCGACCTTGATGGCGCCATGCGCGCCATAGCCGGCGAGGGCGCCGTCGCGGAGGTGTCCATCGACTGCGACAATGAGAATCGCTACGCCGCGCTCGCCGCGCAAAGCAACAATTGCTTCGGCTGCAAAGGCGAGGCGCACTGCAACCGAACGAACGCCGAGGAGCGCCAGGCCGCTCACGATTTGAGCATGGGCGTCGCGAAATATCGCGCTTACCAAGCTCTTCAAGAAGCTGGTATCGACGTCTCAACCGAGGAGTGCGCCTCCATGAGCATGCGCGAGCTGCGCGATTTGCTCGCGAGGAACGAAGGCGACACGAGCGAAGGGGAAGGCGAACATCCCCGCATGGGCAATGGGCAGGGCGCAGGCGCCCACAATGACGGAGCCAAAGGTCACGGCCACGGAAACGGGAATGGCAACGGAAAGCATGCCCAGGAATAACGCCCGTTTCGTTTCAAAAAAATAATCTTCGACATCCTCGACACAATTGAAGCCGCCGGTGATATTGGCTCGAAAGCCGAACTCGAATCGATTCGCTCCGAGTTCGGCGCAGGCGTACGCAAGCTTGCAGTGAATCCTTTCGATCTCGTCTATACCTACGATGCCGAACGCGATATCGCCTTCATTGAAGCGTCAATTCACCAACGCACCGCCTGGTAGCCGAGACCCTCGCGCTTATCGAACATACGTCCGATGTTTTTGCTGTGTCATCGTCTCGGCACGCGCACGGCATGTGGTAAAGTCAGCGTTTGAACAATCTGGCCGGCAATGCCTGGCCTAGCAGCAACCCGCCACCAACGCCGCGTTTGCGAAGCAGCGAGGCCCAGGCGGGAAGCGCGTCGGCGCCCGAAAGGGTAGCGAGCCGCGCGAAGGAACACTACCATCGAAAGAGCGAGAATGGCAAACACCACGGCCAATTACGGCAACGACAGCATTCGCCAGCTGAAAGACGAGGAGCGCGTACGCTTGCGCCCCGCCGTCATTTTCGGCTCCGATGGCCTGGACGGCTGCGCTCATGCCGCCTTCGAGATTCTGTCCAACTCGGTTGACGAAGCCCGCCAAGGCTATGGCGACCTCATCACGCTTACCGCCTTCGCCGACGGCTCCATTCAGGTCGAAGACAACGGCCGCGGCTGCCCGCTCGACTGGAATCCCACCGAAAAGCGCTTCAACTGGGAGCTCGTTTTCTGTGAGCTGTACGCAGGCGGCAAATACAACAACAACCAAGGCGGCGACTACGACTTCTCGCTCGGCACCAACGGCCTTGGCTCGTGCGCCACGCAATACGCCTCTGAATACATGGATGTCAACGTCTGGCGCGACGGCAACAAATACTCCCTGCATTTCAAGAAGGGCAAAGTCGTCGGCGCCAAGAAGAAAGCACTCCAAGTTGAGCCTTCTGATGAAAACCGCACCGGCACCACCATCAAATGGCGCCCCGACCTCGAGGTTTTCACGTCCATCGACATTCCTGCCGACTGGTATCGCGAAACCATGCGTCGCCAGGCAGTCGTCAACGCCAACGTCACCTTCCGCTTACGCCTCGAGGGCCCCGAAGGCTTCACCGAGGAAGACTTCTGCTACCCCAAGGGCATCGAAGACTATGTGCTGGAAAAGGTCGGCGCCGATTATTTGACCGAGCCGTTCTTCATCCAGGCCGACCGTCGTGGCCGCGACCGCGACGACTTGCCCGATTACAACGTTAAAATCACCGCGTGTTTGTGCTTCTCGCGCACCTTCCAAATGCAGGAGTACTACCACAACTCGTCGTGGCTCGAAAATGGCGGCTCGCCCGAAAAAGCTGCGCGCAGCGCTCTGACCAGCGCTCTTGATGCATACATCAAGTCGCAGGACAAATACACCAAAAACGAGACCGCCATCAAATGGCAAGACGTGCAAGACTGCCTCGTGCTTGTGACCAACTGCTTCTCGACGCAAACGTCCTACGAGAATCAAACGAAGAAGGCCATCAACAACCGCTTCATCCAGCAGGCCATGACGGCGTTTTTCAAGGAACGTCTCACCACGTATCTCATCGAGAATAAAGAAGCCGCCGGCAAAATCGTCGAGCAGGTGCTCATCAACAAGCGCTCGCGTGAAAACGCCGAGAAAACGCGCCAGAGCATCAAAACCAATCTGCAGCAGAAAACTGATATGGCCAACCGCGTGCAGAAGTTCATCGACTGCCGATCGAAAGACAAAGGCCGCCGCGAAGTCTATATCGTCGAGGGCGACTCGGCAGCGGGCGCCATTCGCACGTCGCGCGATGCCGAGTTCCAAGGTGTCATGCCTGTTCGAGGCAAGATTCTCAACTGCTTGAAGGAAGACTACCCGCGCATTTTCAAGTCTGACATCATCATGGACTTGCTGCGCGTTCTGGGTTGCGGCGTCGAAGTCAAAGATAAGCGCATGAAGAACCTGGGCACCTTCGATTTGGACAACCTCAACTGGAGCAAGGTCATCATCTGTACCGACGCCGACGTTGACGGCTACCACATTCGCACGCTCATCCTCACCATGCTCTACCGCCTTGTGCCCACGCTCATCGACGAGGGCTACGTCTACATCGCCGAGTCGCCGCTGTACGAAATCAACTGCAAGGAAAAGACGTACTTCGCCTACACCGACCTCGAGAAAAACAACATCTTGAAGGAAATCGGCGACCAGAAGTGCTCGATCAACCGCTCAAAAGGTCTTGGTGAGAACGACCCCGACATGATGTGGCTCACCACCATGAACCCAGAAACGCGTCGCCTGATCAAGGTCGAACCAGAAGACGTCGCCACCATGGAGAACATGTTCAACTTGCTTCTCGGCAACGACGACGAGGGCCGCAAGCGCCACATCGCCGAGCACGGCAAGGAATATCTCGACCAACTCGACCTGCAGTAACGCCATATAACCACTCAAACCGCCCAGCGGTTCGATAGATGAGCCCGATACACGCACCAAGGGGAAACCGTGGCAACAAAGAAGAAGACCAAAACCGAACCGAAGAAAAAGCACGTTGACAATCCCAACGTGATCGGCCTGCATTCCGAGGTCATGGAGCAGCCCATCACGCAAACGCTCGAGCAGAATTACATGCCCTATGCCATGAGCACGAACGTGTCGCGCGCGTTCCCGGAAATCGACGGCTTCAAGCCGTCGCACCGCAAGCTGCTCTACACCATGTACAAAATGGGCCTGCTAAACGGTGCGCGCCAAAAAAGCGCGAACATCGTCGGCCAAACCATGAAGCTCAACCCGCACGGCGATTCCGCCATCTACGAGACCATGGTGCGTCTCGCCACGGGCAACGAAGCGCTGCTCGCGCCGTTCGTCGAATCGAAGGGCAACTTCGGCAAATACTATTCCGGCGACCTGAGCTATGCGGCCTCGCGTTACACCGAAGCCAAGCTCTCGCCGATTTGCGCCGAGATTTTCAAAGACATCGACAAAGACCCGGTCGACTTCGTGGACAGCTACGACGGCGCCATGAAAGAGCCGCGCCTTCTGCCCACCACGTTCCCCAACATTCTCGTGTCGGCGAACAAGGGCATTGGCGTTGCCATGGCTTCCGATATTTGCGGCTTCAACCTGAACGAAGTATGCACGGCAACCATGCACTTCCTAAGCGACCCCGAGTGCGACCTGCTCGAATATATGCCTGCGCCCGATTTCTCCACCGGCGGCGAAATCATCTACCGCCGCGAGGAAATGGAGCGCATCTTCAACACGGGCCTCGGCAGCTTCCAAATTCGCTCGCGCTGGCGCTACCTGCCCGATGAGCGCATCATCGAGGTGTACGAGATTCCATACACCACCAAAACCGACGTCATCATCGAGCGCATCGTGAAGCTCTCAAAAGAGGGCAAGGTGCGCGAAATCGCCGACATCCGTGACGAAACCGACCTTTCTGGCCTGCGCATCGCCATCGACCTGAAGAGGGGCGTCGACCCCGAACAGCTCATGGCGAAGCTGTTCCGCTCCACCACGCTGCAAGACTCGTTCTCGTGCAACTTCAACGTACTCGTCGACGGCTACCCGCGCGTCATGGGCGTGCGCGAGATTTTGAGCGAGTGGGTGGCATGGCGCGTCGAATCGACCCGCCGCCGCATGAACTTCGATTTGGACAAGAAAACCGACCGCCTGCACTTGCTGCACGGCCTTGAGGCGATTCTGCTCGACATCGACAAGGCCATCGCGATCATTCGCGGCACGAAACTCGAGGCCGACGTTGTGCCCAACCTCATGAAGGGCTTCAATATCGACCAGGTCCAGGCCGAATTCGTGGCGGAAATCAAACTGCGCAACATCAACGAGGAATACATTATCAACCGCACGAAGGATATCGAAAAGCTCGAGGCCGACATCGCCGAGCTGAACGCTATTCTCGCAAGCGAGAAGAAAATCAAGAAAGTCATTCATGACGAGCTCGCCGCGGTGAATAAGAAGCACGTCATGCCGCGCAAAACCAGCCTGGTAGCGCCTTCGGAAATCGTTGAAGTGAACCTCGAGCCCGAGGTCGAGGAATACCCCGTGACCATGATGCTCTCGCGCGACGGCTACCTGAAGAAGATGACCGACCGCGTGTTGCGCAAGGCCACGACGCTGAAATACAAAGACGGCGACGAGCCCTTCATCGAGTTCGATTCCTCAAACACGCACGATTTGCTTGTGTTCACAAACCAGTGCCAGGTATACAAGTGCAAGGTTGCCGCGTTCGAAGACACCAAATCGGCGCAGCTCGGCTCGTATTTGCCCACCGATTTGGAGATGGACGCCGACGAGACTGTGACTTGGGTCATCGACCCTGAAGATTACAAGGCCGACGCGCTGTTCGTGTTCGAGAATGGCCGCGTGGCGCGCGTGGCGCTGTCGGGATATGCCACTAAAACGAACCGCAAGCGCCTGAAGAACGCGATTTACGGCGGCTCAAAACTCATGTACGCCACGGTGCTGAAGGAAGAACGTGACCTGGCGCTCGTTTCTAGCGACTTCCGCCTGGTGAACTTCAACACATCGCTTCTGAAGACGAAGACCACCAATTCGACGCAAGGCGTGCAGGCGCTCACCATTAAGGGAAGCCGCACGGTGACCATGGTCGGCACGGCAGAAGAATTCATCGGCGGCAAAGCTCAGGTCGAAAAGTTCCGCGCAGAAAAGCTGCCATCAGCTGGCGCTCCCATGAAGGAAACTGACATGAAGAGCTTGTTCGATTAGGAGGAATAGGGGAGCACGCCGGGAGAGCGCACAATCGAGCAAGGTCAATCCGCAACCCGATTGGAAACCTGAAGTCAATTCAGAAATGCTTGGCATATTCGCTGATTTTGGCCACGTTGGGGAAGTGGCCCACCACCGTGACGCGCGCATTCTCGTGCGCGCTGATACGGGGGCGATACATCTCGAATGCATCGATTTTGCGCGTGGTGCCGTCAGACAGCTCGATTGGCTCATCGTAGCGAGCCCCCAACGGATTGAGCAATTCGGGACGCACGTACCACGCGTTAAGCGCGGCAACGCCCAAGCTCGCCTCTTTGAAATTCCAAGACTTGCATAACAGGGCGATTCATTCTTTTCTCGAAACCACCCAGCCCCGTTATTTTCAATCTCAATTGTCCATAAATATGCAATTGCAGACATTTGATTTCGATATCGAAAGACGCCCGACACGCAGTCAGTCTCTCCTCCGCACTAATTTCAATTCTCGCCCCTAGAAACCATGATCATCGTCTTCCTTCCGCAAAATCGGCCAACCCGACACGCCGCCGGCACGCACAAACGTATATTTCTCTAAATCTTGACGAGGGCAAGCCTTTAAGAGCCATAGCGGAGATATAATTTCCCCTTGTCAGTTCTGGCACAGCCAGATACGGAAGCGCGCTTGGCGCGCATGCGCACGTGAGGGATAGGCGGTTCGCGAGCGATGTAGGCACACAGCCCAAACGCGCCGTGGCAATTTTGCCAGCGGCTCGACCGTCGCAACAAAGGAGCCTTCCGTGTGGGCAGTCATCGTTAACACCATCGCCATTATCGCAGGCACCACCGTCGGATTGCTCTTGCGCCGCGGACTCCCCGACTCAATTACCGACGCCGTCATGAAAGCGCTCGGCCTGTGCACAATCGTCATCGGCATTCAAGGAACCATCGTCGAACAAAACATCTTGCTCCTCATCGTTGCAACGGTTATCGGCGTGGCGATTGGCGAAGCGGGCGATATCGACGGGCGCGTGAATCGCTGGACCGAAAAACTCACATCGCGATTTACTGGCGCGGGCGAAGGCGCCAAAGTCGCCAATGCATTCATCACATCGTGCCTAATCATGAACGTGGGAGCCATGACTATCGTCGGCTCGCTCGACGCGGGCCTCGTCGGCGACTTCGACATGCTCTACACGAAAAGCCTGCTCGATTTCGTAGCGGGCATTATGATGGGCGCCGCGCTCGGAGTGGGCGTATACGGTTCGGCCGCATTCACGCTCGTGTTCCAGGGAGCAATTGTGCTCGCTGCCGGATTCGTGGCCCCCTTCGCGAGTGACGCGCTTATTGCCGAGCTTTCGACCTGTGGCTCCATCATGATTCTCGCGCTCGGCTTAAATATGGTTGACCTCACGAAGTTCAAAGTGCTCAACTATCTGCCTGCACTTATCGTAGTGCCGTTTGCACTTTGGGCGTTTCAAGCAGCAGGGCTCGCCTAATCGCACGGCGACCCAAGCAGTCCACCGCGCATAGCCATTCACCGTAGAAACAGCCAATCAAAAATAAACGAAGCGCCGACGGGGCTTCACCCCGCCAAACGCCGGAGCGGCTTCGCACGCTTGACCCTTCAGCCCCGCTTCCATTTTTTCCTTCTTCCCAGTAAATCCCTGGACAATTGTCGAGTACTATGGAAGCATCGTTCATCCCACAACGACAGGAGCAGCCATGATTGTTACCACCGCAGACGTCATCCCTGGTCAAGCAGTACAAGTTCTGGGTCTTGTTCGGGGCAATATCGTTACCTCGAAAAACATCGGCCGTGACCTTATGGCCGGCATGAAAAGTATCGTCGGAGGCGAGATTGTATCGTACACGCAAATGACCGACGAGGCTCGCCAAGTCGCAGAGGACCGCATGGTCACCGCCGCGCAAAGCCTTGGGGCCGACGCCGTTGTCGCCATGCGTTTCGCGAGCGACAGCATCGCCGAGGGCACGATTGAGATTCTTGCGTATGGCACCGCAGTGAAGTTCGCGTAGACAAAGCTTAGGGGCTTGTAAGTTCTATAAGGCTGTTTACCAGGCATTATGCCGTTCTGCAAGTTTTGTAAGCTCTGCAAAATCGGCTAAAAAACAACGACTTGGGATATGCCTGGGATATGCGAGGCGCGTTTTCTGGGCGGTCTCAGGCGCGCCACACCCCACTGGAATAAACGCAAAAAAAGGGGCGCCCGAAGGCGCCCCGTTGTCACAGCTCTGTCACAGCTTTGTCACAGCGTGTCGTAGCTACGCGACGAGCGAGTGCCCGAGCATCTTGCCCGTCTCGTCGAAGCCGTAGAACGTGCCGTCGAGCAGCAGCACCTCGTCGTTGCTCATGCTGCCGTCCTCCTTCAGCCAGTACCACTTGCCGTCGACGAGCTGCCAGCCCTTGACCATCTCGCCGTCCTCGTCCATGTAGTAGTAGGCCCCGTTCACGAGCTGCCAGCCCGTGGCCATCGCGCCCGATGGCGTGAAGTAGTACCACTTGCCCGAGATCTCGCGCCAGCCCGTGACCATCGCGCCGAAGGTTCCGTCGTGCTGGTCGTTGAGGAAGTACCACTTGCCTCCGTCCGACAGCCAGCCCGCGCGCATGTACCCGCTTTCGTCGAAGAAGTACCAGGCTCCGCCTATCTTCGCCCAGCCCGTCGGCCACGTGCCGTCCCCGTTGGCGTACCAGTAGCGGCACTCGCCGTCCTGCTGCCAGCCAGACGGATAGCCCTCGCCGCCGTAGCCGAGAATCTTGTTCGCCTGCGCGACCGCGTAGTCGATGTTGGCCGTGGACGGGCACGAGGTCGCGTATACCTCGCGGTGGTAGATGATGTTCTCGCCGTGCACGAGCTTCTCGCCGCCGAGGTGGCGCTTCGACATGTCCGCGAGCAGCTTCGCGCAGGTGTCCAGCGTCTCGGTGCTCGGCGGGTTCGCCGTGGTGCCGCAAAGCTCGATGCTGAGGCTGCGGCGGTTGTACCAGTAATTGCCGCAATGCCACGCCGTGTCGTTCTCGCTCACGAGCTGGGCCACGTCGGAACCGCTGATTACGTAGTGCGCCGAGGCCTGGCGCGCGGGGTTCTGCAGCGTCGAAATCGAGCCGTCCCACCAGCCCTCGCAGATGTGCACGAAGATGTAGAGGCGGCCGTTATTGCCGTAGCTGAAATTCGGCGTTCCGTACCAGGTGATGCTCATCGGCCCACCCCCTCGATGGGGCCGTCGCTATAGTCTCCCTTGCCCATGCCGTTGAGTTCTTCCTCGTCCATTACTCCCCCTTAGGCTCGGTGTAATTCATCGCTCGCTCGCTGTCGCCGATTCCCGCCGTGGTCGGATCTACCACCACGCCGAGCGCGACCAGGATATTCACGAGCAGCATCGCCGCCTGCGCCAGCGCGTCCTGGGACACTGGCGGCACGACGCCGAAGATGCCCGCGACCTGGTAGCCGAAGGCCAGCGCCGCCGCGATGAGCGCGGTCAAGGTGGCCTTGTTCTTCAAGCGCAAAACCCAATTGATATTCATATTTCCTCCTGTCTAAAGTCCGAAATTGCTCGCCACCAGGCCGAGCACCACTCCCAAGATTGCCGTCAGCACGTAGTCGCTAGTGCGCCGCCGTTTGTCGGCGGGCTCGCTTTCGAGCGCGGCGAGGCGCTCGTCCATGCGGTCGATGCGCACCTGGTTCTGCCGCTCGATCTCGCGCAACGCGGCGAGCGTCTCCGACAGCGTGTCGAGGCTCTTGCCGTGCGTGTCGAGCCTGTGGTCGTGCTGCTCGATGGCCCTCTCGTGGGCGCTGTGCTCCTGGCAATGCTCCATCAGACCTCCCTTCCGTCCGATGCCCATGTCATTTGCCCTCCTGCCGCGATTGTGCGCGAGGGGTCACGCGGCGCAGTTTTCGCCGCGCAAAAAGAAAACCCCAGGCGGGTCGGCCGTTCGCCGTTGCCCGCCTGGGGTCTCTCTATTGCCTGTCGGCTTGGCCCTAGTAGCCGATGCCCATCGACATGCGGCCTCCGTTCGGGACGGCGATGAACTGCGTCGCCCCCTGGTTCTTGCTCCATTCGCCGAGGTAGACTTTTCCGCTGGCAGCGACGATGATGCACAAATTGTTGATGTACATCGGCTGCACCGTGTCCGCCGTGCATTGCCAGCCAACTCCGTCGAAGCGCTTGGCCTTGCCAGGGGCCTTCGGCACGGTCAATCCCGTGTCGATGTACCAGTCGGAGCCGTTCGTGTAGCCTGGAATCTGCACCATGCTCGCCCAGGCGTCGGAATGCTTCGACCAGAAAGCCGTGCCGCGCAGGGAAATCCACGAGCCGTCTTCGGCGCACTCCAAGGTCAGCATGCCGCCGCTGCCGACTCGCGCCGACTTGATTACCGACTTGTGCGAGCCTCCCAGCTCCGCCATCGTCGGCATCGTCTCGAAGAGCGCCACGGGCGTCCCCGCGTTGATGCCGTCCAATGGCACACGCCACAGCTTCAAGTCGTTTGTCGTGGTCGCGGGGTCTGCCGCCGTGCCCGTGGTGGGCGTGCCTTTGATGACGAAGGGCTCGATGCTCTCGACGCCCGCGCTGGTTTTCTGGTATCGCGCCACGATCAGGTCGTTGCGCTTCTGGCCCTGCGTGCCCGACTGGATGGTGAGCGATGTCGCGGCCTGGTTCCAGAAGCGGCGTCCGCCAACCATGCCGACGCCCGTGCCGATCAGGCACTCGTTGGCGCTCGACATCACCGCCTTGAAGTCGTCGCCGTAATGGAGCACGCAGTCCGCCTTGCCGATGGCCGCCGTGTTGAGCGCCGCCAGGTCGTCGCTGGAGATGTGCGGCGTGCCGAAGCACGCGTCCACAGCCTCGAATGTCATGTTATTCCGTCCTTTCGTATAGAAATGCGCCCACGGAGGGCCTGTCGACCCAGGTTCCGCCGTAGACGGCCCCTGGATTGGTTGCCTTGTTCCACTCGAAGATGCAGCCGACCGGGTGCGCCGCCAGGAACTGCGCCGCGGTGAAGTTGTCCGACCGGCCCGAGTCCGTGCGCAGCCACGCGAAGCCGTCGAGCGAGTCGACGAGCCGCCACGCGCCGCCCCACTCGGCGGCGGGCGAGCGGCCCGTGGTCTCGCGGTAGATGCTGCCAGGCGGGTGCGCCGCCAAGAAGCTCGGCGCCTGCGCCGACGACGATAGCGTGACCGTCACGTCCCCGCTGCCGTCGAACAGCGCGCTTCCGCTCGCCGCGCCCTCGAAGGTAATTCTGCGGGCCGTCTTGAGCTTCGCCGCCGAAGCGGCCTCCGTCGCGCTGTCCGCCGAGCCGATGAAGTGACCTTTGCCCTCGTCGTCCCACGAGTAAAGGTGCCCCGTCCTCATCATCTCGTTCACGGGGTTCCACACGCTGTCGCCGTAGATGTCGATGGAGCCAACTCGCTGGACCTTTCCAGGTACGTCCTCCTTCTTGCCGAACGTGAAGCGCCATCCGTACGTGTTCGACGTCTGGTTCTCGTAGCCTCCGAAGGTGAGCGGCGGCAGGTCGACGGCGTTCGGCCCGGGCCACCCGCCCATCTCCACGCGCAAGTCGCGATCGACCCACGTCCCCTTCGCGCCCACCGTCGACGTCTCGACGTCGCACGTCAGGTTGCTCCCGCCCATCGTCGAGGCCCACACGAGGGCGCTGCGCACCAACCCGTACCGCCCGTCTGACGGCTCGTAGGTGATGCGCAGCATGTCGCCGTGCGCGCCCGAGGCGTCGGGGCCGCCGAGCTTGTACCAGATGCGCGTGTCGCGCATCGATGCGAGCCTTATCCTGTCTGCATCCCCCACGCCGTAGTCGAGCCACGTGTCCCCGCCGTCGGTCGAGTACTCCACCTTGATGCCGGATGCCGGCAGGAACGCGCTCAGGCACCGACCGGCGCCCATGACGCCGAGGTGCACGGGCTTCACGCTGCCGGTGCTCGCGCGGCGCGGGGAGAACTGCACGTCGAACGCGGAATGGACGTGCGACTTGGCCGCGTACACGGCATCGGCCTTGCCCTTGACGTAGTTCCACAGCGCGCTCATGGGGCGGCGGTGGTACGTGGTCTTGGACGTCCCACCGCGGGCGTACTGGCAGATGTAGTAGTCCGCGTCGGACGGCGTGTCGGCGCCCGTCGAGAGCCTGTTCAGCGCCGCGCTCACGCCCTCCGCCGTGTCGTCGACCTTCTTGTCGAGCAGCTTGTCGACCATGGCGCGCAGCTGGGCGAACGCCTCGGGCCCCATCAGGCCGCGCGAGCCGCCCATCAGGCGAACCAGACCTTGACGTCGTTGGCGGTCACGTAGTCGACGTTGCTCTGGATGACGTCGAAGTCGCCGTCAGAGACGGAGTCGCCCTTCGCCTTGTTGGCGATAATCATGTCGCCGCTCTCGCACTGCTGCCCGGCGTACTCCCCGGCGGTGCGCACGAACCAGTACCAGCCGGGCTTGTACGCCGTCTTGACTATCTCGGTGTAGCTGTTGGCCGCGCCCTGGTAGGCGGCGGCGTTGGTGACGGCGGCGTTGACCGCGTTCTGCACGAACGCCGTTGTCGCGAGCTGCGTGTTGTTGCTGCCCGCCGCCGGCGTCGGGGCGGTCGGCGAACCGGTGAGGTTCGGCGAGGCCAGCGGAGCCTTCTTGCCGAGCTCCGCGCTTACCGCCTTGTTCTGGACGGGGTTGGCGCTGGTCGACGAGATGGCCGAGTCGATGGTGGGGTACGGCGGCACCTGCCACGTGCCGTCGCTTCGCAGGTAGCGCGTGGCCGCGCCCATGGCCGGCGCGGGGACCAGGCCGCGCGACCCGGCAGCCGACGTCGTGGCGCCCTTGAAGTCGCCGTAGGTGGTGTCCTTCTCCGCCTGCCACTGGGCCGTGCCGTCGCTCGCCCACGCGAGGATTTGGCCCGCCGCTCCCCCTGCGGGGATGTGCTTGCTGCCCGGGGTCGTCGGGTGCGAGTAGTTGTTCGCGCCGGCGGCCACGCCGTCGAGCTTCTTCTTGTCCGCCGCCGTCATGAGGCCGCGCGCGCTCTGGGTCGCGTCCGCGTAGGTGGTGTTCGTGTCCTTGTAGTAGGGCACGCCGTCGATGATGGGAGCCGGGGTGTAGCCGGACGCGCTCGTCACGTCGCTGGTCGTCTTCACGCCGCCGAGCGTCCCCTTGCCCGCGGAGGGCAGGACGTAGTTGTTGGCGCCCGCGGCCACGCCGTCGAGCTTCGCCTTGTCCGCCGAGGTCATCGCGCCCGCCGCGCTCTGGCTCGCCGTCGGGATGGTCGCCGTGCCGATGATGGCCGGGGACGACTGCCCGTTCTTGAGCTGGATCTGCAGGCCGCTTATGCCGATGCCCGCCGCGAAGTTGCTCCGCGTCTGCACGGCCATCTCGCGCCCTGCGTCCTCGCTGAGCACGCGCCCGGTCGACGTCGAGCTCGCCGCGTCGTACGGCGTGTCGGTCGGAAGGTTTCCGTTTGCCATTCTGCGTTCCTTTCTATGAGAACCAACTGTTCGCGTCGGCCTGCGTGCAGCACGCCACGCCAACCGTCACGCGGCGGCCGTCCCTCGCGGCGGTTACGGGGTAGGCGGCGGCCACCTCCCCCACGCTGTCTTTCGCGAGGTCGCCCGCCGCCTTCGCCGCCTTGTCGGCCTTGGCCTCGACCGCCGCGAGCGATTCCGCATCAACGTCGGCGTTGAAGGTGTAGCCTTCGAGCGTCAGGCCTTTGCCCGCCAGATAGGCGTGGCCGCCATTGCCCTCGGCGTTTCCGCTGCTGCTCGTCTTCGTCGTGGTCTCGCTGCCGACCTCGTAGCCGTACGTCGCGACGCCGCGCGAGACCTTCACGATCTTCTTCGCCACGGTGGCAGTCACGGTGCGCCCGTGCGCGTTGTCGCGGGCGGAAATCACGTCGCCCACGTCCACGTCTATGTCGTCGTGGGCCTCCACCTCGACGCTTCCCTGCGTCTGGTACTCCTGGAGCTTCTTCTTGCCCTCTTCCTCCAGCTGCGCCTCGTCGGCGTTGCTGTAGTCGTACAGGGCCGCTATCTCGTCCACGCCGAAAAGGCTCTGCGCGTGCGAGACGTTTCCCGCGGCGTCGGCGTAGAAGTGGATTACCGCGCGGTTCTCAAGCTCGCCCGTTCCTGCGCACACGAGGTGGTTGACGCAGCGGTGCACGCTCGTGAGCGTGAAGTCGAGCAGGTCGGAATCGACCTTGTTGGCGTAGTCGACGATGGGCGGCAGCGAGATTTCCACCTTGCCGCCCTTGCGGCGCATCGCGACCTTGCGCCCGTTGGCCTTCGCCATGGTCTTCAGGCCGCTGTAGCCGTCCATGAATCGGTCGAATGTAAATTTCACAGCCGTATCGTCTGCGGCGGCTGAGAACAGCCCAGAAAGCCCCATGCGCTCGATGAGCGACGCGAGCACCTCGCCCGCCTTGCCGCTCACGGAGAGGTAGCCGCTGCCCGAATCGGGCAAGAGCCGCTTGCCCGCCAGGATTCCGTGCCAGGTGCGGCCCCTGCATGTCACCGGGCCGCTCGATTCGCGGCCAGCCTTGTATGTGGTCTTGTCGACCACGCCGCCGTACTCGCACCCGTCGATGAAGACGAATTGCCCCTCGGCCGGCGCGTATGCCGCGTCGCATTCGAGGGAAAACGCGTTCTCGTCGATTCCGAAGGCGAGGTCGAGCTCGAAATCCGACAGCTCGCGCACGTCGCCGAGCGCGGAATCGTTCACGACTATGACCATGGCGGCTCGCCTTCCTCCTCGTACCAGGTCAGGTCGATCCCGAACGACCCGTCCCATTCGATTTCATGCCTGCCGGGAGGCAACGGCTGGAAGATGTACTCGCCGCCGCCGAGGCCGACGCCTCGCCGCGCCTGCGGGAAGGCGTCGGCGGTCGAGCCGTCCGCGTTGACGATCGTCACGCGCCGCGGGCTCGCGAGCGGGTCTATCTCGATGCGGCCGCCATCTTGGACGGTCGCGTCGACCTCGTACAGGTTCCCCGCGACTCTGAACGCTGGATTGATGCACGGCCCGTACACGACCGCCTTGAGCGGCGCGGCGCCCCATTCCCCGGTTTCGATGTACTGGCGCGCAGACGGCGCGGCCAGGTCGCACGGGAGGTCGTACGGGAGGTCGAGAGAATCGCCCGCGTTGGCGGCGGCGTGTCTCGGCACGTATTGCTCCGTGTGGCCCTTGCGCCACACCCCGTCGAGCAGCACGACCGTGAGGGACATGGTCACGTGGCTGCGCGAGATAGACGACGGCTCCGCCTTCGTGACGTAGGCGCGCTGCGACCAGCCGTCGACTTCGAGCCTGCCGGGAGTCCCCTCGGACATGTCCCTGTCGGCGAGCCTGCGCAGCTCGTCCGCGGAAGCCAGCCTCATGAACGACACGGAGAGCGAGCATTCGCGCGCGGCGCGCGTCACTCCCGACAGCGACATGTAGCCGATCGAGTAATCCCATTCCCGGCCGCGTATCCCCGCGGCGGTGCCGGCGAGCGCCGAGCGGCAGTCGAGGCACGCCTCGACGCCGCCCGTGCCGGATACGTAGGAGAGCCTATGCATACGCAGCCGCCTTCCTGACCTTGCGGCCGAATTCCCTCTCGCCCATCACCGGAGTGCAGTCCGAGATGATCGCGGGGAGGTTGCGCGCGAGCCACGCCACGACCTCGGAGCCTCCGCCGCCGGCGTCGATGCCCTCGCCGATTCCGCGAAGCACGGAGGGGCGCAGCGGCACGACGGCCTCCGGACCCGCCTCGCCCACGCCGATGACCGAGGCGGAATTGAAGACGCCGCCCTTCGCGTACCAGTCGACGGCGACCGACGGCACCGAGCCGGATTCGGCGTCGAATCTGCCGTCGAGCCTGAAATGCGGCAGCGCGCCGACCTGCATCCTTGGCAGGGCGAGGCGCATCGACGAGACAGTCGACTCCATGCGCGCGCAAGCCGCCGCGATCGCCGCGGACGCCGCGGCCGAAGACGACCTCGCCGAATTCGCGAAGTCGGAGAAGGCGGACTTGCCGGCCGTCGCCATGGATTGCGACGCCATCTTGGTCTGGTCGATGCCGCTTCGCGCCTGCTCGGTCGCCGATGCGACCGAAGACCCCATCGAGGTCACGGAGCCCGAGGCGGACGAGCACGCGCCGGCGAAGCCCTGCATCGCGGGCGTTCCCGCCATGA